>JGI24021J15306_10003800_pt1 | contig 17233 bp, 15 predicted proteins | sample Ectturendosymbi1_FD_15306 | JGI IMG/M metagenome (IMG submission 15306) | reverse complement strand
GGGATGTGGTATGCTGAACGAAGTCGAGCTCGGAAAAAAGCTTTGGAAAAACGGCAGGTGTGAACAGGACTGCAATTTTCACCAAAAATTATTAAAAAAATGCGTGTGGCGTACACTTTTTCGTCAATTGCGCTGGGAGAAAATTTGGTCAATCACACCACATTTTATGCAGAGCACTTCACAGTTCTATACGAAGCGTAAATCTGGATCCATGTATTTTCAACGACATTTTCTAATGCGTTTAATTCGTGATGCAACAGAAATATTCTAATTTGTCAATGTGGTAAAAAAGATTTTGATATGGTAATTTTTGTTGCTGCCAAGTACGTCACTAGCGTGACAGAAACCGTGTAAAATATAAAAATAATTGAACCATTACACAGATTTCGTGCTTGATTGCCAAACTAGACATTTACCTGAAAGCTTATTGATGTTGTTCAGAAGAATTTTCCAATCTGTGTTCCGTCTACAATGTGTTTTCGTGGGAAACGAGCGCCCCATTATGCTGACCGTAGCAAAAAATATATGTGCCTTTAAGTTGCGCGAAGCGGCAGGTGACTGCAAGCATTACAACACAAAGATGTCGACTTACTGGTTCCATTTCATTTTCTTTTTTGATGTGCGAACAAAGATGCTGAAAACCTAAAGTTGAAGTCGTTTGCTGCGGGGGTACGAATTTCTGAAACTCGAAATTTGATTGCCGGGCAACTACCGCAGAACACTCCACACCCAGGTGTTTTGGAAAGTGTGAACAGCTTTTTTGCACACGCGTACAGATCGTTATTGCTGCCAAGTACCAATTTTCGACAGGAATCCAATCAGCTGAATCACACAAAACACGTTCCTAATACACTTGTAGCAAAGCGTTGATGTTTAACGTTGTTTTCGCTCAGTCAAAACGTTTGCGTTGTCATAGCTAGATTGCGGTTTTCATCCTAGCACAAAAACCTGTTGCACGTGTTAGTTCGTTTGCAGCTTGATAACCATCTGATCTTGCTCATTTTTGTTCATGAAGTTTTAGGGTTTTGCGTCTTGAATGTCCTTGTCAAATTTTTTTATGCACAATACTGTCTTTCCAAGACAAAATCATGTTCTCGCACTGATGTTCAATTTTGGTCTTAACCTCTTCTTACTGTTCTTTCCCATGAAGCGTCCTGTTGTGCGAATGAACGATGTCCAAATGACAGCAGCTTGCGTGGCACTGGATCGGATCGATCAAGCTAATCTAACGTGAGTTCGCATTGCTGGTGATTTTGTTTACACGAATCAAACAGGCTTGTTAGTTCTGCTGTTCGTAGCAGCCATATTTTGTGATGCCTGTAAACCAGTGGTTCCCAAACTTGTTCAAGCCGTTACCCAAATGAAGGTAGCGATTATGTCTTATTAGCCTCAATATTTCGCAGTGATCGCTCATAATATGCAACAACGTTGTGGTTTTGGTTCCGCATTACCCCCAGAAGAATCACATATTACCCACGGTGGGTAATTTAACCCCAGTTTGGGAACCACTGCTGTAGATTATATGCCAATGCTGTGAAGCTTTTTGTGAGGGTAATTTAATTTGAAGCAAAACGATAAATGCTGCTATTTCGCTTTTGCAGATTGCAACAAAACACAGAAGAAACCAAGAAGAGCGAGGTATGTGTAAGTGGTGTGGCCCGGGTTCAGTATTCCGCTCAGTTTCTATTGAGCTGTGTTTTCATTCCTGCGTTCCAGCACGTTTAGTTCTTCCAGGGTATGAATGGGCAAATACGAAAAGTGTTGGCCAAATATCACAGTCTTTCCTATCTAGTTTTTTTCAGACACAGACCGATTTTTTAAATGATTGAAAAAATCTAAGTCAATTCGGAGATAATATCCGAAAATACAGACTAGTGAATGCTGTTTCGGTGAGTTTTAATACTGTTATGACCGAAATATCTCAGCGAAAAAAACAGGTTGCTGGAATAATTCGGCATGGCATGAAATGAGGGCATGGTACCCGTTTCAGATAAATATTTCAGATGGAATTATAATTGCATGAATGTGTGTTCGATCAGTCCTGGTCTGCGAAGTCTTTTGAATGTTCGTTGCGATTATGCTGCGGAACATCAAATTGTTTTCAGTTGCAACAAGATCGTTGGTATTCTTTTTCATCTTAAAATATACAAACACCCGGACGAAACAGGCTTTAGTGGTTAAACTAGGATTTTACTGCGCGATTGTGTTTTTGTGGAAGACCAGAAGTTCTTAATTTCTTTTAAGGGTGACAGTGCGGACGGAACTTCAAACTTGGACGATAGCTTCGGTGAGTTTTATTGATCTATAGCCGAATATTTAGTGTCGGGGGGGGTTATATTTAGCCTCGTCCTTAGATGCTCGAGAACAACAGAATTCTTTTCCGCAGACCTCGAACTTGAGCTGCAGGGGGATTCCCGACTGGATGAAGAGCTCTTTCAAAAACTTACCGCCAATTTGGAATCGGAACCTTACAAAAAGATGCTGAAGTTCAGAAAAAACTTGCCTGCTTACAAGATGAAGGAGGTATTTATACTGAGTTCTCTTTTGTGTTTGGTGGATGCTCGAGCGAGAAAGTCGGCTGTATGTCGTAACGCCTTACTTTTCTGTGGATGAATTGTGAAGAACTTTGCGCTTTTAGCAATTGTTTGTCACAACACACCACCTGTTTGGGAAATATGGCTGAATCGCGTGTCACCAGCCCTACGCTACGTTTGCGGCAGCGGTCAAACTTTAATTAACTATACCGATTTTTTAGTATTTTGTTGACTTTATGAGATTCTGGAGTATTTTGCCAAATCCGATTGCTTTCAGTGTCGTTTGGCAAAAATGGGCCCGTGTACAAGCAACAACAAAGTTTTTAAATTATTGCAGCAAAACGCAATTCAGAACAGATGCGGAGTTTTACCACGTCCTCGTCTAATTCGGTCCGTATATAAGTTTATGCTTGGTTTATAAACTTATAACCTAGAATTTTTTTCTCAAACTCGAAAACATCAGCGTTCAGGCGAAACTTTTTTGAAAATTACCGTCACGTTACAAATTTAGAGCTAAAATCGATTTTGCCCTTGAACCACGACCAACAAACCTACATGCTGCATAAAGCTCTCGACAAAGTACCCGGACAAGCTGCTGTGAATCACACTTGAGTTTATACAGAAAATCAACGTGAGGCGAAGACGTAGAAATTTCTTAGAAATTTTTCTGTGAATGCAAACAGCGCTTGTTGCCGGCTCATGCTTGAAATCACAGTCCGGCGGCGTGACGAGTGTTCGCGATTTCCCGTTAAGTAAGCCCAGGTTGAATTGCAACCGGAGTGAAGCGAAATTTCTGACTTCACGCCATGTGCGCATGCACAGAAAAGAGTCTATTTGAATAAGAGCTGATGATGCCAACATCGTAGGCGAAATATATACTCTGTAAGATCTGAAAGTGTCTGATTTTTTGCTGAGAAAGGATCTCTTTCCATAGACAGTGCACAGAATAATATTCTGCATTTCAAATACGCTGAGAAAACTGATGATTAGTGCTTAGGGTTTGGTGTTTAGGTGTGTCAGCTTGGGGTTTGGGTTAGAATTAGAAAATAATTGAGGTCTAAGACTAAGTTCAACAATGTTCAGTGGTTGCAGTTATTCCAGTACTGTAGCTTGTTCTGGGTGTCTGACATCTAACCAAAAAGTTTTAATTTACACAACACACATCCAAAAAGTAATCGCCAAACTTATTCCTTTACTCTGAGAAGCAAAATAACTGACAAACAATAATAGGTCAGAAATTTCGCTCGACACCGGGACGTGTTAAAACGTGAATGCCCGACCGCGACGAGTGCAGATGTCCATGCCGTGTATGGATCCGGGGACTCTGACAGACAAGTGCGATTTCGCGTGGTACTTGCATAAAGCGCTTAATCGGTTTTCACGGAACAGCAGCCTCATGGTGTGGACACCACAACTGCCTCAGTAACTCGCAACAAGAGTAGTCTTCGTCTGTCCTTCAGCATTTAACCTTCCCCTGCTCGTCAAAGCGCTGCGCGTTGCTCTCATTGAAGTCACGTGTTTTGCAGGAGTTGGTCAGTCTTGTCAACAGCAACCAAGTCGTTGTGGTCAGCGGAGAGACCGGATGCGGGAAAACGACGCAGGTCAGTCACTGTTGCAATAGCTTGGTTTGTTTTTGTCTCGCGTGCTGTGGTGCTGATCATATAACAAGACAGATCAGTTGAATTGCTTACAGCACTGCAGTTTATCCTGTTGATTATCCGGTTAAAAATTCTTAAAGTCTTCAGTGCTTTGTTCGTGTCATGACCCCCGAAAATCGGACCCTTTATGTATTTTTTTGTTGTAAACTGATATTTAAATCAATAAACTATTAACTTTAAAGTTTAAGGCGAATTGCTACGCGAAAAACTCCGAAATACCAAAAGAACATTGAAAAAATCAAAGAACACGCCAACCAACCGAACAACACGCTTACAAACCGCCGATGAAATGCTCGGGATGGACCAAAGACACGCGGCAGCCAATCGCATGAGCACGCTCCCCCCCGAGACCCAACGCGCATGATCTGTTTCCAACAACAATCAAGCTGTTCTTGGTCCTCAGGTGCCGCAGTTTATTCTCGACGATGCGATCAACCGCGGAATGGGGTCAACTTGCCGGGTTGTTTGCACTCAGCCGAGAAGGATCTCAGCTATTTCGGTATGGCTGGCTGGAACCACAGTAACCGCAATTAACTTGTTGCTGTTAAATTTTCTTACTGGTTTGTCTATTCGTGTGATTGTTTGCGCCGGTTTTCGCTCAGAACCCTCATTCATCGAACTACTTACCAGGGGTGGCTGGAGCCACATTTTCAGACTGCGACTCCGCTCTTCTAAAAATTTTGAATCCGGATCCGATTCCGGATCCGACTCCGATTCCGGAGTTTTTTTTATCTTGAGAATCAGACTTCTTCTGTTCAGACTCCAAAATTAACCTATGCAGCCAAAAATCACACCTTGGTTAAACCTTCCTTGTCGTCAAGAGCACGCTGATTCCTGATCTGCCAAGAATAAAAAGTGACTTCGGGTACGGTTTTACAAAAATGTTTTACTCCTTGTCTGGGTCAGAAAAAACGCAGAATACTTCCAGAGTCGACTCCGGATATCCGTGGCCACCTCTGATACATATGTCATAGGGATGCGTGCGCATAATCCCGTGGTCACAGTGTTTTTCGAGAATGCTACGTAAACTTCGGACAGTGCGTTTCTAGCTGCCCAAATCCGACTGTTTGTGTCTGTCGCCAAATACCAGTGCATTACTAGCAAAAATCCGGCTGTTTGTGTGTTTCTAACCAAAATCCCACCAAACCCTGCTGTTCGTGTGTTCAGGTGGCGCAGCGGGTCGCGTCTGAAAGGGCTGAACCTTGCGGCGAAGGCAACAGCTGCGGTTATCAAATACGGCTGGACAAGCAGCTTCCGCGAGAGCGCGGCTCAATTTTGTACTGCACCACTGGCATTTTGATCCAGGTAGCGGTCGTCGCAACTTCTCAGCTGCCTGTTTTTCATGTGGATTTCCCGAGACGCGACTTTTTCAAACACTTTTTGAGATTCTCGGAACCGTGTGTGCGCGTGCGGTTGTTTCTGTAGCGTTAGCGTCCTATCGTTCACCGGTCTGTGGTATCTGATGTGAGTCGTAGCTGCGTGAACTTCGCATAGATTTCTGTGTCGTTTTTACGCGTCCTTACAAGTTCCTTGAAACTCACGTGCTGGGAAATTTGCTCGCCAGTGGCTACAAACGGATCCGCTCCTGTCAAGTGTCAGTCACGTGATTCTTGACGAAATCCACGAGAGAGATTTGCATTCTGACTTCCTTATAACCATTATCAAGAACATCATCATGAAAAGGTTGCGTTGCCTGATGTTTTTTAGTGGGTTGACTGTAAATCCCGATCGCGAAATCGTTTTGTTTTCATATCATAAAATGCAAAAAAAACTTTTTTTCATTTCTTGTGTTCTTCTTACTTCGCTAAAAAAGAACTTGCGGGTCGAGTGAATGGTGCGATGAATTTTTGACTCGCGCAATGCCCAAGCTATTTTTCGCTTGTGGTTCTTATTTTTTACGATATAAACAATGTATCAACAAGAAAATGCGTTATCTTTACAAGTAACGCCTGCACGAGTTGTAAAACAGTTGCCAGGCAAGTGTTTCCTTTCCTAAAGGCAACTTGCAACACTTTTTTGTGACTTACTTGACAAACGACCTGAAACAAGTTCCCACCCTCTTCCAATACAGAAGAAAAGTTGTGAAACTGAAACTATTCGGAACTGCCGATCTCTCCACACGCCGCAAAATAAGTTGCGTGGATAACTGTAGGTAACTGTTGAGATCACAACACAAGCTGCGACAATTAAAACTGGAAAATACGTCGCAGCTTGTGATTTATTGAATTTAAGTTACATCTAAAGTCAGGTTTGAAGTTCCGTTGAACGCAATTATTTGAGAAAGACGTAATTTCAAGTATTAATTGTCGCAGTTTGTGTTGTCATATATTCACTTCAGTCTTGAGTTTGTTTCCTTTCTCTGGCCTTGTTCCAGCCTTTCAACGTTTCACCTGTTAGCATTGCTTGCGGATTCGAACAACGACGATGCGTAATGTTACCTGAAATCGATTTCCTATCAAAAAATTTCAGACAGATTCCTTGCTTGCTTCACCTGTGGAGACGAATAGCTTGAATACAGATATGTGCAAGTTTGAATCATGCAAAAAGATGAAAGCAGAGCCTAGTCGGCTGATTCCTCGAAAACTGACAGAAAACCTGGAGCTTTTAATTGTCCAGTACACGAGATCACTTTTAGCCATGAAAGGGCGCCAGACGATGCGACAACTGACATCGTGCCGACTTGTTTCAGGAAATCTCTGACGATCGTCTTGATGAGCGCGACGCTGAACGCTGACCTTTTTTCGGAGTATTTTTCGAACTGCCCAAAAATCAACATCCCCGGCTTCACTTTCCCGGTAAAAGAATACTACTTGGAGGAAATCATGGACATGCTTTGGTAGACGCTTCGTATTTACGATAATGATACGTGTCTTGTGCGCCTGTGTCATTCCAAACGTTCAACAGCTTGCACATATATAACTGCTGGCGTCTTAAGCAGCTGTCCCAGGGATTGAGTTTTTTTTGCGAAGACATTTCGCTTGTTTGTCTCACACTTTTATTAAAACTCGCTGTAACAGTGTTCATTAGCCTGTATTTTCAGACATTCTGACCGAAATGACTTCATTTTATTCAGTCATTTCAAAATCATTTCGGTCTATGACCAAAAAAAACAGGACCAAGGTGACCCCGTAACTCGTTTAATACCACAACAAGAGCGTGCCTGTGATGTATAATACCATGATTTCGTTGTCAAGGGTGACAGGAAAGGAAAATTGCTTGCTTCAGTGGCGATTTCAAACTTGCGCAGTCTTTGAAGCGAAATTTCGAAAATACGTTTTGGTGTTGTTTTTTTTTAATATGTTCGATTTGTGATCTTCTTCAAAGCTTTTTTTTTTGCAAGTTCGACCTCATTCCAGTAATATTAGAAAGCTCTCTTTGTGACAGAATCTCTTAAAAATCGATACCTAGGAGTTTAAGCTCACGTGAAATAAAAATTTCGAAAACCAAACCAAACCATGACACTGCTTCTCGCTCGTCCTTCCACGCATCCAATTTCTGAATTTCTCTTTTTCTTAAACCGCCAGCTACGAACCAACCGGAGATGCGCGGTCCGCCATGGATCGGATCTGTCGACAAAGATACGACCACAAAGCAATGAGGGGAGCCAACAAAGCGGAGAGGCAGTCGGCCCTGGCCGATCGTTCTGCGTATCTCACCGAGCTGCAGGACTATGAACGAACTCTTCAGGAAAAGTACAAGTCGCCTGGCGTTCTTCATATTCGACTGAAAAACACGCGTTTGCTTTGAATGGAGGTTTTCATAGTTCCCCCTCGGAGCAAACGCTGCGTCCGATGCGTCCCACTCTGCTCTTGGGCTTACTACATGAGAATAGGCCTGTAGCCGCGGGGATGTTCGGGGGAGGTTTGCCCCAATTTCTTTTTGTGCCCCACAAATTTTGTTTTGCCCAGAAAAAAAAATTATTTGCATTTTACTCTTAATTTTAAACACATAATAAAAGCAAAATCCCACCCCCCTGAATGTATTTTCCCCCAACCTTGCAACCTGGCTACGGGCCTACACGAAAGCAGGGATTTGTCGCATATTTTACATTCTCTGCAGTCGAAGCATCGGGAACGATGCAGTTTACCCGCGAACAACATGCAAGCGCCGATTGCGTGTTCCTCCATTTTTGCTTACTCGCCTCTGCGCGTTGCCTGTACGTGTTCATGCAGAAGAAGGTCGAGGCATCGCTTTGTTGACTGCGTTGGTGTCATTTAGATATTTTTTCTCCGACTCCCAGTCATACGCTTCTGCGGTTGCAAATAGATGAACTCTCTTCCCCCAGTATTTGAAATTGTAAGTAATAAATTTGTAGCTTAGCAACAGCACAAGATCCACTGCAGATAAAACCTTAACTTCGTTCAAGATGGTGGCGGCTGAAAATGTAGTGCAATCTCGTCCGATAACTGACGATTCCAGTGATTCGTGTGCGGGTTTACAGCCCAGACAAGGCCCCATGTTCAGCTCAGCTCGCAGTATTGCAGCCTGATGTGGAGGCACTCTTCTAACCACTCGTCTCTCCCGTCTTGAGAATAGAACAGGCGCTTTTACCTTTCTTCAGGTACTCGCCAAAGTTTTGCCGGGACGTATGCACGATGGATGTTTACCTGCAGCGGAATATCGACATAAACTTGGTCGTCACGCTCATCAAGCACCTGATCCGTCATCCTCCTGCAGAGGAGGCGACTGGAGGCGCGATCCTTGTCTTCCTTCCCGGATGGGAGGAAATAAAGCAAATAAACGATGCGGTCAAGAAGGACACTTCTTTCTTCACCCCATGTGTGCAGTTTGACCCACTGCCCCTCCGGTAACCCTTCTCATTTCCAATAGAACTATTTCCTCTTTTTGCAGCAAAGTTCATCGTCATTCCGCTTCACTCTCTGATGCCCTCTCCTGATCAGCGAAAGGTTTTTGAACGACCGCCAGCTGGCGTCACAAAGCTTGTGCTTGCCACTAATATCGCGGAAACGAGGTAAGTTTGTTGCAGTGTGGTGCAGCTCCGAATCAGGCTCGAGTCCAGTTTAGGACTTTCTTAAGTAAACTCAGTCTTGAGTCCTTCGCAGGGCACTGGACCTAGATTCACCGAATTGAGCTTACAAAACTGGCTGAACCTTACTAATTTTAAGCTTTGACGCAGCCACCAGGGATATGTGTTATTAATTTGCTGACTACAATGCTGATTGACATGGATGCACTACCCGTGTTGCGTGGTTTAACACTTTGTGCTGCATTTAATGAATTTTTCTGCAATTTTTGCTGACAATGAAATACTTGTTTTGTTACGTCCAACATGGCACCACGTAGTTCACTACTTGCAGCTTTGGTTGTACTTAACCAAAGAAACTTTGCGGAAAATACCACAGGATTAGGCGAATTGCCCTTAAAATCGTGCTCGTTGATTTCACTTCTCTGCACACCAACACACCTTCAGGCAAAAGTTTTGTTGAGCGAAATTTCATTATTTTCTTGACCAGTTATCGCGAGCAAGGCTAAGAGTTAGAAACAATCATGAGACTGCCTCTCAATCGGAAGACCGAACAATCGCTTCAGTGTTACTCAGCGACTGGCGCCAGCGCCTCTTGAGCAAGGGCGTTAACCCCCGCCGGCCCCGACGAGGAGCACGACCCATTTTTGTGTCCCCGGCCCCCGGCAAACAAAAAACGTAAGCAGAGAACGCCGGCATTTAGATTAAATAAATAAATAAACAGAATTTGCGGAATTTCTTTCGCACGGCTGCGCTAACCCTTCTTGAATGAAAGAAGGCTTTAAGCAAAAAATGTTTTGCTGTGACTGACGAGCTGAGGTAAGATTCGTTTGACTTTAACCAATAACTCGGATTCTTCAGCATCACTATCGACGACATTGTTTACGTCATCGACTGCGGAAAACTCAAGATCCGGAAGTTCGAGCACGGAAAGAACTTGGAAACGCTTGGGCCAGACTGGGTGACCCGGGCCAACGCGCGTCAAAGGCGTGGCCGCGCAGGAAGGCGAGTGAATATCCGTGTTGCGCGTTTTCACATCAAAGCGCTTTTCCGCACGTAATTAAAAGTATGNATGTTGCAGCAGCCTTTTTGTGATTTATGAAACCGCGATTTTTTTGTTTAAATCTAAGGAGGCTTTCAAAAGCTAGCTGTTTGTCGAATTCTGTGGAAATGTCACGACAACAGGAATGCCGCGACATGTTTGTCCGCAGTTTCTATTCTAAACTTGCTGAGTCAAGATTTATGAAATTCGTTTGCTGAGTCAGGATTTTGAAATACGTTTCAACTGGCTGCAATTGCGTGTTGCCATTTCGTGGGATGAGGCATCCTGAACAATCGTCACATTGTTTGAATCAGTTCACGCAACGCGGCCATTTCCTGTGCTTGCAGAGTCCAGGACGGCTACTGCTTCCACCTGTTCACGGAACTGCAGAACAGCAAGCTCGACGACTTCATGGTGCCGGAAATCTTGAGAATACGGCTCGACCAGCTCTGCTTGCAGATCAAGGTAAAAGATCTCGGGCGTGACAAACGAAAACCCGGCACGAAGCGCTCGTTCGATGCGTAAATCTGCTGTTGCGTATCCACAGCTGCTGAAACTGGGAAAGTTGAAAGCGTTTTTGTCCGAAGTCCTCGAACCGCCGTCTTCGGAAGCGGTCGACTTGTCAATAGAACAACTGACTGCTTTGAACGCCCTGGACGCGCACGAGCGACTCATGCCACTCGGTCACCACTTGGCAAAGCTGCCGGTGCCTCCATCGATAGGTTGGTGCGTAGAAAACTTGTGAGCTTCATGTTTTTCGAGCACTTTTCGGTGTCAGGCCTGCGTTAGCGACTGGACGTTGATACAACAGTATGATAACCTTTCGTGTTTTGATAAAGATTTCACGCGCAGTTACAACGCACCAAGTCAGCCGTGCGGAGAGCGTGTTTACTCTAAACCCCATAGATCGATAGATGCGTTTCGATCATCTTCATAATTGCAGTGGCAGCGAAACAAGCGCGCGATGTGCTTTTAAAACCAGGAAATGAAATGGTGTTTCTTGATGTCGAAAATGTTTCATAAAAGCGAAACTCTTTACGTTTACGTGGTTTTAGTTGGAAACGTAATTCGTCTACCATCAGCTGAACCATGATTCGCTAGCAACCCTCGTCCCTTGAGGATGGCTAAAGGTCCAAAAGTGTCTTCATTCAGCGGAAACTTGCTATTTTATGATTGATCTTTTGTGGAGTAAGCAGCTTTGCTTTCAAACGACTCGAGGCATTTTGCACAATACGTCAAAACTTTTTCTTGAGTGTGTGTAAAAATTCGTCTGCGGCTAAATCAGTGGTCCTCGAAGTTTTAACCGCCTAAATACCCCCAAGTCGAATTTTCGTCCATCTGGATGCCCCTTTTCAACAGTTCAATAACAAAAAAAATTGTAAGAAATAAAACAGAACTGGTAAATAAATATTAACTATAGCAGTGACGAAACAGGTCAATGCAAAGGCTGCATCACGTTTATCAGCACCAATCTCCTTCATGTGGGTGCAATGTCGCTAGATTGCTGGAACGAATTTAATGATGGAATGTTAATAAATTGTTGAAGATCCCAAACCTGATTTTCTTTTCGCTGAGACATTCCGGTCATGTTTTGCTGAGACATTTTAGTCACTGAAGCATTTCGGTCATTTGTCCCGCAGTTGTATTAAAACTCACCGTAAAAAAGTGTTCATTATCTTATATTTTTAGACGTTCTGACCGAATTCACTAATTTTTTTTTCGGCCATTTCAAAAACATTTCGGTCTATGACCGAAAAAAAACAACCCCCAACGTCTAATCTCAATGTCCCCTGGAGTTACTGAGGCAATGCTTTAAGAAACCCATACATTGTTATTTTATTAACCATTAGTTTGCAACTTTCCTGCAAACTTTAATGCTTCATTTTGGTAAAGAACAAAGTAGTCCACAAAAGTTTTTCGACCCAAGGTTACTTTGCTTTCCAATCATTTCCCGTGAACGGAACTGTTGCCTAAACTGTAAATAACATAACAGAACCCCCCATCCCTTTCCTCGACCTGTCCACGATCGCTGCAGATGCATTTCAAATGGCAACACCTTCAAGTTGAAAACCTTCATTGGGATGCCATTACCTAAATTGGTGTTTTGTCAAACATGACTGTCTTCAAGTAATGAAGATGCTGTTTTTATTCAAACTCTAGCAAGGATTTAAATGCTTTTCAGGCAAAATGCTCCTGTTCGGTGCAATGTTCAAATGCTTGGATCCAATCCTGACCATCGCTGCATGCCTGAGCTTCAAATCACCGTTCGTCGTTCCCTTGGTAGGTTGTCCGACATCTTCATGCTTCATTAACTTTTGTGCTTTTGCATGTTGTGATTTGTCAAATAAATCTCACGCCATAAACACCTTTATTCACGGCTGGTCCCTGCAACGTTCATACAGGAGCAGGAGGCATAAAGACAAGCCGCATGGCTGGGATTTACTGTGTGCCGGTGTCAAGCGAAATTTCTGACTTCACGCCATGTACTCATGCGCAGAGTAATATTCTACATACCAAATACGCTGAGAATAGTGATAATTAGGGCTGAGGGATTCGTGTTTAGGTGAGGGTGTCGGTTTAGGGTGAGAAGAAGAAAAATAATTGAGGTAAAAGACTAATTCCAAAATGTTTCAATGGTTAAAGTTATTCCCGTCCTATAGCTTGTTATGGGTATCTGACATTTAACCAAATGTTTGAATTTACACAGCACACATCAGAAAAGTAATTGCTAAACTTTGTTTCTTTATTTTGAGAAGAAAAATGACTGAGAAACAATAACAGGTCAGAAATTCCGCAGAGGGAAGAAATTTCGCTTGACACCGGACAATANTCTCACCGCCTGTAGTAAATAGATCAGTGTGTGCTGTACGCAATATTTAGCTGGGGAACTTTTTATTGAGAAAAAGCAGAGATTTTTTTCAGATCTTCGCGCACTTCGGATTTTTCGTGCGGTTTTGAAAATGCTTTTTAGCTGTTGCTGTTTTTCTCCTTTTCATCGGACGCGCGTTCGCGGTCACTTGTTTCAGGGCAAAGAAGAAGCGGCTGACGAGCGCAGACGCCAACTGGCCGACGACACCAACAGCGACCACTTGATGCTGGTCAAGGCGTACAACGGCTGGTTGGAAGCTTGCGAACACGGCAGTGCGTCGGATTATTGCTGGACCAACTTCATGTCGACATCCGTGCTCAAGGTTGTGTGATAACCCGCCGGTCGATTCGTGCGCTGCCGCAGCAAGCTCTGTTCCTTGATAATTATTTCGTTCGAAAAGAATTCTATTTTGAGCAGCGGCTTAGAAAGCGCTTTGCTGCAGGTCGCGATTCGCTTGTTTGAGGTCATCGCGTAAGCTCTCTTCCAAGTTCATCGACAATTTTTCATTGCCCACAGCACAGACATAACAGGAGTTGAGAAGGCAGCTGCTGATATTGTCGGTCAGATACCAGGCGTCGGCCGGGACGTGCCACTGTTTGCTTTTTAGTTTCTTCGTTCACGTACTTGCGTGTCGCATGTACACTTTTCTACGCGAAGTTTTAGGCTGAAGGCGTCGAACCAAAACGCGCTTTGCCACCAGCTTTCGTGCGAACAAGGAAATTCCGCGGCAGTGGTTATTAATAATGCGCTCGGTAGCCCTGAGGCGGTGACACGAGTGCGTCTTTTCTTAGACCATGTCGCACCGCATTCTTGCGATGCCAACCGTTCTTATCCGTATTTTCCCGGTTCTGAAAACATGTGAGGTCCGTCTGAAACAGTGACGTGAATAGGCTGCGTCTATGACGTGCACGCGGAGGACAATGGGTTCTGCAATATGTCACAACGAACTGTTGGCGGCAGATTACCAGTTTATTCCTATGAAGCTCTGCTTAAAACACGAACACGTAGCCAGAATATGCTCGTCGAGCGGCAAACCTCATTAGAGCGCGGAATTTCAAGCTTTTATTGTGTCACCTTCTTGACCCAAAAATACCATTAACGTTGCTTCGTTTAACATATTTTTGTGCTTGTCAGTGTTCAACAGATGTTATTTTTCAAATAAGGTTTGCGGATATTGCAGTTGTCCAACAGCAATAACATGGTCACGCACAGCGAGGCAGGCTGCATCATGTCTTGAGGTGTGAGATTGCGTTTCTGTCGGCCGGTCTGTGCTAAAGTTAAGAAGAACGGTTCAGCTCGAAGGTTACTGACTTTTAACGCAGTGTTTTATGCTGTACTTCAAAACTTAGTTAATTTGTTATCCTGTTTGACGTAGGCGTACACACGAAACCGTGAAGTGTGAACAACAACTATGGTTCTTGCGATGTTTGCTGAGATTTTGCGTAGCGAAGACTAGTCTGCTATTATTGTCTACCTGCTTTGGCAGAAGTCTTGGCAGAGATGCGCGGTATCGGAGACTGCCCGCTTTTAATTGTTGAACTACTCCGTAAACTTTCACATTTTGCCAACAGGTCAGATAGTAACAGTGACGTCTGTTGCCTCCATTTTAAGCTTTCAGGAGTAGGCCTCAATCACGCAAGTTGACATACTCCACTACCTGTCGAAGTGGGTATTAAGTGGAAATATAAACAATCTAGATTGTATATCCGGGTCTGTGCAGTTTGAGTAAAACTGCAGCCAGTTGCGCATAACAGTAAATACGTTTGTTCACATACCAAAGGTTCCCATTTAAAAAGATTATCTACCCATTTCAAGTAGGATGACAAACTAGCCGACCCTCTTACACAGATGGCACATCAGAAACTCCACCTCTCTATTCAAGATCACCGAACCACAACGTACGTGAACAAATCAGTGTTGACAAACACCAAGATCTCCAAGACTGAGTTGATACATAACCTGTATTTAAGACTCACAAAAACTTGTACCTTAGGCAATCTTACAATTCTTTTATTGGAAAATATGAAAAATGAATTCAACATCTGCGTTAGTCACCACTCTGATAAACACTGATAAACACGTTGTTCTTATGTGCGTTGTAGACGTGGCCTATTTATGTCATTAAGTAATGACAGATTTTGCTTTATTTCTAAGAACTAATAAAAAATGGTCTAGAAACTGTCTTTATCACATTACTATGGGGACGGTAATATTTAAATGAGACTTGCATTCACAAGCTGCTTCAGGGACGCTTAAGTAATCAACGAATTTTGATAATACTTTGGCCACTGCCCACAACCAGCACTTTTTCTGACATGCTGCTCTGTCTCTACCGACACATTGGCGCCGTGTATTATGACCGAGAACCACTGTTCCTTCCGACAGATGCTCAAGAACATGCGCGGACAGTTCGTCGAACATCTTCGCGAGAGTGGTTTTCTGTTTGGTCGCGACGTTGAAGAATGGAACTTGCATTCCGGTGACGATAAGGTCGGTAATGCCCGCGTTGTTTGGAAGTCCTGCTCTTCAACCACTGACAAAGATCGCAAATACTAAAGGCGATGCGACTGCTTGTGCCAAAAAACTTCACCGCGAATGAAACCCATTTTACCAAATTTGGTTATTTCTTATTTTTTTTTAAGAATAATCTCACAATATTCCAAGTAGTTTGACTGTTAAGCTTCAGATTACCTCCGCATAAACCTGAAATATTACTAAGCTGTGGGCGGCTCGGTGCACTTCGAACGAAGCAACAATTGCCGCTGACTCTTCATACGTCGTTCCGACACTTTGCCATCGCTGTCCTTTTCGCGTCAGATTGTTCTGGCCGTGGTCTGCGCCGGCCTTTATCCGAATGTGGCCAAGCTCTACAAGCACAAACCGCACAAGCCGCCGAAGATAAGCAGCAAAAGAGAGCCACGGCTCGCACTGCACCCCAAGTCGGTGAACAGCTTCAAGACGGCCGACAAGTTCCCGGGGCAGTGGTTCTGCTACTACGAGAAAATGAAAACGACTAAGGTGCGCGCGTTTGAACATGTCGCTGGCATGACGACACTGAGTGATAATCAGGGTTCCTACGGAGTCTGGAAAAAATGGAAAAATATTGGTCATTTTCCAGCCTGGACAAGTCTGGAAAAAATATTTTGCTTTGTTAGTAAGGAAAAAGAAAATAATATTCCAGACTCGATCTTTTGACATAAAATTTCATAATATTTTATTCAAGACTGATTTTACTTACATCATGTCAAATGCTGTAGTGCCTGTATTTGCCCAGGGTAGGTTATTCGAATAAGATAAGACCAAAAAAAGTCTGGTAAAGGTCTTGGAAAAAGTCTGGAAGTTTATATTCAAAATTGCGTAGGAACCCTGTATACTGTGCTTTGAATTAGACGGAACTACGCGCATTGCCCGTGTATTTGTTCTGAAATTGGTCCACGTTTTGTTAATGGCCAGGTCTTTCTTTACGATACCAGCGAAGTGTCACCCTATCCTCTGCTGTTCTTCGGCGGTGACATTGGAACGTTCAAGGACGAGGGCCAAGACATGATATCGGTCGATGATTGGATCCAGTTCAAGGCCAGTCCTGATGTTGCGAGTACCGTTCACGTGAGTCTTTTGCTGTTTCAGTCGGTAAAGTTTCAAATACGAACCACAGCCTCTTCGCAGTTGAAAAGTGACTTATGTCCGCAAAATGAGGCCTAGATGAGCTGTCAAACCAGGCCCTTGACCGGTTATGTCTCTTACAGTGGCTTCTAAGCTGGATTTGAGGCGTCAGATGTTGTTTCGAAAGAAAGCCTGAAGTGACGTGTAACTATTTGCTCGGATAAATATTTTTTCGCGATTTTTATTATATCGGCCAATTCCTGTCCCTCGCATCAAATTTGAAACTGCTGTTGGTGCTGTCAGTTTCGTGACCTCTTTACCTTCGCCCGATGACCTTTTTACCCTTGCCCGATCGCTAACGAGCCAGTGCAAATCCACCAAAGTGCAGCAACTACATGTTTCATTTTTTTATTGACAAAACCGTTTGTTATCGCGCGCAGGCTCTTCGCAACGAGCTGGACAAGATCCTTGAACGAAAGATCAGCAAGCCGTTCGATCCCTTCCACAAAGCCGACCGATCAGTCATAAGCGCCATTATTCATC
>JGI24021J15306_10003799_pt1 | contig 17233 bp, 8 predicted proteins | sample Ectturendosymbi1_FD_15306 | JGI IMG/M metagenome (IMG submission 15306) | reverse complement strand
GGGGTTGCAGTTCTGCTGGGGGGGTTGTCATTATAAAATTAACAAAAATTCCACTTATTTATAGTGTTACATATTTTAATTTGGGGGGCTTGGAGCTTTGTTTGGGGGCCTAAGTTCACCAAAGCCCCCCCGTGGTGACGGGACTGTCGCAATGTAAAAGTGAATTACTCGAAATAAATATAGGACTTCTTGTGCAGCAAACAACATCGTCAACTGCTTACTTCTAAAAAGGCTATTTTCGAAATACGACGCTTGACTGATATTTTGTTCAGATAATGTGGCTAGTATTTCTGAGGCTACCTGTCGTGCATTTCAACATGAGAAGATGCTTATAAAAATAGTTTCAGTGCAAATGATCCCACGTTACTTGGCGTGACGCTGAGGAAAGCCTGAACTTACTTAATTTTGTCATAACCTGGTAGGTGTAAACAGCAGATGAAATTAGGCCGAAACTGCAAAACGAAACGATCGTGATTGGAGACTGTCCTTTTGCCATGAAGCGAAATATTACAAAACAGCTCCTGTGTGTGCATGGCAGTGTATGAGATTCTGACAGCATTAGAGCCGGCACTGCCAGAGGAGGAAATTCAGAAACACGTGCGTTCAACGCAATATCAATATCGAATGTTCAAAAATGTGGATTGTTTCATGTCATTGCGCAGGCGTCATTTAGACAAAGCAGGGAGGTTGTTGTTTTGTAATACAGTAGTACAATGCAACATTAGAATGGAAATGTAGGCCGTTGCCTCTTCCAAAACACCTGCAGTGACAGCGTTTAATATTTTATCGGTTTTAATGCTTAGTACCTGCGGTTCAAAGGGGTCTGTCATGATAGCCAAACAGACCCCCTAGATGTGCCCCTGAGTACGACCAAGGTGTGACCTGAACTGACAACCCTTCCACAACAGTTCTTGTCATTTCCCCTTGCCCATGTTGACGATAGTATGAACTTCTCCAATCAAGATTGATATCTGGCAGACAACTGGATGTGAGATGTTTTTTTTAGTCTTTTCAAAGGGAAAACTGGATACGGTCATTCAGACAAGAAAGATCTAATATTATTGACAGACTAGCAACTGCATGGAAATGCCATAAGACTTCAAAGTATCTTGTTTCTGAGAAGATTGGACAGGGATGCATAGTTATGATCTTATTAACATACCATATTTTATGGGTCGTAAGGTGCACCAGATTATAAGGTGCACTTTTGATTTTTGAATGCTAGCTGTTCTGTTTTCATATATAAGGTGCACTGGACTATAAGGTGCAAAATGGCAGATTGCATACGAGGGACTTTGATCTGTCACACATGCCTAATCCGATAGACACAAATAAAATAACTAAAAGCTGTGCATGTGTTTGATTCGGTGTGCGCCAATGCAGTCAGGAGACCCCTGGAGTAATATGTACAGCTCTGTGTGCAGTAGCCTTGCAGAGTAATACAATCTGTGCTTCAACATTAAGGTATGTTCTAGCTACTCATGGAATGACGTACCCTGCTCATTGAATTTTTTGGTTTATTACATTACATGACCTTAGTGTGTTTACAAAAAAATGTAACTTGGCAGTTGAATAAATAGCACCGTTTGCCACATAAAATTGGCCCTAGGTGAGAAAGCACAACCAGATTCACACATTAGGTGCGCCGCATTATAAGGCGCTCTCAATTTTTGAGAAAATTAAAGGATTTTAAGTGTGCCTTAAAGTCTGAAAAATACGGTAATTATTTCAAGGTTATCCATAAATGACATCACAATTTGTTAGTCGGGTACCCCTTTGAATGGAATAAAATACTCTACCTAGTTATAGAATTTCAGATTGTGTTTGTGTTACAAAACCTATGTATATTAACTGAATAGAAGTTTTTCAATTCAACTCAAGCAAAACACAACTGTGGCATTTTGAAAATGTTGAGGGATTAAGGTCTCCAGCATTCCAATCTAACATTTATTTCCTAATCAGGCATGTCATACAGCTTTGGTCAATGAAAAAGATACTCAAAGAAAACTACCATCAAGAAATACGTTATCACTAGTGTTTAGCAAGAGAGCACCCATTGCAAAGGAATTTCAGGCCCAACACCATGGGCCCTCCACTGGCAGTAGCACTGTAGCAAATTGGTGCATAAGCACACAAATTATCTTTTCCAGAAACACAAAATTCTCATATGATATGATACTAGTTGATTTTATTCATGTTTGATTCTAATATGTCATAAACTACTGTGAATACACTATAATAAGGAGAGTTTATTATGTGCATTTTGATCACATGTAATAATGCCTTAACCATAAAACAACTAGAAATATTTCATACCTGTTTTTTTCTGAGACGTTTTGGTTGCATTTGTACAAAATAGCTTAAAAACTTCTGTTAGTTTTTTATTTTTGGATATTTTTGACTGAAAAAAGCATTACAACCAAATTGACTTAATCTTTTTGCTAATTTTAAAAAATTGATCCATGACTGAAATAAAAACAGCCTCATACTATGTGCTACTGTGGCATGTACAAAGTTTTATAAATTTTAAGAATATTTTCAAACTGTCAGTTTGAGGATTGCAATGTAGACAATATGACAAACGTGGCATTTGCCACTATGTTTTGCCAGGTTCTGATGCAAATTGTTGACTTACATAAAGCATTTTATTATGAGTGTACATTGACAAGTCCTTTGCAACCTAATCTTCACTGGTCAAAACTGTAGTAACTCAGCAAAATGTGCTATTATATGCAGTTTAAGATTTATCAAGCAATTTTTCTACTGCATTGTTCAAGCAAATCATCTTTAAATATGCTATAAAAATGTTGTTTTCTAAGCTTTTGTTGATAGTCCTTTTTTGCAGGTTAATTTGTCCCCTATAGGCTCAAATTATACATCGTTTGTTTCGGACCGGCCGTTTGGTATGCATGCATGTAGATTATAGACCTGTTATTGCAAAGGTATACGCTGTGTATTATTACTATCAGACCTTCTTGAATTGCTATTTTTGATGAACTCTTATTCTGTAGATCATTATGTGATGCAACATATCTCTGAAATGACTTTTCAAAAACTTTTGGAAATCAAGCGGACATTGTGGATACAAACAAAAACCTTGAACAATTTTGTGATGTCACAATATATTACACCCCCATATCCTCTGTTGTCGTGGACATGTTTGGTGCTAATGAACATTGTATGATGTACTTTTTTTATATACATCATTCTATGTACTTTAATGATTAGCGATGTGGTACCATAGTAAACCTTTTTATTAGTAATTATATGATGTAAATTTATAAAGAATATCTAAAAATATTTTGAAATGTTTTTTTTACTTGCTTATTTTAATTATATTGATTTTGCAAAATTAGCCAAAATTGTTCAAATCTGTCCTAACACCAAGAAATTGTATGTCCAATAAAAACAATATTTTCTGCAATCTGTTTGCTCAAATTACTATTTGGTTTAATAGATGAAAAAAAACACACCAAAACCTCCAAGCTACTTGGCGTCAAATGTTTTTTTTGACAAAAATACAGGAAATAGTGTGTTTAATATAATCAATGCTGTTTCAATCTGTTTAAATTGTTTAGTTTGTTTTATTAGGTAGCAAGAAAACATGCTAAGACTGGCCAAATAGCTTGGCATCAAAGGCCTGGTTTTGTACAAAACGCTATGCAATGAAGAAAACCACAACAATGTACAGATGGCTCTTTGTCCAAGCTATGCAATTTGTTCATTCATCTATGCAATTTTGTATTTCCATGTAGTGAAATTCAACCAAAATTATATCCATTGCAGATAAACCATCATGTTGCTGTGTTTTGATGAAACAGGATAAGAGTAGATCTGCAGTCATGAGTAGCAAAATAATAAAAAATTATTTGCATACTACTTGCCAGCATATTTACTTGGATTTTGACATTGATGCCCATGAATGCTTTGCTGAGCTCAAAGACTTTATTTTATCAAATGATGCTTCTCACTTATGTACATTCTCTTTACTGGAACTCTCTACGATTGGATTATCTGAAGATGACTATTCTTCATTTCACAATATTGCCAAGCTTACTTCATTAGAAGTATGTATCTTAAAAGGAGGTCGCAAAGGCAAAAATGGTCAAAGTATGCATGGTGGATTACAAACATTACCTGCTGAATTTGGAAAACTGAAGCTACTCACCCAGGTGGATCTAAGCTTTAACAAAATACAAATATTTCCTGAATGTTTGTCAAATCTTCATCGCCTAAAGATATTAAAGCTGGATTTCAATGAGCTAACTACGATTAACTCAAATATTTCTGCTATGGAACATCTAGAAGTCTTAAGTGTTAGAAGAAATAAACTGGCTAGTATTACTCATGAAATTCATCAGTTGCAAAAATTAAAAGTACTAAATGTAGCATCAAACTTGCTGCAGGAGTTACCTGAAAGTTTATTTTACCTACCATCTTTGGTGGAACTAGACATTTCAACCAATCAATTTTCAACTTTGCCAAAAAGTTTATTATTTTCTCAAACTATTCAAAGAGTCATTTGTACACACAATAGTCTAGGTATGTATTTTGTTATATGTTTATATCAAAATTGTTCTTTTTATTCTGTCTAGTATGCAGTGTTTGTAGGGTTGCCAGATGGCCGGTATTTTACTGCTAATTTAGCAGAGGCTGGTAAGAAGCTGGTATTTTGAAAATCTATGCCTGAAGCCGGTATTTTGAATATGTAATTAATTGGAGTAACTCCAAAAAGAACTAACACGGAACTTCTCAAATTATAATGACTCTAGTAGTGAAACTTGTCAGGACGGTTCTTTCAGCAAAGTTCATTTAAATCTAAAATGTAGCAAATTATTATTACTCGTAACTTTAAGGATACTCATAGTTTCTTTGTTTCTCTGTTCCTTTCTTTAGTCCTATCTACCATACGTGATCTGTACGAGCATTTTTTGGCAATTAACTGTGAAACCAGCGCAGGTGGAGTTGTTGTCTGCACTACTAGAGGCTACTGCAGAAGAATGCAGGAAAATCATAGAAACGGACAGAATGAGGGTGACATTGTAGGGACTGGTGACCCTTTTACTCCACTGCGTAAATAACAGAGATTGAGAAAATGCATTCTTAATAAGTCATACCAATTTTTGTTGATTCAGTGTTTTCTAAATTTCTTTTCATACAAAGCAATTTTCATCGTAAATGTGATTAAATATACAAAAATTAATCTCTTGGATAAAGTTTATACCTCAATCCACTAGCGTACGGAGGGGGAGGCCACTGTGCCAAGGCCACCCCCTCAGACCCTAAAAATAAAAAAATGTAAAAGCAATATTGTCTAAAACTTGCTTCCAGAATGCACATAAATGCGTATTTGTAGGTGTAATTTTGCAAAATTTTCTCGGGAGCATGCCCCTGGAGCCCCCTAGAATGGTTGTGCCTTCGGCACTTCCCCCAAAAGTTGATTTGTGGTGTTACACAATTGTGACAAAACTTGGCCCCTCCTCGGAAATTTTCTGTGTAGGCCACTGAAACCTACACACGCAGGTCAGCTAAAAAAACAGATCTGGGTGGAAAAAAAACTCAGTGGGCGCCTTGGTCAGATGCGGAAAAACGCTACTACCATAACTAGAAGTGAACATTTGAATATTTATTACCATGCTATTGTTACCCAATAGAGATCAAGAGTACGCTACAACAATCCGCTAGCAAGTTTTGCAACCTGCCTTTAAACATGAGTGAACTGCGTTTCAAGGCCCTCGCGGTCACAACTTTGCACTGATGGGCCTCGTGTTCAGTTATCTGGGCCTGCCTACATGCCTAGTTGTGTACATCCATAAGTCAGACTTTCACTTTTGTGTAGTGATTGTCGTAAAAAATGTTATATGTCTCGCCCAGGTATTCTTCTCTTATTTTGTACTGCATAGCATCAAGATACCTTCTTGGTGCATACGACCAAATTTACGAATTTGCACAGCCTACTGTTCTGACAGCCAGATGGAGTTAATTGTGTAGTTAGCAGAGTCTATTTAGCAATCATTGCTAAATTTTCCCAAAACAGAGTACGAGCAGTGCAGTTCATGGACTGTGGATGTTAACCGTTGTGTCCACGTAGGCATTAAGTCTATATTGGTTAACATTTATAGATGATTTGAGATACAAAATGTTATTTGTCTAAACATGTGCTTGCAGTAAGAGATTAACAAGTCCAGACATCAGCAAGGTTTATGCGTGCATATTTTGGCCAGTAAAAGCCCAAAGCGTACGCGTTTTAAGCATATTTCACTTGCAAGTTCATGGTAAAGTTTATCAATTTGTGCTAATGAAAGAAAACGTTCATCGCGGCGCACATGCTTTGACAGGCCTCAGCTTTAGTAATACTACATATTACAGCTTTAGTAATACTACATATTACATGGCCCATGCCGTCGCTTTCGCGGCGATCAGAACGACGAAGACACAAGAACATTTTGCGAAAAGTTCTCATACAATGCAATTGCGAGTACAGACAATGCACAACACAAGAATTGTCCTTCCAGTGGCATCAACGATCGCCCGGGCAGAGATTTGTTTAGGGTGAAGAGGTCGCCCATTTCTCAACCGCACACACTTGGTCTTCGACGAGGTTATTCCGATGGGAAGGCAGTAGGCAACACAACCAGACTCCGACGAAGATTGCATCCGCATTGAAGAATTTCCCTGCTACAGTCATTATGCCGAGCGCTTGGCCAGACTGAAACAAGTTCCAATTTTTAAGGTCTTGGCACGGCCCGGCTGAGATTCGAACCACATGAACAACGACCTATCAGACATGAAGCGAGCGCACTAACCACTAGGCCAAACTTAAATAATAATGCATTTATAACTGAACAATAGGCTTGATTCATATTTCCTGCAAATTTATTTTATATTTGCATTTCATTAAGACATCTCTAGATAATCGCCATCATTAAAATGAAAATGATTTACGACCCAATTTTTTTTGCAAAAGTCGTTCAAAAAAATTTAGGTGGAAACTACGAGCCTATTATGGGCATTTGCGAGAAAATATTTGCAATTGATTTGCACAATCTACATATGCTGTTCATGTTGTGAATTAAATATAAATTATGAGAATGTCTAGCTTCCCTGCACAAATATGAAGGCCCCCAATGAAAGACTTTCTGGAGATGGTTCTGTCCAGGCCCGCAGACACGGGACATTCGGGTCCAGTTACCCCCAAATCTATTTTTGTGTCCATCAGATTTTGTTGTGGTCAGAAAAATTTGTTTGAAACATATGATAAAAACAAAAATATTTTTCCCAAATATGTAGGCCTGTCTTGTCCCCAAACTTCAAAACCTGGTTATGGGTCTGGTTCTGCGAAAATTGTGTCTGCAATTAGGATATTTTGTTTTGAAGACCATACGGCCTCGAGATGCAGCATAACGTTTATTTGACTTTTTATATTAATCACCATGAGGGGTTCCCTGTCATTTTAGGGTTGGCGGAGTTGGGCTGCTACGGCACTGCATCCAAGCACGCATATAGGTTTATTTTTCAGTTTTCTATCTCACCGGCTTATAAGTCTCGTAAAAGTTCAGTTTTCTGTCTCACCGGCTTATAAGTCTCGTAAAAGAGTTATGCTGAAACTTGCTCCCAGAATTCACAAAAATGCATATTTTTCAAAACTTTCCTGGGGGCATGCTCTCAGACCCCCCCTAGAATGGTCGTACCTTCGTCACCTTCCCTAAAGTTGATTTGTGACGTCACAAGATTGTGACAAAACTTTGCCCTCCCCTTGGAAATTTTCTGTGTACGCCACTGCCTCAATCATTGTCGCCAATGGCAAAGATATGGATAGCCTGTGTTTGAATGCGCAGTGTTCACTAATAACTACAGTACAACAATTTGGCCTACACCCTATTTCTATTAATTTTTTGTCACTGTTAACAAAAAGGCTGATATTTTTACAAAACACATCTGGCAACCCTAAGTGTTTGTTGAATTGATTTATTTCTAAGCCAATGTTGCTATCATAGTCAGTACAAATTCTGGTCTGGAATCCAAGCTTTTACATATATATTAACTTTCTGTAGATTGTTCAACTAGCAATAAACTTGCAAATTAAATTTAGCAGTTTATGCCATATGTATAGCAATTTGAAGGCATCAAAGGTCATGTGTCTTGTAGACAGTGCAGAACACCACCTGTTAACAAAATATTTGAATGATTAATACAGTAATGTCAAAATCACATCAAACAAATGCAGCTTAATATTAACATAAGTGGTCACCATTTTTCCCCACAATTAAAAAAAAGGAATTCAATGTGTTAGTTAAAGAAAGTTCACACAAAACATAACTGCTGCCCTTGGATATGAAAAAATTACTTAGACGTTTAGGTATATGAAAAGCTTAGCAATTTTCTTTTAGGAGGTGTTACTTATTTTGCTCATACATGATTGCAAAGCTATTGAAGTAGTTGTTTACAGTTGCTGTGTGTGTAACTATATTGTATACATTGTGCAATTACTGATAGAGAACAGCTGTATAATTAGAAGAGTAGCATTTAGCAAACATTATTATGTGTCAAAGCATATAACAACAGTAAGAAATGTACTACATTGCACAATCTTTTATACATCCTCAGGTCTTCAATAAGTATGTGAAATTTGAAAAGAAACTTGTACCAATTCAAACCATAACAGTTTAACAAGTAATTGTGGTTGACACAAAGGTAAATATATTCTGACTGTCCACTTTACAAATGGGAAAAATGAATGCTACAGTAGAAAACAACCATGAAGAAGAATAATGAAGTGCATAGTGAAATGATGATGCACCAATTTAATATTAAAGACAGATGAAAGGCCAGTTGAATAAGTCACCTATCTACCTTGCAATAATGTATTGACACAGCCTTGTGGTAGGTCTAATGACACTGTTGGTTAGAACAACATCACATAAAAATAAAGAAGAGCAGCAAAAGTTATTAAATATAAGAGCATCGTAAACTGCAAATCCTTCAAAATCGTGCCTCTTTATTGAAACAAATTCAGTAGGTTAATTATGCTTCTGCAATAAAAGGTAGCAATGAATTCATTTTTTGTTAACCTTTACATTTATCTATTTATCTCCCTATGTGATTGTCTTATCCTACTGACTTTTCACAGTTTTTTTTCAATTATTGTTATTTTTCAGCTTAACTTACTCTGAAGCACCATTTACAACATTAACCAATGTTTTGTTCTCTTTGTATTTGTAGGATATTCTTCACTGCATGTCTTTAGATTGTGAGCTTTCTTCACTCTGTCTTTAGTGTAAATAGTTACACTTATCTAATCTTGTGTGAAAAACAAGCATTGTTAGAGAGCTTGAGCATTTCTTGTTTGATTATCTTGACAAAAGGCTCACTCTGACCTATTGCCTGCAATTAATATTGCACTTATATCAACAATGCCACTACTTTCAACAAGTGTGACTTTGCCTTGTGCAATGCAAAATGTATGTACCACATGGTCTAACTTCACACACTGCACAATACCATACATCACATACCACATGATTTACCTGTGATGAAAATGACAAGAAAGCTTGCACTATGCCTATGGTTGAATCACGCTCTGTTTACATGATTTATTGAGCTTGTTTTTAAATGCACTCACAGCACTTTTGAGTAGAGATAGACCGAAATGTTAGCCTGGCCAATATAGTCGGCTGATATTTGGGTTTTGCTGATGTATTGGTATTGGCCAAAACGGCCGATTTTATCAGTCTCAGTAGGTGTTGACAACATCTGTTATATTCCTCCTGCATTCAGACAACTTGCACAAGGAATTACAATGAACCAAGTCAAGACAATTATCTTGCAGCTACTCTAGCAGGTGTGTTTTCATAAACAAGCAGACAAGGTGAACAATGAAACACACATCGATTGTCGCAGCTGAAACAAAACAATCATCATTAATTAGATTAATTAAAAATGATAGCAAAGTATTGAAATTGCTACAATTTGAAAATGTTTAACCCATAAATCCTGATTTTTGAAGTTTTTGAAAAAAGGTAAGGCATAGAATACATAATATTTTTGATAATGAAGAAGAAAACAAGATTTAAAAATTTTGGAAATATAAGTTATCAGCTATCGACCCATGGATGACTGATATATCGGCATTGGCCCCAAAAAAGCCATATCGGTTGATCTCTACTTTTGAGAAGAACTCATATCATGTTTAAAAATATGTCAACATGCAGAAAGTGTTAAGTGATAAGTTTTGGCTAACTTTTATGAAGATCTTCAAATTTTGTTTTAAATAAAACTTGCAGTGCTATTCTAATCATGTGTTTTCTGTTACAGTCATAATGTTTGTAGTGATGACACTTTAGGCCACTGATGGTTTTATAATATTTGCATCATCCACTATCATTTCCACACGTGATGCTGTAGGCTTCATCTTCTAATGGCCATCTGCATGCTGTTTTACTAAAATTAAACAGTTGCATAAACTTTTAACTAATGATTTGAACATTGTTTAGGCTGATTTCTTGAAAGTTATTTATCAGTGTTGTTATTACAATACATACTGTAGTATTTCTCTGTGACAAACTAGCTTTTGATTGCTCTGCAATGCTACCTGAGTTAGAAAAAAGAGTTGAATCTTACCTGCACATATGTGATTAACATATCCCATCATAACATTTTCAATACTTCTGTACTCATCACTAGCTTTCAGAAGTGGAACACAAAATTTCATGTGATATTACCTATAAAATCCCAATATGGTCTAGATGTCCCCAAACTTTTTGGATACTGGGCCAAATTTGCGATCTTATCAGGATCCATGGGTTGAACTATTTTGTGTATTAAAAAAACAACAAAGAGCATGCATAACATTAGTCATGTTTGTATAATGATAATTATTTTCTTTGCTCGATAACAACAAGCTCACTTGCAAATTGTAATTGGTACTCTGTACTTCTGTTAAACAATTTATAAACTGGCACCAGATAACGCTTGCACTTCAAACTTTAAATGCCTACTACAATTTACTTTTCGTCATTTTGCAGCACTTATGCAAGCTAATGTAGAGACTACAGCAGTCTAGGTGCCAAGCACATGTACAGTATTAGTGTGCTGGTGCACAGTGACCTTGAACAGAAAAACAGCTGTGACACAACTGTATTTGTTTACGTGTACTTGTCTGTGTTGTTCGCATAGTATAATATTACAAACAAATGGCCTAGGTCCTAAGTAAATCACTTTTATTTCACACATTGCAAGTAAACTACAAAACTTTTGTAGTTGAGCTTTTGATCAAAGCAGAAAGCTAGGCTTGTTTTGGTTTGTAAAGTTTATCGCGATAAAATTATTGAACACATCAAATGTTTTTTGTGCAATTACATCTTCCATCAATTTGTTTACACGAAATTGTTAAAATACTAAATATTCCTAGTAAATCTTACACACTGGACCTTGCCCGTGGGCTAGACTTTGTGAGCTGCTGGTCTAGATGTTATTTTTAACAAAACTGCTTTTTTGTTGCATGTCCATGCTTGATGGTATTGCTTGTATATCTTAGCTTCAATATTAATCTAAATTGGTGGTACTCCTCATGGCAATCAATTAAAGGCCAGTGTGTACCGATCAGTGGTCCTTAAAATTTAAATGCCTCAATACGCCTAAGTCATATTTTTGTCAATCTGGATGCCCCTTTTCAACAAAGTTTAACAACAAAAAATTGTAACAATTAAAACAGAACCAGTAAAAAAATATTCACTAAAGTAGTAAGGAAAATGTCAGCGTAACTGGCTGTATCACATTCATCAACACCAACCTTATTCATGTGGTACAATATTGCTAGAACAAATGTAATGATGGAGTGTTTATGCATTGTTGAATACCCCCAACATCTAATCTCAATACCCCTGGGATTATTGCGGCAAGCTTTGAGAACCCCTTACTGATATAGATTAATTTTTTGTGTCATTTGTAGATTTATAAATAGAAATCTAAATGGAGACACTTGCTGGAGTCCACTTCAGCAGCATGATGACCTCCGCTTCACACTAGCATCTAACTTCACAGTGACAAAACATCACACTGGATGATACTCCTACAGTATTATACCCTTTAGCTTGAAACTATGTGAAATGCTTTTCCTTAAAATTGTGGTTGAAATTAGCTGACTGAACTTTGAAGATAGCATACAGTTCTTCAGTCACCATTTTGTGTATTTAATTGACGTTATCAATTTAGAGAGGACAATTAAAGTTATTTTCAATTCTTTTTAGAATGTCTAAGTTTTACATATACTGTTGTGATTGGAGGGCCCGAGCAGCAAGCACGCAAAGTTTGTGACAACAAGCAACAATAGAGATCACCTGACAAGATCACTGTTATTGCTTGTTTGTACCACTTACAAAGAAGTGCTATTCTTATTACACTTCCTGTTTGTGGTACACCATGCACACGACACCACACCAACTGAGCAGCCTCAACAACATTCCATCATTTTGACAACCAAGTGCACTGATTGCAGGTACTGTTTTGTGACAGTTACATCTGGCATTATTGCCTTCACATCCTGGTCACACCACCATTTTGTTGTGATATGAGGGCATGAACAGCAAGCACACAAAGCTCCAAACTAGCAGGAAACAACAACAGAGCTCACGCAAGAAGATCATTCTATTATTGCTTGTTCATGCCACATAATATAGATGCTATTCTTATTGCACTTTGCATTCATGGTACATCACCCATGCGACACTCCACTGACTCAGCGGCCTCAAAAATACCTTCACACTAAGTTGGTTGGCTTGCCTCTTGCTTTCTTTAAAAATGTTTTTCGTGACGAAAACATGCAGTAAGTTGTTTTTAAATGAATTTTTGAAATTTTATAAAATTAATTTATTAATTTGCAGTTTTCAAATCTCTGCTTATGTGTAACAGAACATTTACCTGATGAAGCTGAGTTTCTTACTCTGAGTTGCCTGGATGTTCGATTCAATTATATTGTGGAAGTTTCTAATGCAGTAAGAGACAATGGAAGAATTCTACTACAAGGAAATATTCCAAAACACCCAGCTCAAAAATCGTTTCTAGGTAGTAATGCAGTTTTTAAAACTCAAGAAGTGAAATTTTCAGACATTGTAATATCAACTTTTTGCTGCTTGCGAAGAAAATGGAGCATTAGTTCTAGTATTGTAGAGTTTACTGGATACGAATACTGCTCATGCAGTTTGCAGGTTAATAGAAAATGTTAATGTACAGTATTACGTAGTTGAATTTAATGTGGCAACAGAGTTGTTGCTGTTATAGTGGTGATGATATGATGGCATTGTTTTGGTACTGACAGTTAAGCCATCAACTTTTTCAAAAATTGCGTTGAATCAACTGTGAATTGCCTTCTGGACAACTTCAGTGGTCCATTTTAGCTTGCAAGTATGTATGGAAACTTAAGTATGGTTTCTGTGCAAATCATGGGATAATTGTATTGCATTTGTGCAAATATGCCTGATTATGATGGAAGAATTTTTAATGAGAGAATAGCGTTCCTTGCTTTGAATGTTTTTTTTTTTCGGTCATAGACCAAAACGTTTTTCAAATGACCATAAAAAATAAAGTCATTTCGGTCAGAATGTTTGAAAATATAGGCTAATAAACACTGTTATGGTGAGTTTTAATACAACTGTGAGACAAATAACCGAAATGTTTCAGTGAAAAAAAATCAGTTTGCAGACATAAACAAATGGGCCTATTATTTATTCTTTATGCACGTGTTGATCTCAATTCAAAGTCCACAGAACAAACTAGTAGTACACAACAACACAATAGAAAATATATCTGTTACAATGTAGCCATTCTAAAACAATAAAATGATTTAGATTTTATTTGATTGGCATCTGCAAAAATGGTTGAAACTGCTTATTTTTTGTTAGATTTAAGAGATTGGTTGTTCAAACAATGTCACACTGCAATGTGTTTGATGTTCACCTGCAGATTGCCAAGTTGTTGATGAGTATGATGTACCGAATTGCAACCTTTCATCAGACATCTGTACCTTACTGGTTGACCCAAGTTGTGGCACTAGATATGAACTTCCATCTAGCATAGCTGTGACATTTCCAAAGAAATGTACTGACGAAATCATGGAGTTTTATTGCAATGTGGTTGCAATAGGTACTTCAGATTTTAAACTTCGACCCACTGATCAACTTTTAAGTGCAGTTCTTGAGATGCGGCCAAATGGAGTTGTATTTAGAAAGGTTAGCTTCATTGTTGTAACCATTTTATGGTATTTTGTGGTGGTGTAGGATGATAAATTATTGTCAGAGATTACCAGTTTTATTTTTGTGTATATTTCGTAGTGTTATTTTTTGCTTTAAAATTGATTACTATCAGTATCTAAAACTTACGTGATGTAAAATGCATGGATGATGTGACAATGTTGTGCCATCTAAAACTGCAGCTTCAAAAATTTGTAAGCTTTGTGGATATACCTAATTGTTTAATACCTATGATATGTGCAGAGCAGAGCAATAATATTGTATGCATTATGTCTAACTCCCATTTTCCCGAAAAATGTTACAGTATCTGGAGTGTGCCAGTTATATATATATATATATATATATATTTGTATATGCTTATAATCCCCTTCATGATAAAAATGAATGATCGTGAATTATAGGTCTGCATTTCATACGGTATTTTTTAACATTTTTGCAAACAAGTGCTTTGGCAATAGCAACATTGAAAAAAAGTTGAAATACCTGCAGTCATTTTTGAAATTCTGTCTGACATCAGTGCAAACACAGATTATTTTTCCAACATGGATAGTCTGAAAACTAAATCACCTAATATGTAATTCCCATGTCGTGTACACTAGTGGAAATGTTGACAATTTTGAATAGCCTCTAAATGGGAAATGATATGAATATCAGACGATTATTTAACAAATATGACATAAGGAGAGGCATAACAATCACATGTAAGGTTCACATCAGTCGATCTTCAAAAGAGTTTAAAAATTGATCTCATTTTTTCTTTCGTGAAACATACAAGACAAAGATATCAAAAAAGGAGCAGTTTTGTTGGTGAAACAAGGCTCAGATTTTCATTTAAAAATTTTTAAAGGAGACTCTGACCAAACAGATGTGAAATGGGTTTTGCATCACTGTCGCTATTCCAATTCCTGGTTCAGCGTCAAACTACTATCAGTGCAGTCACAAAGAACATTCCTAAAACGTCAGCACAACTTGTGCTTTCATTTAACTCACATCTTAGTTGAACGTTTAGCAAGACTTATGAGTTCTTTTTTATTCTTGACTACTTGTAAAACTCGGTCTTGTGCTTCCTGCTATATGTAGCATGGTGGAGGCTCTAAGTGTACCTTCTGTATTTAGTGGGCAAATATCTTACAAGTTGTGCGCTTCCCACGTTTTCTCAAAATTGACACTTAATCAAGCATGTTGTTTCGGGGGAAGTTTAAACGAAACATCTAAACTCTGAGCATTTTGTCCGAATCTACTTCAGGTGTAGTACGTATCTGGTACAAGAAGTGGAACATACTGCACCCTTGGAACGAGTTTGAGGCACGCTTGTTTTTTAATTGACACCCTGTCAAATATCTGTGCTCTGAACTGGACTGCGGAGCCAAAATTCAAATTTCACACCTCAGCTCTAGGCATTAAACTCTTTGTCCCCAGCTTCAACTCCAACATCCAAACGTTTTTATCTCTGGCCCCGCTTCTAATGATTTGATCCACTGAAAACCATTGAACAAGTATTGTTTGTACAACTCGCTTGTCCCACAAACTAGGCCTGTGGAACCGGATACGAAATATCAGTCTTCGGCTTCACCATCTAAAAGTTTTTGCTGCGGCTCCAGCTCCAACCACCCAAAATTGTTTGGGTTTCGACTCTACAGTCTTGGCTCAGAATCCGCATTTCTTAGTACCCAGAGGCTAAGACGATCTCAAAAACTATTTTAATATATATATATAATGATAAGTGAATTTAAGCCACATGTTAACAACAAAAGATTTGAGAACGTTTTACAATTAGTGTCGGAACCGGAATCTTAATTGTAGCGTTGGTACGATCCAAGCGGCAAGAGCGCAAAGATTCATACTGCGGCAGCACGCAACAGTAGAGATCACAGTGCACACTCATTGCTTGTTCGCGCCACACAGGTGTACTGCGCATTCAACACCGCACCTACCGAGTGGTTGCAACACTACCATCACTTGGCTAAAGCAACTTTCAGAGCTTAATTGTTACTGATTAATTGTAATGCAGTGATGTTCCAAAAAAATCGTTCTCGTAATTGTGTTTCCATTCTTTGCTCTTATTTCAGCGTGTTCGTATACAACTACCATACACATATGCGGGTTTTGATCATCAACGACGGCAAATAGTCATGAGAGTCACGTTTCAAAGCCAGGATGGTGCATACGCGTTTGAAGACCTTGAGTAAGTGGAAAATGTAGCTTAACTTATGCAACACGTCTGTTGGACGTTCTGAATTTCGCAGCTTTGATTACCTGTTTTAGTGTATCTAACAACCAAACGTGGCTTCCGATAACAAAGCAGTCACATCCGTACACAGACACGCGAAACCGTCGAAAAATTTTAGGTGTCAAATGGGGGATTCCAACTACGCTACCCAGAGATATCACAGCTCGAGGACATGGCGGGGAACTGTCCCTCTACCTTAAGAAAAGACTTGCTTAAAAACAGCACAAAAACTTTAGAGAGAGAGGCGGCATATTTTATTCAGGTTCTTTGCAACTGCAAAATGAGGCCGGGGCAAGTGTCAGTTTTGAGGCAACAACAAGCGAATCAAACATATATTCAATAACATCTTTCTGCTTCGGAGACGCCAGGACTTTGATAAACAAGCTTTAAATCAAGCTCTACTGGCGGTAAAAACATAAAAACACGTTAAAAACTAGCCAACGTTTCCATAGTTGATACAACTATCTTCATCAGAGCTAAAAAACGAAATGCTGTGAGGTGCCAGCACGGATGTTATAAAATTTGTGCGCTCCAGGTGGTACCGTGCTGATAAGAACTCGGGAGGCGGGGAACGCTGATTAAAAGATAAGAAAGAAAAAACAACAGAATGATGAACCATGTCGTGGACCGAACGAAAGAAATTTATAAAATTATGATGTGGACTATTGTAACATGAACCGGTAGATGTCGGGGAACAAGTCCGATCGTTTTTCATTCATTGTGTCTTTGTCGCTGTTTATGTGAAAGGATTCGATGA
>JGI24021J15306_10003798_pt1 | contig 17233 bp, 8 predicted proteins | sample Ectturendosymbi1_FD_15306 | JGI IMG/M metagenome (IMG submission 15306) | reverse complement strand
CCCCGGGGGGGGGGGGTTCAGGTGCAGTGTTCCCCAATTTTTTGTGCCCAGAAAATTTTTATACAGTTTGTTTTAAACATATAATAAAAATAAAACATTTTGCCCCCCTTAAACGTATTTTGCCCCTCTAAACTTTAAAACTTAGATACGGGCCTGATAGTACATGAGGTATAATATTGGTTTCGAAATGGAAAACATGTCCGAGCTTTTCAAATTAGTTTCCAGCAGTGTCGTTATCGGCAGTCGAATAGCGTTTTTGTGATCGAGCGGACTGTTTCATAGAACCAGCTTTTCTTGCTCTGCGGCGAAACAAACACGCAGCAGGCTCGACGGGCGATGCACTGGACCTGTTTAACGTCGAAGAAATATTTGGCATGTGGTTCTTGCCCTTGCTTTTTAAGGCTGAGGTGAAGACAAAGACAGTAAGAGAACGCATGACATGCACAATCTGATCACGATCTTATAATCAATGCAAGAGCTTACGGGGAATTTTCAGTTCAACAAGAACGTCCACTATGGAAGGATGTAGGGTCTGGCTGCTCAAGTCGAAACTGTCATCATCGGTAATTTCAACAGATTCGTCTGAAGGAGGATTCGACACTGGAAAAAAGTTGAACGCATTGAAGCGCTAAGCTGAAAGCAAAGTCCCGGACGGAACCATCAGGCAATCACCAAAAACTCATTTTATGTTTCTTGCTCAGGTAATTCGATACGCCAGTTTTTGATATATCGACTCAGAGCACAAATAATAAAATTGTGTCTAGAAATTAACTTTGAGGGTTCAATCTGACCGAGAGGTGGAAAGAAGGAAATGTGAGTTTGATGAAAATCGATGGGCTGAAACTTCTAAAACTCCAGCGAGATTCTCGTTAACTAACGCTTAGATGGGTAATCGGGCAAACATGCAAAAATTACGATTTTGAATTACTTTTCTCTGAAAACGTTCAAACGAGAAAGCCTGGCTACCAACGTACTATAACCAGACATGAATATTGAAAAAGCACAACAGGAGCTAATTTTTGGTAATATTTGGCTCCGAACAATACGCTGTGATGGGATAATACTGGCACCAAAACGGTGACAGACAGCACTTTCGTAATTCTGCTTTTACCAACATTGCACAATAGAAAGTTCAACAAGCAAAGAAACTAACAGATCACCATTACTGCAGCATTCATTATGTATAGACCGCTTTGTCCACAACGCAGAGAAAGCGGAAGTGCGAGACGCCGAGCACTTGCGGGACCTGATCGGCATACATGCAGTGAGCGCTACGAAACTTTCTGGCATTTTCTTCACCACACGTCGCTCTAAAATAGGGACTGCTCACGTGTGTGCAAAGCAACGAATACCTTCAGCCAATTCCGCGGCTTGCAGTAGCATTTGAAATCCGTGCATTTTTTCCATCCCATCATTTCGCTCCGACAATCTTACGAGGTCTTCTTTGCCTTGGCTACAGGCTTTCTTTTTGGACACTGTTGGCGGAACAAGCGCCTTTGAAATGACTTTGGCCTTATGGCCCACGGAGAAGGTCGACGGCGGTTCCGTCTTTACTTCGAAAAGCAGATTAGCGAGCTGATCTTGACCGCTCTGCTGCAGCTCATCGGCCATTTGATGATTTTCAACAGAAACCACATCTTCTATTTGCGCTACGTCACAGAGATACAAATCGTCTTTACTTTCCAGGGCAGGTTCAGTGGCCTAAATGAAAGCAAGCAAAAATTATATGGACGCATAAATCTTCACATTACCTGTTCTACATACAAAGGAAAAGCAATGCCGGTGCCTGAGTGAAAAACAAGGATTTTTGTTGAATTGATTTTGTGTGCAGTGCTTCAAGATTGACCTGAGAGATTATTTCACGTAAGTGGGTCTTTGATCGTTATTGTATTTGGACATTAGAAAGGTGAAACAGCGCTGTGAAGTATAGAATTTCACAAAAACAAACAAATTGCTCCCATGTATATTTCTAACGGTAGCACACAACTGACAGCTAGCCAGTTTCCCCACCATTATGCAGATCTTCTGCATGTATGGTACGCTGGGAATAGAAGCTAGTACCAACCAATGTTATAAAAATATTGCCATAAAGTCTTCCACAGGACCAAAAACTGCCAATTAGAAGAACACTCATGTTACTTCTTTGGCTGCCATATGTCAAGTTCATCACTGCAGTCCAGTGTCAGCTTATTGTTTACCTGCGGCCGATAACGCAAAAAAATCCACAAGGCACACTTGCAATATAATGCATTACTACAAATATAATCTGTAACCACACACATATAGGGTTGGTGGGTGGTCCATCTCAACGAACGTCGAAACAATGCAGTAAGTCACGGTACTGCAAAAATGACCTTCTTTGGTCAAAAAAATATTACTTTAAGACTTAAAACATCATAAAAGACAGCTACGTTTTGTTATGCTGGCGTCAAAAACCTCAAGAGGGCAAGGCTGCCTTGTCGGGTTTTCGCTGATTCTGTTGTGTAAGCAAGCGGTTTGACGAAGCCTAAAATAATTGAAATCGCGCATCTGACAACACAGCAAGGCAGCGTGAACGTGGAGGTTATCGTGTACTTTTTGCGTCGCAATTTCGTCAGCGCTTTTTGTTTTTTATGAGCAGATGCTCTGGATTGTTTTGTATAACGTGTTCATTGCCACACGCAACGCAGTAGACTTAAGCATGCATATATAGTACATGAAAGAACATGATGATAGATATGTTGCGGTAGTGCAAAAGCATACGCTTGATGGCGCTAGCACACGCATGGATGGCGACACGACGCTTTTATAATATAGTGCTGTGATGACTTCCCAGTAGACCGATTTATAAAATGCATGGGGGAGTGGGAGGCTGCGAAATGCTAGGATTCATTTAGGCTGCAGACCTCCCTAGGGCGAAGCTACTTTTACTGTAAAGGCAACAGGTCTATATCAGTAAGTAGAAGTCTGCTGCTCTGAGTTTAAGGTTTCATATGCTCTATCCGGTTATATGGTTTGTGGACACAAAATGCGTTGCAGGCAAAGCAAAGCCACCTGAAGTAATTGGTTTAATGTTACCACATAAAACATTTGCTGTTTTCACATATCTTTGTGCAGCAAAAATTGATGCCTTTGGTAAGGTGCTATTTTTGGCTAAAGCGCAAGAGTTGAAGCCATGAAAAAAAACAGAAACCTTACCAAAATTTCGTGTTTGCAAACTTTCTTCTGGGAAAAGAAATGTAGTTTGTCAATAATGAAAGAACAATATTGAAACTAAATATTTTCACTGCGTTTCAAAGCATTTCTTCATTTTTTTGCTGCACTGTTGAATTCTGACGGAAATTTCCAGGTGCCAAACATTTTAAATCGAAGTGCAAACATAATGGGAGGCATTGCTCTACCGTACAGCACAATATTTGAAAAGTTCTTTGTTAAAAAATAGTTGTCCACTGCAAAGTACCATTGCCACAGCATAATTTTCAACGTAGTTTTGATGGCAGCACGCAATTTGCTTTTCCTTAATGTTTTGTTGAGATGGATAATACTGTGTGCGTAACGCCGCAACAGTGACTGACTTTCCTTGCAAGCAGGGCTGCGGAGCCGTCGTAAAAATGACACAACTCCGGCTCCGGAGCTCTTTTTTATATGAACATGGCTCCGGCTCCAGCTCACGGAGTTCTTCGTTTTCAGAAATGTGGCTCCGGCGTTCTCTTTTTTCATGGCTCCGGCTTCTGGTCGTTTTCACACATTAATATTTTAATTGTCTTGGTGTGCCTCAAGTTGAATGGAAAATGAATTATATCAAGTACACACAACTATGAGAATAATATACCCAACCTTTTTGAGTAATTAATCTGGTATTTTTTTACAAGCAACGCTATTGCCTTGAGAAAATCAGCGAAAAAAACAGCAACCACAAGTTCAGACGATTCAGAAAACAGTTACGAGCGGAAACGTAACTCAACGGTAATATGAACAATTTCTGGAAAGGCAGTCGCTGGTTTTGCCGTCAATGCCTGAGAGGAGCATTTGTTACTTCTTACGACCAGAATCAAGAAAATGGCTGTTTGGAAAACTACATTTGTGTGCGAGCATTTGAACACAGACCACGCAGTCCCAACTGACCAAGTGCTTTGCACTCGTTGTATGCTTTGCCCGTTGCAGTCTTGGCGATTCCAACTAACAGCGCTGCCTGGGCAAATCATGTAAAGAGCGCAAAACACATAGTCGATTACTTCTCCCATGTGTTCTTTCAAACATGCAAACATTTGCATCAATTAACACACATGCGAAGATGTGTTTTAAAGCCTTTTGTTCAAAGAAATGGGTTGACTTCTAGCAACAAATTCACCTTTGACTTTTTAAAAATAGCTGAAAACTTCTGATTTCTCATCTTTTGCACTAATAATAAGCAGTGATGTATCGCAAGGTAAAGCATTATTTAACCTGCAAAGCTGAGGATAAAATAAGACTGGTTACCGTGCTGAAAACATAGATTTTTTCCACAGATCAAAACTACAAGAAAAGTCCACATTTGTTGACACTGATTTTTTATATCCTCCTGATAATGTACTGCTATGAAAAGCAATGCTAGTTCGCTACCAATTATTTATAACTTTCATGTTATGCTACTGCTTGTAAACGTAATGTTTCCTAGTGAACTTAGCCAGCAATCTATTAAACCTTGCTAGTGAGGCTAATGGTTTTTAGTAAAAATTCCTACTTTACAATTGCGTGCCGTGCATTTCACGTTTACATCTGCAATGGTATCATATCTCAGCTATACTCCCCACTAACAGCATGATTACACAGCTACAGAAGTTATGGATATTTTATTATATACCTACTCATTATAGCTCAGTTCTTTTTAGATCGCTACACTACTACAGACCCGGTTTGATCACTATGACTAGAAAGTAAGATGTTGTGGTAATTAACGTTTTCCTTACTTCTACAACAGTGGTTCTCAACGATTTTGGTGTAAGGGAACCAAATCCAGACCTACGATTTTGTTAGAGAGCCGCACAAAAAAAATTTACAAGTCAATTGATTGACACGTTGTGTTTTATTGCACTGACGAAGTCTGTTACAAAAAATATTAAAGGTGTTGCTGAAAGACACTGTCTGTCGAAAGGAATCCTTTCCCATCAAAGAACCAGACACTTAAGCTGTTACAGAGCACCGTATATATTTCGCCTAGGAAGTAGGCATCATCAGCTCTTATTCAAATAGAATCTGTTCATGAAAGATTGGTAAAAGCCGCACAAAGGATGCTTAGGAGCTGCATGCGGCTTTCAGAACAGTGTTTGAGAACCATTGTTCAACAAGTAACACCACGTCTGCCAGCTACGATGTCACAGCCTTAGCGATTATTAAACCAAAGAAGCATCAAAGGTTTGCAGATCCATTGTCTCAGTCTGGTGTCGCAACTCGTAACAATCGTGTGTAGTGTGCTATAAAGAGCACACGTAAGACTATTGGGCAAGATGATTAGTATCTACGAAGGGACCCTGAGCTTCCTCTCAAATGGCCATAGCTCCGGCTCCGGTCCTGCATTTGAAACTGAGCTCCGGCTCCTGATTTTTAATTTGAGCTCCGGCTCCAGGCAAAATGCCCAGCTCCGGCTCCGTTTTCTGATCTTTAGTCCGAACCGGAGAGCCAGATTAGCATTAAAATGTTCCGTAAGTTTGGTGCAACCGCCACACAAATGTATTTTTACATCATGACTAAATTTTTATGGCCAATTGTACCACAAACGTCGCAATATTCAGTTCATTTTGTATAGTTTTCCAGACACCGGAAACAACCCTTCTCTCCGTTCGTTTAGTTTGAAAATGGATGAAGGTAACCTTACTATGTGAAGCTTCAAATAAACAAATGCTACTCTTGAAATACGTAAGATTGAATCGGCATATAAATCGGAAATGCAGCAATGTCAACAGCTTGATATAGGAAAATTACGCATTAAGTTGCACTTAAATCTAACGCAACCGCCAAAACGAAAAGTTGGCAACATGAAACGTATGATAGCGCAACCAGCGCCAGGCCGGTAACCTGGTTTCAAGGCTTGGGGGGGGAAATACATTTTTAGGGGGGAGAAGATTTTTGTTTTTATTATATGTTTAAAACAAACTGTGACGTCACGAATCGAAATTGGGGAGCACAAAAAAATTGGGTGCACTGGCCTCGGATGACCTTCATGGTCAAGGGGCCTGACTAGCGCTACTAGTTAAAATGCGAACAGCAAACTGAAAACGAAATCCGAGAACTAATTATGTCTGTCAACTTTCAATTTCGGACAGGAACCGAACTTCACTTTTTAAGAAATGATTTTCAACATACATAGTGCCTTTCAATAAATAAAACGAGATAGCTTTTTTTGGTAAAGTTATCCCAGCATTTTGCATCAGAACAGAAAGTTTTCGAAAATTAAAGCAAAGCCCTTGTGAGCAAGATGGCATACCTGCAAATCGTGAGTATCCACCAAGTGGTTTGTGTTTGGTATGACAGACGGGTCGGGTGGTTGGGAAGAAGCGAAATCCATTGTCTTTTTCGGTATTCCTTCAAACAGCAGAAACTCTCAACGATTGAGCGCAAAGTCCTTGTATCATAAGTCAGACAGCTCACCCGAGTCAAAATTTCATGAAATACAATCCATAACGATTCCGGAACTAACGGCTTGTCCCAAGGGAACACTAGTTCGGTTTCATTTGGTGTTGAACGTAAGCCTAATCTAATGCTATCAACCACCACAAGGAAAGGTATTTATGGTCCGAAATCAACGAACTATGGACAACAATAACCTCGTCAGATTTTTCAGAAATGCACGAAAACGCAACAAGCAAAATGGACTTTAAAAGTTGTAGTTTCTAAACAGTTTCTTCTATTGCATTTCTTTAGCGAATATCACCAAGTGAAACCACAGAAGAACAGTTGGCAAACGCAAGGAAAAAGCCAAATGGTACCGAGTTGTTCAGAATGAAACAGTAGTATTTTCAACCTGCAGCATAGAGCAGTAACTACGCTTTATTTTACCGCAGGGATTCTGATACACAAGCAATTATAGTACTGAACATCTATATCCATTAGAAACGACTTCTAAAATACCTTTACATGCAACTCGCCCAGATTTGCAAAAATTGAAATTACACGTGAAACATACTCCATCAATGGATTTAAATATGACTTGCGGGTTGTTTCATCCTGCGTGTAAATAGACCTTATTCAGCTATGTTTTTCATTCAGTGCCAATGCCATTCACATTTCAAGCCATTAAGTGCGGCAAAAATTATTGAGTACCAACCACAGCACGCTGTCTGTTTATCGAAGAAATTGTTTGAAAAAAGATGAGGCCCAGTATAGTGTTCAACGAGAAAAAGCATAATACGGTAGTTTCCCATACCAGAATATTTCACAAATCTGCACACGCTATGTCAAGAAACTCTTTATTTCTATGCCTTCTTTAGTGATAACGAGCATGCAAAACTGACGACAAAACCGGTTAAAATCCATAGTTCTCTACAAAATTATCTGTTCCTGTGGTTAAAATGAGTTCAGACAATTTTCGGGATAATTTGCAAAATTTGTGGAGTTCAAAATGTAGTAACCGGCATACCTGAGATGTTCTTCATGTTTTTCGAAGCAGCTTCCGAAAGTTTATGACGCGGAAGTTTTCTCTTGTGCTTTCTTTGTGAAACCCGTTTTTCTGCATCAACAAAACAGTAAATTAAACCATTAGTGAAACAATCATGAACCAATGTACCATACTGTTTTGTCAAAGGTTTAGAAAATGAAATCAGTAATTGTGCCAACTGTGCCAGTTGGTAATTGCACCTACATACGTTCCTCTTACATCAGAAGAAGAATTTACAATCATGCAACACTACACACGTACACAGCATCACACACAAGAGCTATGTCAGGCAGAAATTCATTCTCTTATCTTGTGCTAGTAATCTTTTAGGTAACTTGTTTAAAAGCTGTTTGCAATTGTCATGCCCACGGCACAGCTTTGAAAAACATTTTTTCTAATTTAAATAATAATCTTCGAGTTGGTTTCCAAAAAGTGAGAAGCTGCTATAGAACTTAGCAGCTTCAACTATATTTTGTGGGGTGCTTCAGTCAGAAATGGAAGCAAAAAAGCAAGTAGTGGATCATTATTTCTTCAGAGCAGATTCTAAGTTTTATAGGAGCTATGGTACAAAAATACTGATTGATTTGTGTAATTTTTTAATGAAACACTATTACAGCTAGACTGTATTCTTTGTTGATTCCCAGTTTAATAAAGTTGCTTTTTTTGTGAAAGGTTACAGAAACCATTACTCCTTTTGCTTTTTTATGACTTTATTTTGTCCAAGGAAAGTCCATATTAACAACTGCCTTTTGAATTGTAGCTGCATTCTCCTCATTTAGACTGTAAACTGGCATATGCCATTTACTGATTTTTTGATCTAAGCACTAATCGTGATGCATTACCTTGTATTACATACATTTATATTAGAAAACGCTTAGAAATAAAAAATTTCAAGCCAAGGATAACTTCATCCGAGCATTCCACATTCAATCTGTTTCAACATTTTTGGGACAGGCAGACATGCCAACCAAATGGCCTTATTGTCAACCTGTGGTTCATTCAATGACTAGTATCCGAGTTCAAGCCTTTTGTGATATGACTTCAATTGCTGCATTTTTTTCTTGACTGCATTTGAATTACAGGCATGTACTGGATTTCTATAATAAATTGCACTGAAGGCATAATATAAGTCACACAAATACAGAAAACTGAACTAGCATCAGATGCTAGAGGCTCAGTTTAACAAACATTAAGCATGAAATAGTTCTCATTATTTATTGCATCCTTACCTTGTGGAAAAAAAGCATTCTGAGAAGACTACAGATGCCTCACCATATACCAATGACTAACACGAAAGTGGTAGTCAGGCATTACTAATTTCATAACAAAATAACAAATTTTAAAATTTTCTTAATTGCCTTTGCCACAAATGCAGCTGTTTCTACAAACGAAACTTACTCTGAGCTTCTGCTTCACTTAGCACTCTATAGACTTTATAGTTTCCAGTTTGCAATCCAAGCTGGTGAGCACGCTGGACTTCTTCAATCACAACACATTTCCGCAAAATAGTTCGGAAATTGCTTTTCATCTGACTTAAAGTTTTAGGTCCTTCATCGCTCCTTCCACGATAGAGAGCCCAGGCCTGGAACAAGGTAGGTTTGTTTAAAACTTTTTTTCTGGACAAAACAATTCCTGTGGCACACAAATCAAGATGATATGATAATAAGTTAACATGTATTGAACCCCAGCTCAATTAAAATTTAATGGTATTTTGAAATGCATCTTTGGTTCTATGCTTTTCTGAAGAGCTTTACAGACAGTCAGAAAAATTAGTATCCTGTAACAATTTGGGCAGAGCACAAATATGACTGTGATGGTGGTGACCATGATGAGAAATAATTTTATTCTAAAAAATATCTTTTCAATAATTCGTCTATCAGGTTTAAGATGCAGTTTAGCATTCATACAAGCTTTTGGCAGTACACTCTTGAGCTTCTCTACCTAGAATCTGAGGGCATTGAAAGAGGTGAAGTATGCAATTATGCATTTCACAGGAGTGGAACTGTGCATAGAACCTACTTGACAAGCGAACATTCAACTGTGTACACACCTCTCTGAATCAGGTTTTCACAGCATCAATGGTTCAACAGCACCACAAATCCTTGTAACAGCTTTGATTAACAAAACAAAATTTGGGTAAACATTATGAGCTACAAGGTGCATTAGATTCTAAATTTAAGCTTGGGCCAGATGAGAAGATAGATGTAAGCTAATTGTGCTGGCTTTATGAACATGATTTGGACAAGTTCAGAAGATTGAAGAGTTGAACAGGCCATATGTGGCCCATGAGCATATTTTGCCTGTGCCTTGACTAAAACATAACAAGAGTGGTGTTCTTCCAGCTATTAGTATCATAGCAGGATCTGTATTTCAAGATGGTTAGTATCATTTTCAGAAGCTACAAAAAATCTCCATTTCTCTGACATGAAATTGCTGGCAAGCAGGTCTTCTTCAGTTGTGTAAAGCCTTTTAATGCTTGCGAGTACGGATGTCAATATCAGGTTTAGCACTTCTGGTACCAGGTGGATTCCCCAGGACAATATGCACTGTTGTCATGTGGTTTACCTTCAAGGACCACAAGAGTCACTGTTTTGGCAGAGCTTTGCAACACCATTACCCGCCAGTCGATTAAGCTAGAGCAGTTCAAACCCTCTACAGATTCAGCAAGTCTTCTTGTTTAGGTTAAAAAAAAATTTTTGTTTTGGGTTTAAGGTTTTCTTTGGGCGATGTCATAATGAGGGCATGTTTTTGCCTTTTTGACCAAGTTTACCTGGCCTTGGGCACAAGCCATTTTTTGGGCTCAAAATTTTTTGTAACAAGGCTATCATCTGAGACTTTAGAGGCCATGATTGGCATTCTAGCATATCTGGAGCCAAAATTATGGCTCAAAAAACAAAAATTGGGTAAAAATTCAAATCCCACAAAAGGTAACTTTGGCCATTTTGGCTAAAAGCCATAACTCGCGAGCCGATTTAGCTAGAGAGCTGTTCAAACCCTTTAAAAACTCAGAAAGTCTTGTACTTGGAACAAACAAAACTTTTTAGGTTTTGGATATCTTGTTTTTCTGTTGATGTTTACACGATGGGAGCATGTTTATGCATATTTTGTTTACATTAGGATGATGTCATCGGGCCCTGGACACCAACAGCCATCTTTTTCACTCAATTTTTTTTGGAAACTAGGCCATAATATGAGCCTTTGGAGGGTTTCATGGACTTTCTAGCATTTCTGGTTCCAAAATTATGGCCAAACGTCTAGAAATTACTTAGGGAAATCCCTGCTAATCCACTAGGCGATTCCAGAAATATTTGGAATTTTTTTGCTATAACTTTGGACCCAGAAATGCTAGAAAGTTGATTAAGGGCTCTAAAGACTCGTATTATAGCCTAGAATCCAACAAAGTTTCAGCCACAAAATCGGCTTGTTCAATCAGCTGGTGATATCATAAAAAAACGCAAAGCCTATCCCAATCATGATGTCAACAACTAAAAACTCCCAATCCCAAACTTAAAATTTTATTTTTAGTTCTAAACTACAAGACTTTCCAAGTCTTTAGAGGGTTTGAACAGCTCTCTAGCTCAATCGGCTGGTGAGTTGTGGCCTTTAGCCAAAAATGACCAAGGTTACCATTTGTGGGATTTTAATGCTTATCCTATTTTTGTTTTTTGAGCCATAATTTCGGCTCCAGATAAACAACAAAGCCAATCAAAGGCTCTAAAGACTTGGATGATAGCCTAGTTTCCAAATAACCCTTGAGCCAAAATAATGGCTCATTGGTATGGCTCCCAGGGTCAGAAAACAAAGATTTTCGTTAGGAACATATATATATGTCGCCCAATAACTGTGGCAGTTTTTCCCCTGACGTATATATACATCGGCCAGTACCGAAAGTGTTAAAATGGTTTCTCTGTGGTTTGTCAATAATTAGAAACAGATGCAAAAAGACAATCTAGCCACATTGAATGATGATTTACCTTCTGGAAAAGAATTTTGTTTGAGAATTAGAAACAAACTTGCAAGAATGTAGTACTTGTTCATTATCCCCCAGTAATGCATTGTTTTAGATACACAATAAAACAAACCCATTTTACACTAATACTAGATAGAGACACATATAAGTGCCACCCACTGTAGCCAAAACTGTTTCACAGTGCAGCTAGTACAGGCTGTACAAACAGTCTTTCATGTACTGACAAACGATTAACCTGGACTTTCTTTACAGACTGATTTTTCAATCAAACTGGCAACTCTTTAAAAATGTAGAGATTAGATACTAAAGTCAATGTAAGCCATCGAAGCATCAGTAAATGAGTGACATGCACCATAAACTTCTGAGAAACTTGGGCTTAACCAATTTGTGTACATACATCTGCATATCTTTTTCATAATGCATTACATAGATGAAAACATTTTAGCCTGTGACTATGGCGTTGGAAGGTCTTTTTTGGGTAAATACAACTTGAATTTTGATATCCACTAAAATTTTGTACTCAATGGCAACAAACAGCATTCTTTGTAACTATTCAGCAATAGGAAATATTATTACACCTGTTGGCAGTCAAACATTTATTTCATCCTGGCCCGCAACACTTTTGATTTTGCTTAACCTACAAATATACAAGTGGGTTATGAGTCATCTAGATAAATGCAATTTTTGACTTAATTGAATTTTCTAATTAAAATCACTGCAAGGTAATATTTGTTAAAAAATTGCAAAGCAAAATTCAGTGAAACTCCTGGACTGATTGAAAAACATCATGCAAGATTTTTGGTCAAGCTGCCTTTAAAAACAAATCAAGAACTATACTACAAGCTGAAAAAAAATAATTTTAAAGAAACGATGAAATGTAGCACAACTAACAACTTTGGCACATCTGCATCTAATCAATGAATGAACATTCTGCTATTAGAGCAATCCTTGACATCACAGGGACTATCAAAGCATAAAATACAGCTAATGTAAAACAAACAGCTACAGGATAAATTGGAATCTTCTACTATTGCCATCATAACGCTTTAAAGAACAGAATGTCATATTCATGAATTGAAATTTCAAATTAAAATAATATAAATTGATTAATAATTTGAAGATTTTCTTCAGTAATGTGTGAAACTATGTCAGTTTTTTGTTATAGCATATGCAGAAGGAACATAGGAATCCACAGATCTGTTCAAACTGAAAAAAGTCTGCTAAGTGGTAACTGAGTCACAGTTGGATTAATCTTTGAAGGTTCCAGGTGAATTGCAGTCTTTGGTAGTCAGTATTACAACACATATCAAAGTGTACGAAACAACTGCACTGCAAGATAAAAAAACTATGCTGCTACATTTATTTAAGAATGTTTTGACTCATAAGACCTTGGCTGTTGGCATATGAATATATCGTACTTGGAAATTGGTCTAAAATCAAGCATATTTGGGTTGTCTTACCAACTGCATAGCTCTTCAGCCTATTGTGCTAGAGTGCTGTTCAAACTCTCAAAATACCCCTCAATAGAGGTTTTGAACAGCAAGTCTTTGAGTCTGCAATGAAAAAAATTTTTTGGTTTTCGGTTCCAGTTTTTTTGTGAGTGATGTCACAAGTGAGGTAGGTTTTTGGCCATTTTGGCTCATGTTACCTGGCGTAGGGCCCAACTGCTAGATGGAAGTATTTCGCTGAAATGTTTATTGGAAACTAGGCTAGAATATGAGGTGTTTGAACCTTTGATCAACTTTCTAGCCTTTTTGGTTCAAAAGTTATGATTTAAAATAAACAGAGTAACTAATCATCTAATTAGTAGATTAATTGCTAATTTTCTTGTTTTTAGGTCATAACTTTTAAGCCCGAAACCCCAGCAAGTTGTCCAAAGTATCAAAAGACTCGTATTTTAGCCTAGTTTCCAATGAAAACTTGAGTGAAATACTTCCATCTAACGGTTTGTGCCTAGGGCTAGATGAAATGGGCCCAAAAAAGCCTAAAACTATTCCATTTATAACATCACTCACAAAAAATCCAAAACCTAAAAATTTTTTTCATTGCTAACTCAAAAACTTTCCAAGTCTTTTGAGGGTTTGAACAGCTCTCTAGCGCTCACAGTGCCAGAGCTATTCTCGGGCAAACTGCTGGTTTTAAGCTAAAACCATAACGGCAGCTAAGGTGTTAGACAAAAGAAATATACTCACCACTCTGCATGTCTAACTACTTAAATTTCTACAATAACAAACTAATTTTACAATTATAAAAAACATTGGCAAATGTATTCAACAAAGCTAGCATTTATTTTAAAGACAATATTGAGAGTTAAACAAAACAGCACTCACCCAAAAAATCGAATCATGACAACTGCTTCATCAATGCACATGTAGAAAAACACATGCTTCAAAATGTATATTTTGCTACTTCATAATAGAATTTAAATAATATGTTGTAATTAGTTGTTATTATATTGTGAAATTGTTCACTTAGAAGCAAATTAGATTATTTACTGAAAATCCATCAGTACATATAAATGTCAATTAAGCTGTAGCCACAATATATGTTGCAAACATTGATTTCTTCTAAAATGTATGGTGACTTTTAGTGCCAGACTCAAAAGGTGATTATCAAAAAAGGAAGAGTCTTGCAATTACCTACAGAGCTAGTTTGAAGGCAACTATAGTTACACAATATTCATGGTACTAGTCCCACACAGTGGCACAAGATATAAAACTTGCTAACCCGAAATATTTCATGATGTTCTTCCCACTGAGGATAATATTTTTTCGTCCAAGGTATCTTAAACAGGCGCTTCTTATCTTCGTCCAACCATTCTAATCCAAGGTATTTACCACTTGAGATTTGCTGCATCAGCCAAGGAAAAAACTGAAGGTGCATAGGTGGCTCATCACAGGCAGAAGCAGCCATCAGTTAGCATCTAATAGTACTATGCAGTTAATGTACATCCCTGCCCACCACATAAAAGTAGTGATTGTTTTGCCAGTGCAATCATCCAAGTTTAAAAAGTATTGAATAACATTTCGAAGCAGGTTTAATTGTAAGAATGCACATGAGGCACATCACAAATGCTTCAAAGTTCAATGAACATTTAGTCGGTATACTTCTAAATATAACCTCAAATCAATGTCTAAGATGTTATGGACAAAAACTGTTGATATAAGCATCATTTGAATTGATATGGCCGACACAAGTATTGACATATTTAACAAATTTTTGCATTTTTAATGCCTCACAAACCATTTCTTAAACCAAAGATTTTTTAAAACTTCTGACTGATTTAAGCAATGCACCAAATAGTTCACAGCACCTGAAACTATTAGGCACAATGCTGAGGAAGTCTACCACAAGGAACAACAATATATAAAAAATAGTATGAGTATGCTGAAAGTTCTTGTGGAGTGACTAGGAGACTTATGCTTGGTTGTTGATTTTTTCAACTGATTTTCACAGCATTTTTGGGTAAATGAAGCTTCTAATTTTGTTAAATGTGAATGTATTTCTGAACACATCTGTTCTACTTGGCAAGTTCAATGATCATTAGCTCAGTTACCTGTTTAAAATCTCTAACAAAAGTACCTACCACTCTTTTATAGAGCATTGATTTGGTTTTCTAGCATTTGATAAGTATACATAATAACTTGATTCATGCTGAATGACTGAGTCTACTCAGTTTTTTGTCAAATGAATGATATTTGTCATGAGGGGTAATGCTTGAAAATATGGATGTACCGCAATTGCAAAATCGTCTTCCCAACTAAAAGTGGAATTGGCCAGAAAAAGAAAAATACTTTAGTGAAAGCTGAGATAATAGCCTATAAACAAAGTAAAGAAATTAACACCTTGGTAAACATTAAATTTTTATTAGGCAAACTATTCTAACAAACGATTTCCAAAAACATTACTTCTAACACAATACGTTTTCTCCCAATGTGTTAAGTATCAAAATAGAGGTTTTTATGAATGAATGTCGATTTGCAATGATAATTATGCAGTAGCAGATCGCTTATCTCTTTGAAAGCAAAAAAGAAAGGAAGCTTTCCCCAAACAAACAGATGTTAGAATTATAGGAGCCATGTTTTGTATCACCACCATATTGAAAATAACTGAGGCTAGGCTTGCAATGCTCATGATCTTACTATATACCATATTTTTGAGACCATAAAGCGCACTTAAAATCCTTTAATTTTCTCAAAAATTGGAAGTGCACCTTATAATGCAGTGCATGTAATGTATGAATCTGGCTGTGCTTTCTCATCTTGAAGCAATGGTGTGGTAAACCATGGTATTCATTTAATTGTTAGTTATGATTTTTTGTTAACAGACCATCATGTTGCGTAATAAACCAACAACAATTGCAATGAGCAGCATCCAACAGCAGCTAGCACATACCACAGATTGTATTGCTCTGCAAAGCTCCAGACTACATTGGCACATACCGAATCAAACACACGCATAACTTTTATTTTATTCCATTCATGTATATCGGATTATGGTAGGCATGTGTGACAGATCAAACTCCCTCGTATGTAAGGACAGATTAAACTCCCAGTGGCAACTCCAGCACTCGGGAGTTATTGTGAGAGTTTAATACAGTTTGACTCAACAAAGTTTTGCTTCATTCAATGCGCCTTATATATGAAAAAAAAAAACAGCTAGCATTCATTTTTGATACTGCACCTTATGGTCCTGAAAATATGGTATAGGTTTTACATTGAACTGATAACTATTTAAGAAAGTAGTAGTGCACAAGTTATTTGAAAACCAAAATGTGACAACTTTAGGATATACATAGATCCAGACTGAAAAAAGTTTTTTATGTGCATACATTTGTAGTATATGACATGTTTTCTGAGGCTACGCCTCTTTATATATCTGAACTATAAAAAAACAGGAAATAACTAAAGCAAGGCTGCTGGAGCAAGAAATATGACAACTCTTGTCCTTTGGAAATAAAGCAAAAAGCGAAGATTTCCCTTCCTTGCAAGCATGGAACACAGATTATTTCATACTTTGTCAACAGTGACTGCAAATGAGCAATGGTGGATTTTGATGTGTGGAGGCCTGTGTCTGCAAAGTCATGTGGAGGCCTGTTGCTCCATGCTAATACCTTTTTACTTTTACCACATGAGTTTTTACAACCATATAAGCAAGTACTGATAGTGTTGTGATACTTGCTGGTCATTCTGCAGCAAAAGTAGTCTCAAACTATCCCCACACTCTACCAACCCTTCCAAAACAAAAAATTGTAGTGAATCCAGGTATTCCCTTTGCAGACACAGAAGTTTGCAAATTTCTAACACAAGTTTGAATTTAAACAAATTAAAGTCTAAACTACACATATAATAATAATAATATTTTATTGCGGACTCATGGTCCATATCACAGACACAAGAGCACAAAAGGTGGTTTGCTATACACATCGCACATTACAGAAACGGTGTTTGCACATGACCAACATTGGGAGGGGCAAAGCACTTTATCCTCACCACAGCTGTATCGTCATTCACAAGAGCACAGAAAATGGATAACCATACAGTAGTGCATTACACAACCGGTGTTAGTACGTGTCCAACCTTGAGAGGAGTAAAACACTTTCCCAGCACTTCTTACTTTTCTTTTTATGCTTGGTGTGTACACAGTGTCCA
>JGI24021J15306_10003797_pt1 | contig 17236 bp, 18 predicted proteins | sample Ectturendosymbi1_FD_15306 | JGI IMG/M metagenome (IMG submission 15306) | reverse complement strand
GAATAACACCATTATATATGTAGCGCGAGCAAGCAATAGTAAGAGAGATTGCGACGCATGATCTCTATTGTTGCTTGCTGCCACGTTGCGAAGCTTTGCGCATATGCCGCTCGGGATTTCTGATCGCAACAGAGCTGTAGGTATTACTCCCCGAGGCTCCTGACTACATTGGTACATACCGAATCAAACACATGCACAGCTTTTAGTTTATTCTCTTTGTGTCTAGTGGATTAGGCATATGTGACAGATTACACTCCCTCATATGTAATCAGTGCGCATCTAGCCTGTAAAAAGGGGGTCTGTCATGGAAGGGCAGCTTTTGATATCACTTTTCAGCATAAAACAACACTTTCTCTTAAAACTAGAAATCGACCAATGAATTTTGTGATGTTGCCTAAGTATTATATTGGCAAAATTCTGCCGATGTACAGCATATCGGCAATATTTGCTCATAAAAGCTGCTGTGATAGTTTTCTGCACGGAGTGTTTGGAAACCAAAGTTGTTACTTCGTCTATGATTAATTAACGCAAATTCTCTGTACTGCTCCTTACGACACGCAGCCCTCCGACTGCATAAAGTAGTGCGCAATATTGAGACCACTCTGTATTCGTCCCACTAAACCGGCCTATGATGTAGCATTTGCTGTCAGGTTGCATTTCACTGTACGAGCTTCTGACAGCCTTGCTTGCATTGGATCTGGCACTGCTAGAATAAGAAATTCTGAAGCACATGCGTTTGGCGCAATATTAATTTTAGAGTGCTCAAAAATGTGGATTGTTTCATGTCATTGCACAGGCGCTGTTTAGACAAGGCAGGGACGTTGTTGTTTCGTAAATGTTTATGCAACCTTAGCAGGGAGATGCTGTTGCCTGTTCTAAACCATCCCCTTTAGAAACCTGCAGTGATAGCCTTTTATATTCTATCGCCTTTAATGCTAAGTACCTGTGGCACAAAGGAGGCAGTCATGACAGCCAAACAGACCCCCTGGATGCACCCCTGATTGTAACAGATATTGTAATGTAACTTTCATGCATATACAGCAAACTTTGTTAATTCCGTTTCGATTTCACCGACGATTTTATCCGGTTTGGGTGAAGATCCGGATTATCCGAAGATTTTGCTATAAATGCCATAATCAAAACAAAACATGCAAGACAAAATCTCTGCACAAACTGGAATGTACTGCAGATTTTCAATGCCCATTGTCTTTAACAAAGGCTTGAATTACACTGCCAATTTCAAAAAAGTTGCATCCTTCCCATGGAAGGAAGATCATGGCAAATAAATTGTTGTTCTGTTTTTTGTGTTTAAGTTTGAGATTAGGTGAGGCACAAGTATCAGCGACTAACAAAAGGGGGCAACTGAAAAAGTTCAAGAAACTGCAGATTAAATCCTCATGTTTTAAGTTGTTCACAATCATTACATTCAGAAGTATCTATCTCAATGTTTTTTCACTATACCTTCAAGTGTTTAATGCACGTTTTTTAGTCTGGATTATTACCTTAATTTTCAGAAATTATTTGAAAGGTAGCAAAGTTTGTATGAAGTTTGGTGTATGATAATCTCTTTCCTTGGCAATATCTTTTGGAAAAAAATTGCCTTACCAGGTTGCCCTTTCACCATAATTTTGTTTCACAGGTTCTTACTTCGAAGTACAAAGCAATTCCCAAAAAAATCACTGTTGGAAAACGTCTGGCACAATGCATGCATCCTGCATTGCCTGGTGGGGTTCATTTAAAAGCATTGCAAGTTTATGAAACCATTTTTAATATCATCAAAAAGAAAAGACTTCAAACTGACTTATACATTTACAGGTAGTTGTGACCATTGATGCCAACCTGCATTATTAAATGCTTACCAAGCTGTCAGTAGTGTCACTTTCCCCAGGATTCAAATCTGACTGTATTCAGATGCTTCAAGATGTGATACATATAGTACTTACAGTATGTCCCTTATGTCTGAAAACGTCTGGGCCTTTGAGCAATGGTCTGGGTGCCAGACAAATTAAGTATCTATTACTGATTCAGTTCTTGACACACCAGCACATTTTTAGTAAAGGTGTTTGCAATTAATCTCAATGAGATGTTTTTCAAGAAAACTCTTGTTGCTTTTGCACTGTATATACAGGGTTGTAAATAAGTTGTCTAGTTTGAAAAATTGGGTAATTTCCATCCAGACTCAAAATTGAAGTTAACTGACTGCCGTCCTCCTGTGGTAAAAAATAACTTGGTGCTTTTCCACATTTTAAACATACTCACTTACTTCAGATATTAGTAAATGTTCAAAAATTTAGAGTAGCATTTTTGGAATGTACTGTTTTACGCAAAGAGTTGTGCAACTATTTCTGACTCATTCTTGAAATCATTACATTTTTGAGTCACAGTCTTAATGTTTGAATCAGGGCAAGTTCTTTATATGTTATCTGGTTGTTTTTTTGCTGTGTAGTGCAAAATTATGTTTCATCACTGAATGTCAGCAAGCAATATTTTACCAGTCTGCTGCCATTCTTCCTGTTTCCTGATAAGTGCATGCCTTTTAGGTTGTGTTTGTTAACCCTTTCGCATTCTTTACAAAAAAAAAAAGATTTTAGGGTGATTGTCCTTTGTCAAGCAATCTACCCAGAGCTGTTTGGAGCATGATCTTGTTTCGTTGTATCTTGACATTTTTTTGCAGCACTGGGATATTTCCTCTTTTTGCCAATGCGTCCATGCAAGTTCGCCCTGTTTTGCTGCGGCTGTATGAGAACCACCTTCTACCTTTAGGCTCAACATTGCGGTCTTGCTGTGATGGGATTCTTTTGGGATTGCTGCCTGGTGAGTGAGAACAGCATTCTACTACAACATCAACATTTTGTAATTCTTGAAATGAAGTTGCCTATTTTTCATGCTACATCCAGAAATTGTTCATTGTAAATAGTTTTGACTAGACACTGGTGCAAATTTTATGCACCAAGCTGATAGCAGTACTGTTAATAGCAGGTTTCGGAATGGAACTATTTGGCGACAACAGTTTGGCGCCGGTGATTTGGCACATGGTATTAGACTCACGGGCACCACTTCACTATTTGCGAGGTCTAGCTTGCAATTACGATACAAATTATAGTTTTATCCATGTTTTTAAACTTTTATCCATCTTTTTCTTTGGACGACCCTTTGTGTCCCATTTTCACTACACACATTTGTCAGTCTCTGCACTGACGCCAAACACATCCCGGCGCCAAAAGGCCGGCACCAAAGAGTCGTCGCTAAAACGGCGGCGCCAAAAAGTACACGACCCGCAGGATTTGTATCTACATGTATTTCTACAATTGATCAACTGTTCCATTTTTCACTTACTGTCAAATCTGCATAGCATTTTTAAACACTCACCCTGAAGCGTTCACAAAAAAAAACTATTCACTTTTGCAGACTGTTGCCACCTCAGCCACTGCTAGTTTTGGCACAGTGGTGGGCTGGCTTTGGTTGTCCTTTATGAATTTAAACATTTCCTTGGATACAGTCGATGTAACTCATATAGAACTCAGGTTTGAGTAAGTCATAGAATTGGGTTGTTTCATGGGATTGCTAAGTTTCATGTCTTTTATGTGCCACTTTCATGCACTTGCTGACCTGGTTACCTTTGGCCACATTTCTTGCTAAAGTTTTCTAGTGTTGCTGCATATGCTTTGAGACTTTTGCAAATATATTTGAAGAAAAAAACAACTCCAGTTTCATTATAGTGGCTGTTGTACTCCTTTTGGAACACCACGAGTGGGCTGTGGCACCCATCACCGCTTACTTGCGCCAACGGCCATGCGACTGCTTTTGTAGTGAATGCTGAAAACTCCAAACTCTTCTTACAAAACTGTCAAATGCATGTCCCATAATAACGAACGCAGGTACTCGTCGCTTTAACCATTAAACGCTTGCTGTTACCACATATTCTTCATCTATACATAGAGTTCTGTTTGACTTTTGTGCAGTTTCGTATATGGATAGTGCTAACCCCTGTCACGCTTAATGTAATTCTAGGTCTAGAAGAAGGCGCCGACTATTTTGAAAGGACAGACGCTCTGTTGGAGAGTGTAAACGAACGCGTAGGCGAAGTCGAGTTTTACAGTGCCGTGTGGAGATGCGTGCTGTCGTCGTCAGCCGCTCGCCTTCCTGCGGTGCAGCTGGTGCTGCGTCGATTCGATCGGAAGAAATCTACCGAGGACCAGCTCCACGTGATCGGATCTGACATCAACGTCATGGTGAGCGATGAACACAGTGTGGTGGATAAAACTGTCCGACCCCTTGTGCTTGGAATGCCCGTGTTTGAAATCTGAGACCATTGTTTTTTTTGCCGAGCCTTGCGCAATGTAGCATCATTGGGCTTAGTTCGATTCTGGAAAATCTCTGATTTACTTTCGGAAAATGGCTACCTAATCCGAAATTCGGTTACTTTGCTTTAAACCAGGGCTGTGAACCCGAATTCAATTTCAGGCTCCAGCTTCAGGCTTATAAAGTGTTTGGCTCCGGCTCCCAATCTAAAAGTTTTTGGTGTAGGCTCCAAAATGATTTGTTTCATTGAAACCTGAAAACCTTTGTATTATTTTATACAAATCGCTTGTCCCTCAAATTAGGGCTGTGGAACCAGACCCCAAATTTCAGGCTTGGCTTCGGCTTCGCCATCAAAAAATTCTTGGCTCTGGCTGCAGCCATCCAAGATTGCTTGGGCTCCGGCTCCATAGTCCTGCTTTAAACGCATTGGACGGAGTGTTATTGTTTCGATCATCCAAGCCAATGAAACACAGTGAATCCGCAGTTTCTTGTCGCTACGACTGCAGCCTGTGCGAGCGAGATGAACGTTTCAAAATAGGATTTTTAGTCATTCTGCCCGAGAAAGAAAACGACAGCTCTGATTTTTTTTCATAATTGCGTTATGAAATAGTGGCTTTTCGAGAATGACGGAACTATGAAACAAATACTAAATCAGTGTTAAGAAGCATCCGGTAAACACTGCATTCTGTGTTTTGTATTGTGTCCACATCTTCAGCAATGTTGAATTAACTTTGCGTAACGTTGTTTATGTTAGAAAGGAAGCGAAATCAACTGTATGTGAGGTTATTCTACCATCGCGTTGTCGTTCACGTGATGTTACTTGCGCAAGTAATACCGAATGCTTGTGACACGCCGGCGCTGGACACGTGACCCATAACACCGCGTGACCGTGCGTTTGTACTGACACGTGATCTACCGAGCTTCATACAAATCATCCTCGACTGGAGCGAACTCGTGGCGAACGGCGTGATAACTGCTGGACGTGAATCTGTGTACTGCGCTGAAGCTGCTTTCGCACGTTAAGGGATGTAAAATTGCTCGGCTCGTCGCCTAGCAACAGAAAAACTTGTGTGCGCCTGCCGGTCAGCTTACATAGCGTAGCAAATAATAGGTGTTAGGTGAGTGGCGAAATTGGTAATGTTTTTTTTCGCAAGTGTTTTTGCGCCCGAAACATGCTTACTGCCCGTGTGCTTGTGAACTACAACTGTGCCAGTTAGCGCAGAAAAGTATAACCCTTCCCTGACTTATCGCACGTCGGTTGAAAGGATGTTTAACCCGTGAAAAAACAACCAAGTTTTCCTATTTTGACAAAGGCATCAACGATATTGTAGGAACCATCGCAAAATAGCAAGGTCTGTGTCGCAGACATCGCTGTTGCTGGAAACGATCTAGTGTCTTTTGTTTTTCAGATAAGCAGCTTGTGCGAATGCTTCCAGGACGCCAACGTCTTGTGCCAGCGCGCAGCACTTGACGTCCTTGTCCTGGTCTGTCCGTTGTCGTCCGCTCCAGTGTCGAAAGTGGACTGCTGCACTTTGCTGACGTCTGCTGTGCTTTGCGTTCTGCGAAGAGACATGTCGCTGAACAGGCGGCTGTATACGTGGATTCTTGGTATGTTTGCTTCACCGTTTTTTGTCGGATCTACCGCAAGGCTAAGGGGTTGATTCCATTGGGACCATGTCAACGTTTACCATGTTTCTTTTATTTTGTTATTTTGCTTGTGGAAACGCTTCAATGGAGAAATGTCTTACGCTGTTTTTGGAAGCAATAGAAAAATCTGAGTTTTGCGTACTGTTCTGGAAAGCGAGTTAAGTGTCATTGCAACGTACTTAAGCGTGCGTTGCGTCCTATTTGAACCACGCTCTCTCGCGGGCAGGTTGTGACCAATCAAAGCTCATGGATGCTAGTCAGCATCTTGCAACCGAAACGGCGTCCTACTTCGAAGATCATTCGAAGTCCGTCCTCATCAAAGCATCGAAAGGCATCTTGTACAGACAACGCCATCGCATCGCTAGCAAGTGGAGAAACGAGAAAGTAGGTCAAGATGCTGAGCTGGGTCCCGTAATGTGGTTTTCGACAGCGGCAAGCACATTATGAAAAACACGAATGCATGGCCATTAACTAGCTGCTTATTTGCACGACCCGCTGCTGAGTGGCCGTGCACGTGCGCAGCGGGATCCGGGCTTGATGGGTAGAATCCTTGACTTCGGTCACGCACTTCGAGCTTCCACGGAGGATGGTTATATATACGCGAAGAGAGTCGAATCGATCGATAACTGACACGTGCAGTGTCGAATTCCTCGCCGAGAACCCTCCTTACATGTGTCACGTGACGAATTTGAGCGTGCCGATTGGTGGGTGTCGGCTGTGTAAAGACGCCCCTGATATAAAGGTCGATGGACCTTTGCAAACAAAGAACCTGGCTGTCTTTCGTACAGCTACTAACACATGCAGTACAAAGAGGTGTTTAACAGCTAAATTGTTAGTACTGGCATAGTTAACTGCACGTTAAACGTGTGATGGGGTTTCCGCGTTGCTCGCAGTGTCCGGTCAGCACAGACGACTTGTTCCCGCTGAGGCTGCTCGTGAGTCTGTTGGACAAGCCTGAGATCGGACCTCCCATCATTGAAGACTTGTTGGTGGACGTTTTCAGGTCTGTGGTCATTACGCTGTTTATTTTCGAGAGCGCGAAAGCGTTTGCCGTTGGTTGTCGTTTTTATGTTCATTTGTTGTTTTGTTGGGCGTGTGTTTTGTGCAAAACGCAGTCAGGAAAACAGTCATAAAAAATCGGGCCGTTCCATGGATGATAAAATTTGTTTGATGCTTTCAAAAAAATTTAGCCTACCGCTCCAGGATCGGCCCAAATGCAAACAAAGCTGTTCTTCGCTTTTCCAACTGACGCGTCCTTCGCGTTGACCTCACGGCCGTGGCGCTGGTTATACTGGAGATTCGAAGTTTCTGTGAATTCTGTTTGTTTTACGTCAGTTCTATGTTCAACCAGCGGCTGTCTCTCGCAGACTTCTCCGCGCATCTATGGCCAGCGCGAACGAGGTGGATCCCGAAGAACAAGCGACTGCCTGCGTCGGCGAGATCTCGAAAGCCGCCAACCTGCTCCTGAGCGTGTTCGAACCCGGCTACGTCTGGCGCTACCTGTCCCGGCTGTTATGTCGCACCACTGTCGACGACCTGTGGTAAGATTGCTTGCTGGCAAAAAAGAGCGCATCTGCAATTGCTGCCTTCTTCCCCACGCCTTGCATCCTTTGAGCCAGGCCTGCACAACATGCGGGCCGCATGTGGCCCGTGAAAGCTTTTCTTGCCGCCCGCAAGAGCTTTCTCAATTGTAGAAAATGCTGCAAAAGCTCGACCTCGACTAAGTAATTGTTGTTCAATCCCTGCATCGAAATAAAATAGACCTTTGCGGCCCGCTGGAAATTTATATTGATAATTTGGCACGTGGAGCTTTCTGAGCTGTGCAGGCCTGTTGAGGGACTGTTTCCTTTTTTGTATACGGTCACCGAGCTGGTCACGCATTGCCGATGAGCAATTTCTATCTGCAAGCCACACAAGTCAAATTATGAATCTCACCGCGAAATGTCAGGATGCACTTACACACTTTTTGCGATTGCGTGAAGCGGGTTGATGTTGCGAGACCAAACAAAGCATAGCAACATTAGTCTTTCTGCGCTCTTCATTGCGAAAATTGTCTTTATCACGCACGAAGTCCCAGGCATCGTTCCAGAGCAAATACGCAGCACCCCCACCCCAATGCTGGCCAGCCAGTGTTGTATCTTAATAGACCGATGCTTGCTTGTTTCGAGACGCCAGTTACAAAATGGTTACCAAGCTGTTGTATCAGTGAAAGGTGAATTGCTTCTTGCAGGCGGCCAGCTGGCTCAGTGGTACATCGATCGCACTGACGCGTCGATAAATCAGATTATACTCCACGGTTGGTTGGCGGTCGGGCGCGACATAGAGTATATTTTGTGTGAATATTGCGCGCTCTCGCAACATACGAAAGTGAAGCCAGCTGTCAAGTGCTGAAGGTGTTGGGAACCCGATGAAACTTTTCCTTGCCAAATGTTTTTCGTTTTGTTGTGGCTTGTGCGAGGTTGATTTTTAAATTTTTCTGGGTAAAAAATCCTATATCTATTTTCCCGGCTTGTTTTTGCTTTCAAATGAGTCAATCGTGTTGTTTTGTTCGCAGTTAGCTCGGACAAAAAACGAGAAACCAAGAAAGCATCTGGCTGTTTGCGTTCTCCCACCCTTGCCATTCATGTTGGTGTTGACACAATAATATCATAGCATTCTTGTTTGGCGTTAGTTCACACCTGCCGCGTTGTCCACGAATTTTCACTGTAATTATTGTGATCTTCGTCAGATATCAGTCCATTTAGTTAGGTTTTCGCGGGCCTGGTGGCATCTTATTTTGTGAATTTTTGGTCCAGGTAATGACCTATCGATCCTACAAGGATTCAGTGATGCACAATAAAACCTCGCGATTATGTTGATAGGCACAATGGCACCACCAACGACGTCACTTCCCGACATTTTTCTTCGGTGGTCTACCAAAGCCGACCAGGTTGAACTCACCAGTGACCCAGTACAGCGTGCAAAAGCCTGACCACCGTTATACTCGATCGTGCCCATCGTCTGGCTTTTTTCTCGTGGACAAAAATTATGCGCAACTGAGCAATTAAAAATATGTTTTCTCTTGATGCATGTTTTCAGCTGACTCTTCCTCGTAGCGACACTTTAAAGCTATATATACCCCGATGAACGCCCGCTGTTAAGCTTGATGAAACACAGGGATCGTTTGCTTTAAACACAGCAGTTTATCGACTGTGTATTGTATTTTTTCGTATTCTTGTTGGCGGGCTTTGAAAGCATGTTCCGTGCTTTCGATATCTCCCAACTTTGAGCCAAATATCTTGTTTGTTTTGCATTCAGTTGCGGAGGTGATGGCGACGGAGATGTGCCGACCTTTTTTGAAATATGTCAATTCTTACAACTTCTACTCACCATCGTCAATTTGGAAAATTACCAAGAGGCGAGTGTAACGGATTACTCGATATTTTTTCGACAGCTTTTTAAAAAAATAAAACAGTGCAGCCGGAACTTCATGGGTTAGGGTTAGGCAAGATTTACATATCACAAGCAATCGTTTTTGTGGAAGAGTATGATCTACTTTAACATTTTAAATATTTCTCCATGTATAGCTCTGTAGAGTGCTTAGTAGCACTTCTGTAAAGCACGTATACGCAGAGTATAAAGAAGGCGCTTTTTTCAAAAAAAGCCGACCTCAACGTTGGTCTGATTAGGAGGTATTTCATTGCGTGAGGTTTTGCCGTTTGTGATTTTTCCCATTGCTGCACCGCGTGATAAAATACAAATCCTGAAAATATCAACAGCGGTATCGTTGTTCGCACAGGTTCTGATAAGCTTCTGGGTATTACCATGAACTTGCGCGGGCGGTCTGATGGGCTTTCACAGTTTTCAAATCGCACGAGCAGATTTACTGAGTCGGAACGCTTCTGTTTAAGTTGAATGAACAGACCCGCATTTGTGTATCTTCGTTTGGTCACAACTTACCGCTGCTTGTGTGTCTATCCAGGTGCGCAGCACTTACCTGCCCGAAGCTTTGAACGCCACCATAACGTGCATGACAGGGATGCTAGAAGAAGCGCCACTGGCGCCCTTCGTCACCGGACTTATCACATGCAACAAACTGTTGGACATGTGCCAGCCGACGCAACCCGACTTGGCGGTGAGCTGCTTGGACATATTATTTTTCGTGGTAAATGCTTCGACATGAATAAGCAAGTATCGTAGCAAGACTGCTATAACCAGAGCTGTTGCCCCTAGAAAGCAGTTTACCACTAGGCAGTTAGGTCCGTGAACCGAACTGTCAACCTTCGGTTCCATCCGGATTGGTGAGATTCTTGGCTGGTTTTGCATTTCATACAAGCGTGCAAATGCCGGCTAGCCGCCAACGCAGTGTTTCCTGTCGGAACGAAGCATCCCGCGTGAAAGCAGAAATGGGCGAAGCGCGATGTATCTCAATAACTTTATTGTTCGAAAGAGCGACGCAACTTTCTCGATCGCGACCGTGGCTGTTCGAAGATTGCTACCATTCTCCCAATCGCGAGGTGTACTCACGAGTTTCAACCAGTCCACATGACAGTGCATGCTTGGCACAGAAATGGTCAGTAGAAAAAAAGAACGTGTTGTTCTGTTCGCACGTTTGGTCTCAGGTGAGATGTTGCAGCAGCTGTTAATATAGATTGCCGGTAGCGATCCACAAACCTGCGTTGTCACCAACAGTTTTATTTACAAATGGTTTGCCAACGCAGCGATTCAGCAAATCGCAAGAAGTGACTCGCGCTTGGCAGCAGTAAGGGTAAGTTTACTCTGGATCCAAGACACAGTGCCCGAAGCTACAGAACCAGTGCCATTGCAAGACGAAATCTACCCTCTCCATTTAGCATGCGTCAGCATGACTCGACAAAATTTGCCACGTTCCCAACAAGCGCACGGCCTCGCTCAGTTTCTTCTGCGCCGCAGCAAATGCGATTTACATTTCAAGTTAAATTAGAAAAATTTCAGGCGTTTGTTGCCTAAGGGAATTTTAGTCAAGCATATCATAAACAAAGCAAGTTGTTGCTTTTTCGAAGGCCATTTAGATCAGTGGTTCTCAACCTTTCTTCTCTTGTTGCCCATTTTCAGCGTTAAAAGAAATCTTAGGCCCACACAAACTTGAATAAAAATTTCGAGTAACATGGACATGTTTTTTTATTAATATAAACAATACAGTAACCCGCGATAGTATTCCAGGTTATCGCTGAGGTATTGAGAATTTGGACATTTTAGCCTAATAACATAAAAAATTATGAAAATTGATGTTTAGAAAACACACATTTGCAACGAAAACCAATTATACTGTATAATTGGTTTGTATTCTCTTGAATTTCAAGGTCATGATTTCATAAATTTACATTAGCAGATAAAGTATAGAATTTCAGCCATACATTTTCCTTGGGGCCCACTGTAGGCCCAATGAAAGCTCAGGTCCATTTTAAAAACCCACAAGCCCACTTGTGGGCCTGAGCGCCCACGTTGCGAAACACTGAATTAGATATGCTCCAATCTCACTCGATAGGTTTTGCATTTTGCACGGTCAAAACCGTTGGGAAAATGCATCGGGTTTTGATGGACATAGCATTATGGGGCCTTTCGCCGCGGAGACGGCGGATGGTTTGCCAGAACACTTTCTCGGCTGACCAGTCGTTATTAGAATCAAGTTTATGTCCGAAATTCTCCCATGGCTGCAGTTTACTCTTTTCACCACTTGAGCTGCAGACTTCCGCGCCTCAGCAAACCACGAATAAAAAGCTCTGCTTTTGCTCTGAAGCTGCAAAAAAGCAGGTGGTGATCCGTCGACAAGTCAGCCGACACTTTGACACGAACGTCCAAACACCGATTGCAACGATTCAGCTGAAACGGTGCAGAAATCAATCCGCGTTAGTTGGCCCAACGAATCTCTGCTATGGGTGTGCTTGTGCAAGTTTCTGTTTTCTTTTCACGATGCACAGTTCGTTTTCTTTCATGTCAACACCGGCGTGTTGACCCACACCCTTCCATACACCAGCATTGTTTCCAAAGCGTGCATTGAAATCTCCCAGAAAGGTCGTGGCTTCGATGGCTTTAACCCTTCGCAGGACATCACTAGTTTCCTTCACGAATTTCGGGAACAGTGCACACTTGTGTTTGTGCCATAAACATGTGCCAAACACGTGGAGCGGTCTATGGACTTCAACCTCGACGTGCACGCCTTTCTGCCCAGTTAAATCTCTCAGCACATCCTGCCAGCTGCGGATTGACGACTGTCCCCACTCCAGCCTGGGCAGACTTTGTTGGCTCAACGCCGGAGTGGGAGTTTCCATTCGTAACCCAGCTCCAAAATGTTTGAGCTACGACGCCTAGTGAAGAGATGCCAGCATCATCCAGCAAGTCTTATCGCAAATCTTCTTCAACCGCTTCGCGCTCTTTCCCTGTGAGTGAAGTGATGATTCTAGTTTCCAATCGCTAGCTTATGAGATCGCCGTTTGCGTCTTCCAGAGTAGAAACTCTGTGCGCTGGTTCCGTCTGCCTCATGAAACATGTCAAGCAAACCTCCCCTCCATAAAACACATTTACTAGACTTATTTTTGTTATCAGTTGCTTATGTTTATTCAACTCCGTCAGTTTTTTTCCAGAGATCGAATGAAAACGGGCCCAGCGAAAGCACGCTGAGCTTCAGCACCTCCGACGACAGCGAACTCAGCGCTGCAGATCAGGACGCCTTCTCCGTTGCCGCTTGTTCTCGAAAGTTCCACGAGTTCCTGTGCAAGTTCGTGAAGCTGAGGTTGCAGGCCGACAGGTACGCGGGATCAAGCAAGCAGACTTTGCTCGTCATCTGTGTTGTTTCCCTGAGTGCCCCGAGTGGCTGTAGGAGACAAAACATACCGAGATTTGATTAATTTTCCACACAATTTTACGGAACATTTCCTTGGGGTTTCAGATAGCACTCTTCGTCCCCTCAGACCTGCTGTTGTGCTGGTTGTCTGTTGCTTTTGCACACGACACCATTTGACTGTTTCGATGCGTGTGTGGTTGATGACGTGTTTGTTTTGTTTCATAGCGCGAGCATCTCAAAATACCTTTCCATTCTTCAAGAGGAGAACGTTGTGAAAGACTCTGGTAGAACGGACGCCGTTGCTTCTGGGAAAAGGACCGATGCACGCGATGCGAACGAGCGAAAGGGTAACTCCTGAAATTAATTTTCAATAATGGTTTGCATAGTAACGAAGGACTATTTTTACTTGGTCTGTAACATGTAAAGGTTTGTGTTTTTGTAAAGGCAAACTGCAAGAATTTTTCATCTTTTCTCGGTGTTTTTCTTATTGCACGTTTATACGTGAAATTCTTCAGTCGATCTGTCGTTTGGCGTTTTCTTTGTCCCTGCATGGAATCGCAAAAGCGCTATATCCTGCTCCCTCCACGGCTCCACGCAAAAGCAACCTCGCCAGACGCAGTGTTGGTTTTCGGTTAGAGACACTATTTCTCGTTGGTAAACCTGCCGCTTGCGGTCGCATTTAAATAAACACGGGTTTGGGCGCGTTGTGTAATTTGCTTTCCTTCTTCATCACGGAATTTTACCGGGCGTAATTTCTGCGCTTTTCACTGGTACGTTGCAAACACGTAGATCTGGATGAAACTGAAAGTGCATCCCAAAGCAGCAAACCAGTGTTTCACGATTAAGTTTGATATCTTCGCCCATACATGACTCGATTGCAGTAGAACTTTCTTCAAAATGCCGATTGGGAAAAAAGAAAAAAATTCCATCAACTTGAACTGCGTCTGCGTTGCAGAATCGGTATCCATGGAAACGTGCGAAACACTCGCCGACCTATTCAACGTCTTTCAGCGCTCGTGCCAGCTGCTTCTCGATTTCGCGTGCTTTCCTATTTACTGCAAAAGTCGAAACGGGAGCTTGGCGACGTTTGACAACGCGGGGAATGCCAGGTGTGCGCGCGCGCGAGTTTTTCTTTTTTGTTAAATCCAGCTGTCGCTACTCGCGACAATGCATTCCGATGCGTTTGCGCCCATGTTGCGGAGTGACCGGCGATGAAATCGCGAACTCGCGTGGTGTGAGGTGGCGTTTGTGAAATTGTCTTCGATTCAAACACGCTTTGGTTTAACAGTACTTTAAAACTATAAACGGCCTTAAACGTAAAATCAGGTTAAAAACTGACCAATGTTTCGATAGTTGTACACCTCACTCGAGCCTGATCAAAGTGCTGTTTACTGAACTTCAGGCGTCTCCGAAACAGAAAGACGCTTTGGTTCAGTTGGAAGTTTCCTCCGCTCGCTCTTCGTTTATCGCTTCGGTTTATTTCGCGCAGTTTCCCGGACTGGCTCAGCTGCGTGCTGTGGGCGGCTCGCAGTGCAACACGCCCGCGCGATTCCTGGCTGCCTCTGTCGATGTGCGCCCTCTCGACCACCCTCGACCTGATGGCGCTGTCCCAAAGCGTCTCGCAGGACACAACAGGTAGGTGTCGCTGCTGGGGATGACAGCAGCTCAGCGAACCTGGTTCAGCAGAGACGGTGCGTTCAGTGGTTGACTCCGCAGCGGTGTTGAATGTGCGGTGGTGCACGTTTTCAAAATCGTGCAGTTTTTTTTTTCACGCAAGTTGTCTTCAAGCGAACAATTTTTAATTAAAAGAATAATTATTCACGAAACGATTTTGCTTGGAATTTCTTGTTGATGCCTACTACCCAGCTTGGCGAAAGCATCCTCCCCGGAAATATACGAAAGCCTAATTGAAAGCCTTTTGATTAGTTTCTGTCGTTCCGCTAATATGGTTGTGATGTAGCAGGACTTCATAAGACGTTTAATTGCGTTCATTCAGGTAACTCTGACGACTTGCGGTCAAGCGGAACCGTTTCGGTTGTTGTCCTGTGCCCAATGTCACCCAGTCACGTGGAAACAATCACCAACGAAACGAAATTTTTCCAGCACATGTCAAAAGAACTGTGGACGGTAAGCTGCTGTTGACTGCGCCAAGCGTCTCGTGTTGGAACTGAAGATAAAGCAATTGCGTGTGGCAAGCCAGTTCGTGCTATACCTCGAGCAAGTTGTCTCACTGCAGTGTTTTACAATGCAAAAAGTTTTTTTTCTAAATATGTTCAATTTTGATTTACAATTCAAAGCAATGTCTCCAACTGCGAAGCTATTTTATCCAGCAGCAAAGACATTTTGTCAATTATGAAAAAAAAATGCTTACGAAAAATTTGGTGATTTGGTAGAATGCAACATATGCAGAAAAAATCACATTACAATATGTCCGGCCCACGACTGTTGCGTGATAGGTTATGTGGCCCTCGGACAAAAAGTTTGGAGACCCCTGATTTGAAGGAATATTCTATGCGCTGGCATAATTGGTGAACTGGTACTAAAACTGAATAGTACATTGATGAAGTTTTAGGCTTGCTTGGCATAAACACTTTTCAAGGAGCAAGTCAAATAGCCGGTCACAAACTCAATGTAATCCGTTACGTTTGGGTAGGTTTTGGGAGAGAACGCTCTGTCCTTCTACCATCTAGAATGCGTCCAGCTGCTGGTTCGCTTGCACGCTATGGCCCCGGATGTCAGATGCGAAGACGTCATCCTGGAAGACCTTATGCACCACGATGAGGTAAAGTGCGCTGTGCAACAGTGACATGCCAGCAGCCCGATTTTAAGTGTTCTGTAGTTTGCTTGCTTCTGTGTTTCTTGTCAGAATGGAGTTGAAACGCCACTATGGTGTTGCCATTTGTCTTTCTCGCATTGACATTTTCTTGTCATTGTGACGCTGAAAACTGCATTGTTTGCGAAGAAGCAAACGAGGTATACTTCGCTTTGGCATTCCAATGCAGTTTTCAATGCCGCAATTATATGCGTGGCGCTGAACAAAAGTTTCGCGATATTTTCTACTATTCGCTAATTTTTCCGTTCATATCATGTTATATATTGTAAATCGCTTCGTTGTAGTTGTTGTAGCAACAAAAGTCATCTAGGCTGTCCGTTTGCTGCAGGGGATCACATGCTTTTCCTAAGTCATCAGTTGCGCAACTGACCATTTGCCACTCCCACAGTTATTTCACTGCTGCCAAGCTGTTGCTGTAGCCCGCTACAACACTCTTTCGTGCCTTTGCGATGCGGCAGTAGGCTGCCGCTTCAGTTCGTTGAACCGATAATGCCCGAAGGAAGCTTCGTTTAACCGATAATGCCCGAATGAAGCTTCGTTGAACCGATAATGCCCAAATGAAGCTTCGTTGAACCGATAATGCCCGAAGGAAGCTTCGTTGAACCGATAATGCCCGAAGGAAGCTTCGTTGAACCGATAATGCCCGAAGGAAGCTTCGTTGAACCTATAATGCCCGAAGGAAGCTTCGTTGAACCTACAATGCCCGAAGGAAGCTTCGTTGAACCTACAATGCCCGAAGGAAGCTTCGTTGAACCTATAATGCCCGAAGGAAGCTTCGTTGAACCAATATTGCCCGAAGGAAGCTTCGTTGAACCGATATTGCCCGAAGGAAGCTTCATTGAACCGATAATGAACATTTTGCTTGAGTTCAAATCTCCGCGTCGTTGAACTTTCAACTTCTCGCACGAAGAATCTCATTCTGCATTTTCCAGAACGTTCGTTGCCAGGCGTTTTCAAAGTTCTCACGCTTGTGGCACCTGACGCGGACAGTGACCCAGAAGAACGTCGCCCCCCACACCGACGGTCGGGTTCGTCCTTTTCCAAGGTATGTGGGAAATGCACACCAACAATTTGTATTTTATTAACCTTGTCGCAGAAAGCAACGATCATAACTTTGCTCATACTTCCACTTATTTCACGTCGTGGCCCCATCGTGCCTGCAACAATTGTGAACTTTTAAATGCCACAGCCTATTACCTTTACTCGTTTAGAGCCAATCTTGGCCTTTTAGCTGCAATGGATTTACTGTTCGCAGACTTTCGCATGGGTGTCCACTTGATTGCACGGTTTGCGAACTTTGCTTCCTGCCACAAAAGTTATTTCAAAATGTTTTTTGACAATTCAACTTGATTAAAGGTTTAACGCAAAACGCGTGAACGCCAATAATTGGTAGGAATGGATGCGAGACTACAGCGAACAACTTACTCGGCGATGCGGGTTGGAGAAGACACGGTCTGGTTACTGTGCGTTCGCCGCAGGTGTCTTTTCGCCGTTGTCGACGAGCTGCAGTGCGCCGAGAACCACTCCGCTGCGTTGTCGTCGCGTCTCTTCCGCTTGAACGGACGCGAGGATTCGATCACCATGGCGACGGCGTCGCGCTGGCTACGTCAGTGCCTGGAGGAGCGCGACGTGCTGCGCATTCTCGAACCGTA
>JGI24021J15306_10003794_pt1 | contig 17240 bp, 11 predicted proteins | sample Ectturendosymbi1_FD_15306 | JGI IMG/M metagenome (IMG submission 15306) | reverse complement strand
CGTCTTGGTGTGGAGCTCGCAGAACTATCTGGAATTGCTGTTCACCGTGAGGTATTTATAGTCCTCCTAGGGATGCTGCCCTCGCGACCCTTCCCAGATGAAAAGCGGGCATGAAAATGAATGAATGAAACAAGCAATAGTGTGCTGATTGAGTATGAGACGTGGATTATGAAAGTTGGAAAACTAAGGTACAGGCACTTTGCCAGAATTGACAACACAGGCTTGTCGCAAAACCAGGTTGCAATAGGATGCTAATAACCAGTTAATACAGCAATCGCCTTTATAGAAAAAATATTTAAAGGTTTTTCACTTTTTATTACGTAGAATTTGGAAACAACAAAAAACATGCAAAAAGAAAAAGAGTTCAAAAAACGCAACATCGAAAGAAAGCGAAACTAAGCCTCTGCTGCAAGTGAAAGTTTGATACTAATCCGGATTTACAAAAGTGTGTAACAGAGAAAAACAATAAGCATATAAGTGAGTGCAGCAGCTGAACGTCTTGAAAATGATGAACATGAAAATCAGAAACGTAAGCAAATGACCGCAACACTCCAGACTTACCGACCAATAGGTTAGCACATGATTATTAATCCCACACGGAAACACACAACAGTTAAATTTATTCTTAAATATGAATAAGCACACATTTTTACACGCTTAACTGCGTCGATTTTTCAAACAAGGGTACTTTAGTATTAACTTTCCCCATGCACTACAGACTACAGAAACACAACCTACAGACATCAACTTATGAAAATGCACTACAGAAACACAACCTACAGACATCAACTTATGAAAAAGTTACTTCAAAGGAGAACTTTTCTTTACAATTTTATCCAAGTTTGGAAAGCGCAGACCACAATGGTTTCGCAGCTCTCTGAACGTACCCAAAAAATAGTTATTTTACCAAGCAACGGTTCAGTATTGAAAAAAACAGTCTTTCTGTCTTGTATGGTCGCTATTCACTTGACGAACCAAACAACAGGTAAAAGATCACGTAATGAATTATAACTTGCTCAACTAACACGTATGTTGGTAAATAGTAGCAACTTAATAAAGATCATTTTTTCAAAACCTTTAAATGACTATGATATTGCGAAGAAGCATCTTCTTCCTCTAACATTTGACTTAATTGCACAGAGTATAGCAAAAACAACTAACTGTTTATTCGTAACATTTCGTGATGCTAGCAAGATGTTTTTGGAGCGATCTATAACCATCCTGTCTAGGTTTTGGTTAGTTCTAGCAAAAAAATATGGCAAACAACAGAATATTGTTCCAATTAGATTTGTATTTCCTTCCTTATTTAGAGTCTACCAAAATGCAGAAGGCAACACCAGCTTCTCAATTACTTGTTTTTTTCGGTGGAAAAAGTGTTTTTTCTTTTTCGTACCCAAAAAGAGCCATGTATAGCGACCAGTATGATTACAAAAGTAAGGTCCGCAATGCTTAATCGCAATGACGAGTTGAACAAAGGCCCTGTTTTGAAAACGTGAAAATAAAGTATACATTATGATGGACACATGCAAGTCACCAGCCTGGGGTGAAGTTACAAGAGACTGCTTCGGATGATTTGTAAGATGGCAAAACTTAAGTGTATTTGTTTTTTTTGCGACGAAATGGTGGTTCACACAGGCAGTAGATCATGCAGCATTGCATAGAATATAGGCTAATACAGAAGCTAGAGCATAATTTAAGAGCAAAGTTCCACACAAGCAAATAACATTTGCTGGTTCCTCTGTCGCAAAGGATTGGTAAAAGACCATGAGGTCATCTAGTCTACCAACCCTGTAATACAGCTTTCAGTACTATCATTAGTCATGTGAAAAGAAAAGACAAGCGATAAAAAACAAAGACACATGATGCTTACAGATGAGTGCATGCCTATGTCCACACAGTTATCATGATGAGATATTTACTTTCAAAGGTGTGGAGAGAACAAAACACTGAAATTAATGTACATTTGTTTGACAATACAAATGATAATAGGATATAAAAAACATGTTGGAAAAATATCAAACGACAGACAGATTAAGAAGACTAACCCCAATTAGAAAGGGAACTTAACAGTGTCTGTTAGTATGAAATACACAGAAAAACACAACGGAAAGAATCACATGGTACAAATCACAAAGAACGGATAACACAAACTGGGTTAAGCAAATTCCATTTGCTACTTTGCACCAACAAGCCCAGAGAGTAGGTAGTTTTTGTACAGATGTTCGAAATCAAAGTGAGATCGAGGCTTGATATGGTCAATTATTTCTGACGATACATCGGTCCAATGAATTGGAGGGAGCATTGCCCTTGAGAAGAGTTTACCCTGAGTAAAAATAAATTTTTGAAGTTGCAAGTCTGGAGGGGTAATTACGAACTGTCTGAACAGATTTGAAAAACTGGTTTACGTTATGTACATTTTGGCCAATTTCGATACTTTTTCAATACTTTCAAACGCATGAGAACCCTCCCAACCCTGTCTATTTTCGGAAAAGTGTTCCAAAATTAAAAAATATTCAGGCTAACTGAAAAAATGAAGATTAGCAGCTACCACGTTTATTACTAACTGAAATTCGAGCTACGTAGAACTAAGCAACAATCTTGCAGTTAAGTCTTTTTCCGATACAAGTTTCTCTTTATCGCGACAAAATGTTTCACACACAGCCTGCTAGTCTTAATCTAAAAGCAATTTTGCCATAAACAAAATTCGAATGCTGTAAAAAATGCTAATTTGGTGAAATAATTTCGTCGAGATTAGGCCTTTTGGAGCGGAAACACAAATTTGTGTTTGCAGGGAAGCAACAACGTTAGTGAATGCAAAAGAACCATAAATGTAATACAAAAATTTGCGCAAAACTCAGAAATAAAAACGTTGACCATATAACTGACATAAAATTGGCATGGTTTTTGATTGAACAAGTTGTTGAGTTCATGAAAAAACAGAAAAGTATCGGAAATACTATTTACTACTTATTGGCAATTTAATAAAGGTCAAATTTCGCAGAAGGGTTTAAGATGGCCCCAGAAAGTAATATCCTGCAAAGTGTAGATTATCCTACGATATGGCTGCACGCGTAAAATATGGTTTATTCGGCTTGCAGAGCATACCATGAAATCTGTAGGGTTTGACTGATGTGATGCCATCTTCGTAAAAAATTCCAACACACAGCTTGTGACATCTTGTATACAGTGTTCAAACGCTTTCTTTTAACTTATTTCATGAAAAAAATCCGAAAAGATAAAGCTATCGATTTAACATGATAAGCAATCCATTGGTGGTTTTATTTAAAGACTGAAACATTCTTGACTTTTCATATTTTACTAATTTCAATTATTTTGTGAAATACACAAAGCCTTTGCGAGTTGCAGAAATGCCAAGACTTGTCAGACATTAATTTAATAATTGGATGATTTCGGAGATATGGTATTAAGACAAGTCCAAGATATGCTGGACTTGCACTGACCGAAGCCCTTAAAAACGTCTTTTTGTTTAAAAAGTTTCAACCTGACTACAACATTAATGAACACGTGATTGTCGTAAGCCGCATGATTTGAAAAGCGAATATGTTGGCCATTGCAATTGAAAGTGGTGAAGTTTAGCAAAGTGAAACAGTTTTGAAACAACGTGGATACTGAAAAAACTAGTTTGATATAAAGTTTGGCAGCAACCAATACTTTTTGTGATATCCAGATTAAACTATTGATCTTCCGTTTTTATTTACGACCAGTCATGTACACACATTCTCATATTATTGCTAACAAACGTGATTTTTACGTTTCTTAACACTCAAACCACTCACCCTCCAACAATGTATATCTTTCCATTAATGACACAAGCACAGGGTCTGTTTCGACCAATGTTGAGGTCTGCTCGTTGAGTCCATGTGTTTGTTTCAGGGTTGTATCTTTCCACTGTTTTGAGGTAAGTCTTCAGATATCCACCTAAAAGAGAGCATTTGTATAAACGCAATATTTCAGCCACAGCCATGAAGTGTTTTCTTGAAAAATCAAATCGAATCAAAATCTAGCTGCAGTTTATCTGCAGTTATGAAGCTCTCAGCTATTGAAGGTTGGCTTGAACTGTGCATTTTTGGTGGAGATCACATATCAGAGAAAAGTTTCAATAGTTAGTTTGTTGAAATTAAGTACATTCATCACGATTAGAAGAATCTGGCCAGCTTCACGAACTTCTTTTATTGGTTAAGGATAACAAATCCTGCCAAATTATTTCACTTTTCGCTTTTGCATAGGTCAACCACGGCAGCGAAGGTTGCGTAACACACAAACTTTCAAATGATGCTGGTAAATCTCTACGCTTCTCATGCCGATTCGTACAAACGTTGCATAGCGACGCTTTTTACTGCAGTTGAAATAGAACGCTGTGCGGGCATGACACTTCTTTCATGGGAATGTGCACTGCTACATGATGGAGAAAACTTCCTTTAAGAACATTTAGCAAGATGTTCACTTTCACCAGAAGACCTTTTCAAGCTCCCTGAGGCACAGCCGAAGAAAGCTGAGAGACATCAACCGGAAAAACATCGTACATTTGCGAATTTCACTGAGCTGCGTCTCATGAGCCTTAAACCTGAACCAACGCATCCTCAATCATTTGCTCCTTACTTGTCACAAGTCTTTGACAGATGACCTTTGGAGAAATGCCGCAAATAAACCATTTCGGTGTGACATCCTTCGACCGAAATAGCTCGAGAGTCATAGTTTATAGGGCTCGTAACTCTTGAAGGAATTCATCCAGAGTTTGTAAAGCTGGTTTCTTTGTTGGACATGAAGATGCCGCGCGTCAGAACATACAATCCATGCCACAACTCGGTCGCAGCACCGTAGGTCTGACACTCATCTATGTAGTCAAATACCTGAAAAGCTGACCACAGCTTGCCCAAGCCTTTAGTTCATCGACAACTTCATTCTCCTCCAAAGTTAGCAACATATTTATCAAACGTTTTAAGGAATGTTGTTATTTTTTATCCGCTGCTGAACTGCTTGGGTTTAAGTTTAATCGGTAAGGCGTTCAGCTATTTACTTGCGTTAGTTTGTTAAAGTTCAGTGAAGCAGATTTACCATCCGGTTTATTTCGGCTTTATCAAACTCACATAACGGTGCCAAACTTCGGGCACAAAATAAATCTTGATTTACTAAGGGTTTGAGAAAGAACATCGCTCATACTGGAGCAACTGTCTCACAACTGGAAAAGAGGGGGCAATCGGTGAGTGAAAGAACGCGCGCACCCTGAGGTTACACAGAATAAAACAATAACAAAACAATGGGAATCCCACAAATTAACGAAAAATGATGTCCGGAGCAACTTTCACAATTAGATCACAACTGTCAATCCACAAACCTCCAAACAGAAACAGCGAAGCAGATCTACAGTTCATAGAACATCCAGCAATCGAAGAGTTTTTAAACTGACAGCAATTACAGTACAACGTTGTGAAACATTCCAGCGATTGTTAGGCAACTTTGTCAGTGCCACCGTTTAGAAATTGTTGCGACGTTAGCCCTAGTTGCGAGCTGTGGAGAGCTAGCACTCAATTTTTCAATGCGTATCAGTACATTCTACGTCCCAAACCACGAACCAGATGAACACATCTTAGTCTCAACTCTGTTACCTTTTCCGTATTCAAAAATATGAAATTATGATTCTGCCTTTCCATGTGTGGCGATCGGAAAAGCCCGAGCGGCATGCGCGCAAAGCTTCGCACTGTGGTAGCAAGCAACAATAGAGTTCACATGACATGATCACTTTATTATTGCTTGTTCGCGTCACATATATATTGTTGTTCTTCGCGCACATCCCGTTCATNGTGAATCACACATTCAACGCAGCACCACCGGAGAGGTTGCAACACATGCTCATTTGTTTTATGGGGGAAACAAACCTAGAGGCCGCTCAGTGTGAACCTCCTGACATCTAGCAGCTACTTTTGTTCCTGTAAGCTAAATCTTACCGGACGTAGTGAGAAATCAGGAACCTTGTCCTGGGCGTAATAACAGCATTCCGAAATTTTAGCTCTGATACCTTATCCTGAACATACGACTTGCTATGGAAAACTTTTATGATTTAGTCATATGGGAGAGAGAAAAAGTTTCGTGCGCCACAATGAACTACGAAGGATTTTCACCACTTGATTGTGAGATATGTGAATACGGCCTTACTTCTGGCAGGCACAGTTTTATGTCGCTCAAGCTTTGGACCACTGCAATTTTAGTTGAAATGTTTCCAATTTTTTAGCTGCGTCGGATCGCAGGTTATTAGCCTTCATAGACGTGCGCGTTTATCAATCACGTTTTGTACAGTTCATCGAATGGTAGAACTACGTTGCTGTTCAAGGTGAGAGTTGTGGGAACTCTTTCCTTTGGGGTAAATCGTTTGTCAATATCCACTATGGTGGAAAACCTTCCCGTTGACTTGAATCATTGAAAATGGGTATAAACAGCTGTTGTGAGGAATGCCAACGAGTTATTTTCCACAACTTAAAACACTTTTGTTTCTAAATTTTTGCAATCTTTGTCCTAGGTCCATTAAATCTTTAAACGCTGCAGATGAAGAACAAAATTAACCCACGACAGAGTTTCGTCCAACACCTAAAACTTTTGCTTGCCAAAACAAAAACAATGCCACACGCTAAAGTTACACATGGCAACCTTCACCAGTAAACAAAGCAAGCTTTCATTCCCGAAATGCCAGATACTTACCTATGGCATATATAAATCCATTCACAACAACAGCAGTCAGTCCACTCCTGGCCATGGGCATAGGGGCAATTAGCTGCCATTCAGCAAAGTTCGAGTCGTAGTACTCAGCTGTATTGGTATTACCACCACCTTTTGTGACTCCTCCAATGCAGTAGAGAAGACCTAAAAAACATGCCAAAATCTCAAATTCAACGCAAAAGAAGCTTTTCATAAAATTTAGCAAAATAGTTGCTGGCAACAAAACCACCAGCAAAACAAAATCAAACCTCTGCTTTATTTTCACTTAACGCAGTCAGGTTTACAAACGGGAATTAATTGAACTTTTGGAAGAAGTGCATTGAATGTAACCCGCCAATAGGTGAAGAGACATTAACTGTTGGCAAGGTTGCCAGAAATCTTCCAATGCAATTACACGCATGCTGTTTCCTTCGTGCAATTTCCACCAGAAGACATAATTTCAGTAGCTCTCCACTGGAAGATACAGTGCAATTAGTTCGGGTTTTAGAGCAAGAAACCAGGACTATAGAGCCGGAGCCCAAGCAATTTTGGATGATTGGACCCGGAGTCAAAAACTTTTAGACGGTGTAACCGGAGCCTGAACTTTGGGTTCCGATCCCACAGCCCTGGTTGGTGTGGCAAGCGAGTTAACTTATGGGTTGCCGTATGTATACAATAATTTTCCTTGTTTGTGTGTAGATCAGGACTTCTCAAACTTTTTTGCACATGTCCCACCAACCATCAAATACATTATTTCGCAACACTTTGTCTATGCTGGTGTAACAAGATATTTGTACAAATCATACAATGTTTTTCTGTTTTCACTGGACCAAATCATTTTGGAGCCGGTGCCAAAAACATTTAGATGTAGGGGCCAAAGCTGGAGCCTGAAATTGAGTTTTGGCTCCGCAGCCCTGCAAGGAACTGACAAAACACACTGGGAGAGTAAATGAACAGTCATTAAAAGCACCAAAGAAATAAACGCACAGTCATTAAAATGTATCCAGGAAATACACGGTTTTGGAACATATCAGTGCCGGATTTAGATGGTGTGGTGACTGGGGCCCAGGCGTGGTGTGAGGCCCCATGTGCGGATACAAAATGTTTAGGTAGGGGATGATCGATGAAGTCACCAGTATTTCCACATATCATTAATATTTATGACGTAATCTTGTGACGTCACATTTGTTAACTCAACTGTTACAAAACTTTATGATGCAGCATGGTCTTTAACAATGATTAGCGCTTTGTGAAACTGTTGCAAAACCAGCCGCTAAAAGTATCGCATTTTCTTTTTTTAAATATTTGCTTGAAAAAAAGTTTTGAAAATTTTTGAACTCTCTGGGAGATCCAACGTTTTGATCATCTCCAAAAGAAAGTCCTCGGTCAGCAATAAATTTTACGACAGAAACCAAACATTGCAGGCAGAGGCGATTTCCGATATTGTTCGCATTGATTGACCTGGCTGGCTATTACTGCATCAATTCTTCATATTGATTAATTACATCTGCGACTAAACGTAATCGTGGCATCTATATTCCACTGAATGGTCGTGGTTCCTCAGGCGCTCAAGAGCGTGCTTCTGATCGAAGATTCCTTTTCTAACAAGGAAATGCGCACATTTAGTCGTATCGGCGCACATCAGTCTACAAGTGAAACAATGAACACAAGTTTGAGAAGGAGAAAAACAAAGCCAGCTTCTGCCAACTACTTCGCCATTGTGGTTCTGGCGACGAATAAAACTTGCGGTACATTTCCGTGACAAGTTTCTGTCTTTTCTGTGTGGTGGAACATCCTGTTTTAAAAATGACTTTTCATCACAATGTCAAAAACAACCTGTTTCATATTTCAACCAATATTCTCGCATTTTTTCCGGTATATTGACTGACAAGAGGGCCTAGAGACTGATATCGTTGCTTCCGGTGATAGCGTCAGCCATCTCATCTATCGTGTTTTTTGATGATACATCTTGACGTTCTTCTGCTACTGCACCGCTGGTTAAACTAGATCTATTTTCGTCGTTACGTAGATCTAGTCTGTCGCACCATGTTCTTTGATTTTCTGTCCTCTTGCAGGTTCCGCAGAAATATCTCCGCTGGACTTCACTGCCAGTCACTGCAATGTTTCTTGACTTAGCTGCAACTTCTTCCTCTCTCATTTTTGCCTGTTGTTTTTTACGTCTTTTAGAACCACTTGGATAACCTCTACACTTGCTAAGATGACGATTCCCTTCTGTCCACGTATATTTATTAATAAGCTGAAGAAGGCTGGCACATTTGAATCGCAGAAAGGGTAGACAACTTACGACTGTCACTTACTTGAGTGTATTATCTACACTTAACAAGTCAAATAACAATTAGGCTTATTGATAAGTTTTAAGCATTGAAGTAAGACGTCCAGTGCAGACGATGTTTCAGTCAAAACACACAAAACAAAATTCTTATTTACTTGTCCTATTTAGCTCATGAATATGTTGCAGTTTCTTTAAATTTCTTTAAAATGGAAAATTGCCTTCAACATTATTATGAAACTAGTTGCATGAAAGATGTTTTAAATTGGACACCAGATTTAACAGAGTAGAAACTAGTACAATTAGAAAGATTTCTCTTTCTTTTAGGTTTGTGGCTGCATCAAGAAAAAAATCGTTCCACATTAGCGAAATGAGACATAACGCTGAAGCAAAACTGTGCAATTTTTATCAGTTCGCTGAAGCATTCAAGGGTATTGCAGATTGCAAAATATTTTGCCCATCTTTCATGTTCCATCATTTTACAATAAATTGCATTTGGCCGATGCTCTTTTTGCACGAACTCTAAATTTTTCGTACTAGTCAAACAGTTTAGCTTCATCAATAGAAACATTTCTCTCAAGCAGATACTACTCACATGGTTCAACATTTTCCCATTCAGTTGTTTGCAAACGGAGAAATCTAGTCAAAGCATTTAAATTCAACAAATGGAGTGGTCTGTTTAGCCAGATGTGCAACACAACACTTGTACAATGCAGATGTATCTGACATGAATAATACACAGTCACGATCCTTGCCTTCTCTCAGTCTCTGAGTTTTCTTAGTGCTGGTTTAACATCTGATTGTCTCTATTGAATCCTTGCCTTCACAGTGGCGAAACAAGATACAACCTCAACAAATGAATGCTTTGGACTCCTCAATATTCTGAACTTGCTCATTAAAAGCAACCAGAAATGATTGCAAATGTCCTAAACAGCGTTCGCTCAGAGAATTTCCAGAAAAACGTTTCAAAACAACAGTTGGTTTGTCGATGGACATGAAGTATGAATGTGAAGCTGGGTACATTTGAAGCATCCTTGGAAAGCTGGGATAAAGTGATAGCAACCTGATTACGCTGTGGGAAATACATTTTTGGTACTCAATATCCATATAGTCACAATGATCTTTTCACTTTTTCTTCCGAACTGTGCAAATGCAGCCACACGTAATTCACTTACCTTCAAAATCATTTAGTCCTTTTCTGAAAACGGGATACTTCTGACGTATTTCTATATTTGTTAGCATTACTGATTAGCTATAATTACAAGAAACTGCTACACTAAATTATGTGCAATACACTGATCATCGTATCACGTTTCATCACCTAAGCTAGTGCAGGTTGTATTTTTGTTTTTTTCGTACTATTTTCCGGTGATTTAGGGTTTTAGTATAGCCATGCACAACCAGATCCATCGTCATTTCTCAAGCTTTTTTCTGATTGTTGGTTAGTGGGCCCCGTACAGTGGCCAGTGGACCCCTTTTGTGGCCAATGGGCTAAGTTTTCCACCCTGACTCTAACCTCTAGTTACGGTACTGATTACAGCTATGTAAAATAAGAGATGCAAAAAGGAGGACATTTTGAGATTTTTCAATGTGCTAGGAGAATATTTTATTCTGTAATAGTTGTTTCGTCGCAATATCAAATAATATTCAAGTAAATTACTACCGATAGCATCTACAAAATATTTATCTCGGTAAAAATGTCTACGCGGCACGCACATGTCGCACATACGGTAAAGCACATGAACTTTGTGGGGGGGCTGGGCCCTTGCCCCCCCTAAATCCGGCGCTGCAGCTTGGTGTGATTAGCCTAAGCTGCGCGGTTGCGCGTACGGCAAACAGTTACAGTACATAAATAAATTATAAACACAAACAATTGATAGATTTATATTTGGGTGGACGATGCATTAGGTTGCTTTCTCAGACGCCAGTTTAAGAAATTGATGAAACTAGGTTTAAAACTTATTGTTTGCATTTCTGGGTTTCCATATGCATGCAAAAAAGATTTGCTTTAGCAGTGGTTCTCAACCTCTGTCACATATCTTACCTTTTATCAAACAAGATTACCAGATTTACCCCCAGTACACTCAATGGTGCTCATTTCCGAAAAATACGAGATTAAAAAACTTACAGTTTGAAATGATTTATAAAAATTTACATTTGCTGCAATTTATGGTTCAGTAAATTTACCCCCTTGGAAGATAAAATTTACCCCTAGGGGTACATTTACTCCAGGTTAAAGGACGACTGCTTTAAAGGAAGGCATTGCTGCCAGCTTAGTGATTTTAGATCCCGATGCAGCTCAAGATGCCACAAAAAAGCATAGTTCAATAGCAAAATGTGGCCTTACATTTTTCCCGTCTTGTGCTTGAAGATCAGCTGGATTTTTTGCACAATGAATAATTCGGCAGTTTAAAGATTTCTCCCTGTCCACTAAATCTATTCCTGGTTGCTGGTATTCTCCAGGTAATATCAAAGACAGCTTAGATAACTCGAAATATGGAATACTTTTTGATTTTATATGACCACACGTACGGTTTGCCACACTTTTCTGCAGTAGTGGAAATAATCTTTTCACTCAGACATTGTTATGGAAAGCTTTTTTGGCAAGAAAAGAATTGTTGCGCATGCAGGAGAACCGTTTCAGAATTGTTTGGCGGTCACCAAGCCTGAACGATAATTAATAAATCCTGGACACCTGGGATATTTCTTCGTATGGGCAGTTAAACCTAACGTAAGAAGTTATGTTTGCAAACTGCTCACTGTACATGCTTAGGTCTTTTGCTTGGAAAACAACGCTCAAAACTTGATGTTTCTTTGTGTATAAACATTGCATCGCCAATACTTTAATCCTAAAATAATTTCTACGGGCACGAAATCTATGATTACTTGTTGAAGATTTATCTTTCCCCATCAGAGTTAATTCTTAATATAATTCATCGCCCGCCGTATAATGTGCTGTATTGCATGCTTGTGTTGAAGGTCACTGGCTTGCTGACAGGACGAAGGACAACCTTCCTGTTCTGGCGGTTGTAACTGGCTTTGGACATGTTGAAGAGTTAAACATTAGAGAGGTTCCCGAACCATCAGATTTCTTAAAACAAGCATTACTTCGATTGAGAAGCAATGACTAGTAAGTTGAACAAAATTAGTTTCTGCCAAATCCTGAGGAACAAGTAGTGTTCAAAACAATTTGCATGTGGCATTGGACATGATTTTATTTGAATTCCGTATATAACCGATTGTAAGCCGCGACTTACATTATTTTTTATCACTTCGTGTTGCATATAATCAAGGGCAGACAGCTTACAACTTAGGGTGGCTAACATTTTTTGCTGACGTCTTTTCGCATTTTCATCCGTGTGTTTTTCATCATCATTTTGTGCGACTACGGCATACGATCAAGGGCGGCTCACATTTTCAGTTTTTACTTTTTTCTCTGTCTTCCCTTTAGTGCACTTTATCATACAAATTGCCTATCGCCTTCTCTCTGCCTGCGTGGCAGAATAGACCGGCAGATTTAAGCGAGGGGGACATTGAGGACACAACAGGACATTTGCTACCAATAATCACAGTGCGGTACAGTAGGCATCAGCAGTTCACGCATCACAGTAGGCTTTGCAAGGATGTTATCACGAAGTTATGATCTAGGTAGGATTGTAGGCGTTGTTCTGAGAAGCATGTTACAGCTTTATTGGCAAGATTAACAAAAACCAAAAAAATGTATTTTTTGTAAAATAGTGCGGCATACAATCGGTTAAACGACACTGTGTGCCTGCAAACAACTTTTTGTACTCAAAAGTATGTTTATGCCAAAGCATTGTCTTGCTTTGATATTCTTTCGAGTGTTGCGATCTTCTGTGCAGAAACCCGTTCAACTTTTATTAACAGTAGGTTCACTTTTAGACAAAAAAAACACGAAACTGTTTTGGTGTTAGAAACGTATCTATTGCCTTTGAGAATATTTTGAGATTCTTGGGGCTTTCTGGTTTTACCCGTCAAGTGCTATTATTATGTTCGTGCTGACATTTCTTAATTTCTAAAATAAATTAGTAAGTCCCAAACAATACCGTGAAAGATATAATGAAACTCGCGACGTTTCATGAAAGATTCAATAGTTTATTAAACAGAAGATGCAATACCCAACATTACAAAAAGAAAAATGAACAACATCCAACATTACCAAAAAAAAGGAAATACCCTAGGGGTAGGTCAAAAACTCTGACTTTTGGAAAACCCAACAGCCATGATCTCTCAGTATATGACGCCTGAGCTTCGCGCAAGCAATTAAAAAACTTTGCCGATAATAAGTGTCACGAATTGCATTTCAAAACGTTATTTTCAAGCTGAAAAAATGAAACATTTGAGTTGACGAAACACAAGGCTCTAAGTTTTCTCTAGTGATTTTTGCGATTATTTGGCAAAAGATTTGGAATGTTGAAAAACGAGAAGCACCGAAACATCATTGTTGCCCTCACCATGTCAGGCAATTTGTTATTTCAATTGTAATTTCGTTGAACTCACTTCTTTGTGTTCGTCAACAAAGTCGCCAAAGTTTTCTGTAAAGAATGATAAGAAAGAAAGGAAAACAAATTTTGATTCCTATACCATTTTACATTTCAATAAGAATACTGCAAAGTGGAGTCAAGCTTCACGACTTTGTATGCCTTATAATATCTCATTAAATGTTTCGCCCCATTTTGCAACGACATACCCAACGTTGGGCTCTTAACTCCATAAAAGGTGAGGTTAATTGCATATTTTCTAATTTGGAAAACATTAACGAACAATTTTTAAATAAAATAAAGGTAAAGATGCGAGTTCCTTCAGAATTACTAGGAATTCTCATATCAAGTCTCTGTTGAACACATTTCCATCTTAGTATGTTGTCCGCGCCGATCCACGCATAACGGGATGAAGTAACAAAACTGCTGAAAAGCTTTGAAGCCAACCTTCAGCTGTCGTCCTACCGTTTTCCGTAGTCTTACTCCCCTTTCAAAAATTCTCAGTTGTTGCACAGAAATTGAACTCAGCAGTACTAAACCCATGCAGAAATTAAGCATCAACGTTGCACGTCCGTTTCTTAACCAAGGAAGAAATGGCATTTCAACAGCTAGCCACGGACGCAAGTCGCACTTCCAGCAATTACACGCAATCCTCTCACTTAACCAACTAAGTCAGTAGGAATACGCTGGTCAAACAATACAACTAGTGGTAAATGAAATTGTAACAAAGCAATTGCGGCATAAATATTGTGTTGGTTCCTTCAAATCAACATACGCAAACATTGTGGCATAAAGCATTGCCCCACGACAGGTTAAGAGCAAAACGAAATGTTTGGCCAAATTACGAGGGACCATTTTTATGCGAGTGTTACAAACCAATTACGTAGTTTTCATTCTCCCGTTTGCTGAGATGCTTACGGGCGTAATACTGATAATTGCGTTATGGAACACGTCCCTGCTGCAAACAGTCTTCAAGTCAAGCTATTCAGTTTTGGCAGCAGGTGAACGATGAAGCGTTTACCATCCGTTTTTACGATTCGTCATTAAACAAGTTGGTGTTGACGCGTGTGCGATTTCTCATAGCACGCAAACTAACGATTTGTGAACAGAAACGAAAGTCTGGAACAACAGTGCAAGTTGCAAAACATGTTTATCTTATCAAGGTTTTGTAACTAAGGTTTGAGACCATACTAATATGCAAATGCAAAGAGAAACAAACAAATTCATTTCAATTATATCTCATCACCAAGACACAAATAATTTCTTTTTTTTAAACTACCTTTCTTCGATAAAAAGTTGATTTGTGATATAATTTTCATAAAATTTTGACTGATTGTGATAAAAATTCTGAAAATCAAAGTATTTGATTAGAATGTTTTGAAATTTTCGAACATTATTAAGAAAAGTTTCAAAAATTGAATGAAATGAGCAAAACTTTGAAACAGAAAAATTTGAAAAATTATTTGAAAAAGTATGAAAACTATTTTAGAAAGAAACAATTTGGAAAAAAGTCAGATATATTTGAATAAAGGACGACCAAACCTGTTTGGCAAATTTAAAAAAACAAAGAAGAAACATTGAAAATTTAGATAGCTTGGCTTCTTCCCAACCCGCTCTTTTTTAATCCGTTCCCAAAGAATGACAAATAAATACCCACTCCACTACTCAACTTTTGAAAATCGCAAACTGCGACCAATGCCGCTCTGGGCACTGAAGCAGTTTATTGCTTAGAGGCTGTAAAATATCAACTGTAAAAACCTGCGAGTTAGAAAGTTTATTTTACAATTCAAAGTGGATTTTTGAAGACCTTGCCTTATATTTTTCGCTTCTGCTTCATGTCTAAAGAACAAATTTCCCTCATTTACATGAACATGTCAAATGCCTGTAGTGGTTTTCACAATGTGAGTAAGATTAACCTGATAAAGGCTGCAACTTCTGCGCAAGCTACAGACTTCTAGCGCTGTTCAACATGATTTGGCCTAACGACATGGCAACTGCAGACATCTACAGTGCGAAAATTTGTCGGAAAGAAAGTTACCGTAAACGCATCAAACTCAATTTAAATTACCATGACTCCAGCATTCCACAACTCTACACAAGACTATACTCTCCTTGCACCGGATACATTAGCATAATTATTCACCATCTAACGCTACGAAATAATGCAGTACCTTAACTGCATATGGGAAGGCCCATAGTGACAACCAAAAAACACGCTTGCTCATAGGTTTCACTATGGACAAAAATGGGCAGAGTTACATGTAACAACCATCAGCATTTTTTTCAAAATATTAACCTCTGTCTGCGTATGAACAACAATGTTCAACTCGCACACGCCCGCATGCATTATAAATCCTTGCGCCCGGCACCCTCAGAAAGTACATCTTAAAACTTGCAGTTTCATTTCAGTTGAACTGCGTGCCACTTGAGTTAACTCGCTCGCCGCAGGTGACAGGTCTCTAAAGTAAACCCAAGGCTCCAATATAATTGCTCTGTCTGCTAGTTCTTGCTCTCCTGCGCACTCAAGATTTGTATAATAAAGATTTGTGTTGTCTAGAGCAGCGTCTGTAAATAATTGTTATCTGCTTCAGTTGCAACACATCTTTAAAGAGAATTCCCTGGGAAGGAGGATATAATGTTCCATTTACCAGCACTATGTCATGTGCTACCAGTGGTAGACGAGATAAATTGGTTGACGCTTGCAAAGGCGATAGTGGTGGACCAGTTGTAAGAGAGGTATTGGCTGTTAATTTTTCCTCAAATTGCTTGCAAACGCGTAACGCAGAATGTTGATGGCTTGGCTGTTGTTTGGCGATTCTATGACTTTGTACATTTTGGAGCTATNATCATTATATATCTACTGTATGTTGAAACGAAGCTCATCACGAATTTTTCTGAACATGAATGCAGCACTAGTTTAGTTTATCTGTGAAAGCTGCAACACGTATCTTGCTCGTGTTACACTTCTGCAGCAACACCCTACATACATTATTTGTCTCCGAAATTTGCTTTAAATCGTGTCTTTGCTCAAAGATTTTGCTCAAAATGCCAGATATTTTGCAAATTGTCCAAATTTGTTTGTACAACTTTCTATGCTTGCAGTTTCCACAATTTTTAATTGAAAACATCCTACTGGACATAAAACAAGAACAGGAGACGTGCAAGGAAATGATCGTCCCCAATGCCTAGGTGCCATGGCGATGTAATAGTGTGCCGCTGGGACGCTACGATGGATCGAACGATAGGAGAAAAGGGAACCTAGACTTGACTATTTACTGTGTATTCGTGTAGGGCCTTTTCAATTAGATTTTGAGTGGAGGGGCAATGTAAACCTCTTGAACTACAGGACCAGTAATGTTCGCTTGTCTATGGTCGAATCTTATCTCAGTCCTTTGTTCAAATAATTTTTAATTGCGGTGGGGGAAATGGCTTTGGGTGGAGAGGAAGGTACAAGGACTGGATAACCATTTCTCCCCAAGTAAGTATGTTAAAAAGCCCTGATTTCAAGACAAACACTGGAGTACTTTAGCACACTGGATTTGACCCAGAATTTTGAGTAAACATTTCATAATTCTGCTCACTCCCAATCAGATTCCCCAGTTTCTTAGGCTACCAAACTAGGGCTTCTACACAAAACCTGCAAAGAGTAGGAACTTGCAAAACTTTCAAAAATTAATTTGAAATTAATTAAAAAGAGATAGAACATTTAATCTACTTCAAAAACTAATTTTTAAACA
>JGI24021J15306_10003792_pt1 | contig 17242 bp, 13 predicted proteins | sample Ectturendosymbi1_FD_15306 | JGI IMG/M metagenome (IMG submission 15306) | reverse complement strand
AGGGAATCTTTGCCACCCTCTATTGGACGCTACTTAGTGAACCCCTGTCACACTGTTTGACAATTTTAGAGGCACCCAAAAATGCTGTTTAACAAACATTTGGGATTATGTTTCAAATATGGCCCCAAACATCGGTTAGATAAAATGACAAACATTTTCATGATAATGAAAATTAAGAATGTGTAATTGTCACATCGGGTAAAAAGTTTAAGATAGAAATTTTCAGGAACTGTCAGATCCATAAGCAGCAGAGATGGTCACGGAAGGAAGCGCAGAAAAACTCCGGCCGGTGTTTGCATTTTACGTCTGAGCAGGAACCGGAGTCAAATTTTTAAGTTTTTCCCAGAGCAGGATGCGGAGTTACCGTTCCGATTAATCCAGGAGCCAACCAGAAATTTAAAGGAACTACATGTAAAATTTCTGCAGTGATGTTTATTGTGTACAAACAGAATAGAATTGATTGAAGGAAATATTCTTTAAAAAAGCGTCAACGTTGTCATATGCTACTACACCATGTTACCAGAAGGGAGCAACAAGGCTTGTCACAGCTGCTGATGGTACTGTATTGATATATCGCTAGCCTACGCTGCACTGTACGTTCAAGCTCACTGCGGCTTTATTAAAGTAGCTTTGTTGGTGTATACAGTGTACCAGAGATACCAGAGATGAGCGGACTGTCACATTTTACGATCCAGATCTAGTCTTTAATTTTCGAAACCCAGTCCAAGTCCAATCATAGTCCAAAAAAATTTCACTACAAAATCCGAGTCCATATGAAGTCCAAAAAATTAACAAAGTATAGCTTTTTAACAACAACATTGCCGCATTTCTTTTCCATTAACTCACTCCAAATCCTGTCTAGCTCCTACATTTTTGAAGCGATGTACAGTCCGGATCCAATCTAAAAAAATTAGTTATAGTCCGGATCCTACCCAATCCAAGTCCAGTCCATTGCTTATCTCTGCAGTGTACCCTTTGACGGTTTACTCATCAGTGGCGTATCTATGCAAAATAGTGCCCATGGCAAAGTTTAAATGTGCGCCTTTTTAATAATTTAAATATTAGATATCGGCACAATTTTTACGAAAGATAAAACATGAAGTAGTTAACAACAGTGATCTGCGTAACACTCAGATTCCCATGCAGGCATGCCGGAACAGCGGCATGGGGGCAGTGTAAGAATTGAGGGCAATGGAAACTTATAAAACAAAAAAATTTTTCGTTATCAATTATGCTTGTTTCTGCTCAGCAACAATGTTGACCTCAAAAATAACAACAAGTGAAAATATTGAGAGAAAACCAATTTATTAAATATTTTGCAAATGTGCAAAAATTCCTTAGGAAAGTGGCTAATTAGTTTCTTGTTTTTACGCCATAACTTTCCAACCAATAGCGCTAGGAGGCCAATCCAGGACTTTAAAGATGCGTAAAACGTCGGTCATAACCGTAACTTTGCGAAAACAACTGAAAAATATGAACTTTTTGGTTGGGGCTGAATCGGTGCAAAATCCTAAATTTTGGGGTTGTTTTTACTCACTTTTTACTCTCTTCAGAAACACCTGAAATTTGCAGAACACGTTCCTCGTCTTGTCTTGTAACATCCTACCAAAATTGAAGTGAAAATATTGAGAGGAAAAAAATGTATGGAAGATTTTGCATATATGCTAATGTGCTAATCTCTGGGGATTCGCCAATTAGTTTGTTGTTTTTAGGCCATAACTTTCGAACCATTAACACTAGAAGGTCAATCAAGGGTTCTAAAGATTCAGATTTTCGCCTAGTTTTGTTTACAACAAAAAAACGATCTATCCCTTGTTGTTTTTTTCAAGCCCTGATGACGTCATCCGAAAATCACGTGACCCCACTTTTTCACTCAAAAATTCTCCCCCCTCCAAGCAGTAATGACTCACTTTGGTTGGAATTTTTGATAGCTGGGGTCTTCAGACGTAGTCCAAGACAAAAACCATTGCGAAAAAACTCACAGGAAAGCTTGCAAGGAATGTTTTAAATTTCTTTGAAAAATGCCAAAAATCCACTTCCGGAAAATCAGAAATTTGCATTTTTCTCAAAAATTTCAAATGCAAAGGTACTTTTTTGAACTCATCGGATGGATACTGACTTCCGAATTCGAGGATGTTTTCACTGACTCTCTAGATCAACCCGTTCGCGAGTTATGGCCGATCATAACTTCAAAAGCCACTATGGTGGCTTCTGTGGAAGTTAAAGTGTTAGAACAATTGTTCATTTCTGTACAGTCTGAATATATGAAACTTAGGTTTTGTTTCCCACAACCAGGTTTGGCAGAAGTTCTGGAAACCATATGTGTAAATCACGGGTTCCCAATTTGCATGAATGCGCGACGTGTGTTTTACTCCCTGGTTTTAACGTGCCGTCTGATATTTTTACAGTTATGATTGCTTGATCGTAGAGAGTATTTTGCACCTGCATCCTGTGTTGGAACGCTGATAGTTTAAAGTCAATACAATGACATATTAAGTTACACAACAGCGAATAAGGAGAGTGCATCTAGAATGATTTACATTGCGTCATCAGCTTTGCCGAAACGTTGGATTGGAAACGAGTATTTAACTTCGCAGTGTGACGTCACAAACAGCGTACACCCAGTAACAATGATGCCCACACGCCACTGTTGCAATCTCAAAACGACGCACCAGGGCGTCGCGACGCTCCACTTGGGAACCTCTGGTATAAATGTACGTGTGATTGACATAAACTTCACGTAAATGTGATAGAAAAGAGGACTGTTTTGGCAAAACAGCTTTTCTGGGGCAAAGTGAGATATAAATTGATTTGAGGATGGTAGATCAACCAAACGGGAGTGTTTGGGGCGAAAAATGTTTGACTTAAACATACTGTTTGATAAAAACTGTTTTTATCAACATAGAAAATGGGTGCGGCAGAGAATTACTCTTGCTCGTGCCAACTGTCATGCTATGGTTGGCTGTGGTTGGCTATTCAGTGAAACAGTGTTGGTGGTTGCGAGTCCAATATGGCTCTTCGCGCAAAATTTTGGACTTAGTCTTGAACTCGAGTCTTACAGCTATTGACTTGCCGAAATGAACTAACAAAAGCAGTTGTACGCAAATTGTTATTTTATTTGGAACATTTTTCATTCCCAACCAATAAAAATGCTGTTTGTCTTTGAATGTCAAAAAGAGCTGACCCGCATCGCTCACAACACCAGATTAACTCAAGGAAGTGTGCAATTCCTCAAAACAACCCATTTGTGACTGGAGCGAATAAAGCCGAAGCAGACGCAGGAGACAGCGCAGACTTTTCCTTCAATCAGGGGTAAATATTGATGTTGGATGTTAGGGGTCCAAGGCAGACTCTCAGAAAGGGGCCCCAAAACATCGCTACTGCGAAAGGTAGATGAAAGAATTAAAGTTTGTTTCACATTTTAATTTATGAACTAAATTCAAGAGCAATAACATACATACACAAGCATCAAAATTTTGTAAAGTGTGGAAGCTGGACACTTGAAAGCTGCCCACATTTTTCAATGACATAATTTCTTCAAAAAAGAGCAGAAACAGTGGCTGAAAGCAAGTGAAATTTTTTATTTTATCTGGGAAATTGCTTCTGCGTGAAAGTCCATTTCACACTGCACATTATTTGAAGTTGTTTGATTCTAAATTGTTTTTTTTCTGCACATTATAGCAGTGACGTAGCAAAAAAGGTGTGGGAACGCATCCAAAAAATAGCCATTTTAAGACAGCTTCAAACTCATTTTAAAGAAAAACATGAAAAAGGTGTAGGAACGCCGTTCCCACGCGTTTCCGCCCCATTACACCCCTGCATTAAAGTTGCTGAGGGGCCTTTTCGGCACAATTGCACATAATGTATGTTCCATTTTGAAAAACACATGTCTTGCTTCAAAGCACATGACTCTAGAGTGGTTCATAAGCTTCTTACCAAAACAATGCAAAAACTAAGTGCAAAACTCTTAAAGGGACCCCGCATCTCTGAAAAAAGAGGGAACGAAGCGGCCGCCTCGTTTTCCTCCCTGATATGCACCCCTGCTTTCAATGACCATAACAATTGTGCCATGATTCTCATTCGGCGTAATATAACTAATCTGCTGTCCAGAGCAAGTTCTAGAAGTGCAACCCTCTCCTGCAAAAAGGTTTTACCTCAGCACAAGGAATGATTCTGCGCAATGTTCGATATGTTATTATATGGTTTGAAAGCAGTGTCCGTGCAATCAGATCAGCTTTGTCTCGCAGTTTCACCGAAAATTTCCTGCGCCAATGTAATTTACAGTGCCAACAGATTTTACGGACGTTTTTAGCATCATGCGCTTTTCCAAAAATGGAACCTGCACATGTGGAAAATGTCTTATAGACACACAAAAACACTAACACCTGAGGTTATTCCCAGTGATGTAGTCGAAACCGTAACCTCCGAGACCTGGTTCAAAGGTTTAGGACAGGGTCTCAAACACGCGGCCCGCGGGCAGCATGAGGCCCGCGATAGCGTTTTGTACGGCCCGCAATGCTTTTTAGGGATTTTCAAATAATTAACATTTACATTAATTAGGTTATTCATCGGAGTTTAAAAGTGCTCGGGAAGCGAGTGAACAAGTTTCTTTGCACGTAGAGACGGCTAGAAATGACTTGCCTATAACTCGTGATACCTTTCGCAGGAAATAAGATGTGAAATCTGTTTCTATTAAGGTTCAGGTACCGCCATTGTTGCGTTAGTGTCATAATGCGGCCCTCAGGTTATTTATCAGTCCTCATTTGGCTCCCGGAGCAATTTGAGTTTGAAACCCCTGGTCTGAAAGTTGGAGACTCGAGACCTGAACATCTTTCTGCTGGTAACTGAAAGCTGACTCCATGCATAGTGCTGCAACAACATATCTGACAATTTGCCAAGATTATTTAATTATCCGAAATTTACGCGAGATACTAAACAATAAAGAAGTTCATTAACATGTCCTAGCTTTGAAATCTTCCATTTTTGCCACTTGTTTGCTGTTTCCTTGACTGAGAATATACTAACAACGCACAGGTTGCACAACAGTTGCAGATTTATGTTCTTTTTATATTTTATGGGACTTTTATGTTGTTACATAACATTTGCAAACTCAAAACTGCTGACCAGTTTATGTTTCGATGCAGAAATACATGCACATTTAAAAGAATTGCCGCGTTTAGATGTTACGCGCATTGTTCACATAGGAAAATCATGCCGCACTGAAGGATGGCAGTGACACCCACAGAAGCAATTGAAATCATTCTATTGTGCAGAAAAGCAGCTCAGAGGCACCTTTTCTCAGTTCTCTACTGCAGTCAAAAACAATCTCGTTCGTGCCTAGTGCATGCTAGTGTACGAGTTGTCTGTTATGTTGCAAGTACACCCAATCTAGTATGAAACGCCTCCGCGTTGTCCACATATGGTATTTGCTCTATTGTAAGCCTCCTTTGATCGTAAGCCGCACGAAATAGTGTTAAAAAATCAATGTAAACCGCCCTTGATTGTAAGCTGCACTTAACCATACGTTACCTAAGCCTCTGAGATACTTTCGTGTATTGCATGCTTCATGTTTGATTAGAAACCCTGGTAATGTTGATTCACCACTACAACTGCCTTCTGTTCATTATAATCCCTCCTGTAACGGATGTGCATATGTTGCTGAAGAGAGGAAAGATAATGCGAAAAGAGGTTTTGGTCAATAAAACGTAGCCAAGAAAAGACTGGGCGTAATCTAGACGTTTGATGAGCTAAAGAAAAAATGCAAGCCACCCTTGATTGTAAGCCGCACGAAATGGTGAAAAAAATAGTTGATAAGCCGCGGCTTACAATCGAGTAAATACGGTATATGTCTGTCGCATTTTGCATTAAATTCACACGACTACAAATGTTCGCCCACATCAAGTTCCCCATTTCGTCACGATATTTCATGCTTTTATTAGAAATGACCTGTATGGATTTATCCAACGATGCGCATCTTCATCCAACTTTTTATTCGCTCACTTCATATGACTGATGCTTGTTGTAAATCTTATTTTCATTTTTCTCCACTATCTAACGCTTATGTATGACAATGTCCGAATGCAAGAGATACTGCTGGTGCATTTTCAGTGCTTTTTCCTCTTCAGTTTTGACTGGGTGTGCCAACCAGCATCTACCCAGTAATGCGTTGTGCCTGAGCATTTTTGTACCTTTGCGTTCTATTGGCTGCCGCTGTGATATAGAACATGAAGCAGAACCAAAAGCCTGAAAAAAGTAACTACTTTGAGCTCTGCAAGGTGCTTGACATGATTCAATAAATTTGTTTTGAGTCAAAAAAATTGCTGATTGACTTATTTATTAAAATATTCTTCTACCACCTTCTCTGCGTAAGGACAGAAAGTGATGCCCATACCATCAGGTTTTTTTAATGTTTGAACTTGGTGACCGTTAAAACATTTTGAGAGACCGCAACTACTTCATCTGAATACCAAGATAGTCATAAAGCGAGGTTTTTGTGTGTATTTTAGCGGTGATTATGCAGAGAGATTCTACCCCATTTTGAGAGGCCGCGGTTGCAAAAATTTGAGAGACTGTTTCGGTCCCTCAAAACGCCTTAAAAAACACTGGCCCACCCCAAGTACACGTGTTTCGGCCTCGATAGTTTTGAAGTATGTTATTTGAGAATGCGAAAAAGGGGCAAGGTTTCGAAGCGTCCTTTTCCTTTTTACAACCAATTAAGATCGACCAACGCAGTGCATTTAGCGCAGTGCAGTAGCAATAGTCACATTAGGTAAAGTGATAGCTGCGCTTCAGAAAAAGTTTCTTTCAATCCTACGATTTGCTCTCCAGATATTCTTCATTTGTCGTTCCTGCTGATGAAATTACATAATTTAAAAGTGGTCTCTATTACATTTACTGCTCACATGTTTAACTACAAAAATATTTCATTTCTAACATTTGATTCTCCAAGCCAGCATTTCTCATACTCTGTTCCACGACCTTCTTCACAGTGACCCGCCGAAAAATAAGTGTCACGCATTGCAAGGTCATTCATTCTTTCCGTCATATATGTTAATGTTTATTACTTCAGAATGGGCGTGAATCACCTGCATAAAGCACGTTTTTCAATCACCTACATAAAAACTTGTTTTTCAAGCAATCCAAAAAATTTAGGTGGTTGAACACCTCGCCCCAGACCACCCCTAAATAGGTCTTTATTTTTGAGTGTTCCGAAGCGAAACAGCAAGGCTTGGAGTTCCGGGGCTAAAAACATTTGAAAAGGCCTGGTCTAAGCATTTTTTCTTAGTTGATGTACGTTTTTATTTAACAAAACTTTACATTTGTTTGTAGCGCTACACTCTTCCGAGTTTTTTCTCACACATCAATTTGATGGACACCTTGCAAATGCTGCCGTTTCTGAGCAATCTGAGCAATAAGTTTATCTCCAAACTTTATTGGAGCACCATGACAGATTTTATGCGATTATTTGTTAACAATCAAATTTTCTGACTAACACGCAGAGGATTTTAACACAGGCAGAAACTTCTTTCTAATATTTAAGCAATTGTCTGATGCTGAAAGTTTAAATTTTTATCGAAGTATCGACATCAACTTCACATTAAGAAATTAGTAGCAATCACAGAAGACGCAGTTCCGCAACCAAAAAATTCCTAGGGAACAGCGTTGTCAAAAAAGGTAGAAATTTTGAATGAAGTCTTTTCCACTTTGCAATCACTGCATTAAGCTGACATAGAGTCGCATAGAAGAATACAGCAGAACGAAAGTTAGGAGGTAAACTACTGCTTTAATTCAGGTTTTAAGTACCACAGAAAAAGTGGACAAAGTTTGTAGAAAGAAAAATAATCCACAACATCAGTTCGAAAACCCAATATTTTGCTGATAGTGGTAAGATTTTTGGGGTTACTTTCACCTTAGACATAGAGAGAAACAAAGGAAATTCGAAACAATGTAGGCTACGCAAAAAAAGCTTTTATTGGCGGTCTGTCACAACTCCTTGGCCTACAGATTATTTTGATTAGTCGTGGGCTAAATGTATACCCAAAGTTAGTTATGAAGTAGAACAAGAACATAGGTTTCGTCAGTGAGAATCCCGACAAATAGCAGAGTAAAGTCCTTTGTTGCAGCTGGTGTAGAATTATTTGATTTTGAATGTTTAAATGTAGTGACACTTCGCGACAAGCTGCGCAGCTGTGCAATTTGTATAGCCCTGAATTTCAAGCCACTTCTCCCCCGAAACGAAAAATCTCATCTACGATGGTTCGGCCACGAGAGCAGAATGCCTCAGGAAAGATCGATGAGGCAAGGAATGCTGGTTACACCCACGGGAAAGTGACCCAGAGGTCGACCAAGGACCAGGAGGCGTAATTACATCTAAGACCTGGCTTGGTCCCATCTTGGTGCGGAGCCACTAGAACTGTCAAAGATTTCTGAAAACCGTGACGTATTTCGAGTCCTCCTGGACTGGTGCTACGCATACATTTCCTCCCGAGAGGAAAAGCGGGTATGAAAATGAAATGAATGAATGCTTGTAAAAAGACAACTTTTAAATAGTGAAATTTAAAGTGATAAGAAATTTCAGTGGCAGGTAGTCGACCAAGCTTTTACCCATGCACACAGCTTCTTTGGTTGTAATAGCTGGAAGTTGCTTCTAATCCAGTAGTTTCTGCAACGTGTTTATCATATAATGATATCGTATCAACAATAAATAACAACTTGAAAACCTCTGCAAAACGAGCAATTGCTGATTGATAAAAGCATAGATACCCGGCATTCAGTAAAAGAATGGTTCGCTCAAAGTCACAACCCGCCAAACTTCTTCACGAGAAAGAACTTAATTTCTGGCAGCACTGCTCACCGCAAATATGACCAACGTTTTTGATTTATAAATATTTAAGTTTTTGCAATAGAATGTTATGACAGAAACTGACTCACATCAAAACTAAGTTGATATAAGCCTAGCTTTATTAATAGACAATTCAGGAAAATCCATTGGTTCGGTAAATGTGAAAGCCCAAAGCAAACAAATTCTGATCTATGAGGATGTTTGACCTTCGCGTCTCTGACTCTTCAAGAGGTAGCCAACAAGGCAAAAATAATTCAGACTAATAATTTTGTTTGAAGCAGATATGCTCTTTACTTTTTAAAAATAAAAGCCATGACACACTTTCTGACAAAATCTTGCTCTGTGCGGTCAAAGGAGTATGCCTCTTTTGAAACCAGTTGGCAGTTGCTGTGAGTAATCAGGCCAGCAGCCCAGGTAAGTTAGTTAGTGTCTCTGCCCTGACACCAGTGCAAGTAAACGATACGAGTTCTAACGGCATTGAGTCTCCTGTGCTGCTCTCCGCCGCACCGTTTTTATTTTCAGGTCAGCAAACAGAGTTTTTGAGATCAGTGACTGATTCGTAAGTGATCTCCAGTCGCAGCAATATTTTACGCAAACATGTTACAATCTCTTCGAAAAATGATAAACCCTTTGTGAAGGTGGCGCGCATGCCTTGTAGTCTGTGGTCACTAGCGTACGGAGGGGGGGGCCACTGTGCCATTGCCCCCCCTCAGACCCTAAAAATAAAAAAATGTATAAACAGTATTCGGCAGTGTATACTGTCAGTATTCGACAGTGTATACCAAAATGTTTAATTTTAGGCGAATAATACTATTTTGTTTAGAAAAACGCCTCTCAAAGCACAAAATAACTATATTTTCTAAAAATTTGGAGAGGTTATGACTTCTTTGGCCCTCCCCTGGCTACGCCTATGCTTTGGCCCCCCTCGGAAATTTTCTGCGTACGCCACTGTCTGTGGTTATTTATTCCGTCAAGTGTTCCTTGCGTTTCAAACTTCTGAATTTGTATGCTTCTAACACGTTATCATTCATATCCGGTAAATTTTCATTAAAAACTGCATATACGTGTTTTCATCGAAACCCACGAAGATGAAACCTATGCATACTTCTTTCAAAGTCTTTGGTTATCAATTCCATCAACTGTTTGTTATGTTTACAGCAAGGAGTAACGAAAAACTGATAAGCATCCGTATTTGTACAAATCAAGTGTTTTTTTGCTTTTATGAAACGTGATGCTGATATAAAGTCCCTTCACTGGATTGTGTTGTATCATTTATCCACTGGCACATAAAATCCGCAAACACTGAATGAAACAACGAACAAAACTAGACTCCGATCTTTGTTTGGAAAGCAACAATACGATCACAAAATTTATTTATAAAACTGAAACCAAAACTTTTCTGTTGAGGCAAAATTAAAAAAAACATTGCAGCAACCATCAAAAACATCATTCTTGTATCACTTTTCTATTGTCTCAATATTTGTGAAACGATAGAAAGCAATAAACGCTGTGATGATAACAAGACGCAATATTCTTTTCTGGGTATATAGACTGCTGACCAGGGTGGTGAGAAAAGCGTAACGTGCAAACTAAAGTTCCGTCAGCGAACCTACGTTAAAAGGTTCTTTATTATACAAAACCTACTACACCAGTTACCAAGCCTTTGTTCTCTGCAAAAACTTAGTCTTGGTTGGTTAGGTAAGAAATATACAGCATAAGCTCAAAACAGTGTCGCAGCATTGTTATGAAATAAAAGCGCTTTACATATAACGATAGTTTCAGGAGACTTCGATAGCACGTTGGGAATGACCCTGAGGCTGAGGTATGCAAGGGTGTGATTGGAAAACATGGTGATGTTGACGCAAATGACAAACGGACTCCTGTTGCAACTGTGCTGTAGGCTAACAACGCACTGTGTATCATGAACACTTTCTTCCAACACAAAGATTTGCACAAGTAGACCTGGTGCAGAGATTCGTTTGGTCAACAGTCACTCAGATTTCTGCATAGTCTCTGCTGACGTGTTCCAATCAGTGTTAGACGTTCGTGTCAAAATGGGTGCAGAACTGTCGACCGATCACCACCTACAACGTACGTCTGAAGAGACCAGGACGTCATACCAAATAAAGTGCGAGGCCCTGGTGGACAAGGATGTAAGAAAGACCTTTGAAGATAGCGTACCCTCCTGGTTCTGAGAGCTCACAGAACGTACTCAGGACAGTGATGGAGTTGCACTTGTTGAAAGCAGCTGCTACTTTATGTGCTGTACTATCCGGCTATGTGGACGGAACCACTCGGTGCAGCAAATAATGGCAAGAAAGTACCCCCGTAGTGGAACCAGATGAAAGATGCTATTCGAGCAAAAAACTAGCTTTCAAAGCATGGCTTCAGAACAAACTTGAACTTTTTTTGTATTCGCAGCACGTTGAGGCGTGAAGGTCCGCAGCCCTCAAGGGGAAATGTCCAAAATGGCATCTTGAGAAGAGTTCTGGCATAGGTTGGATTGCAGGTACGGGAAAGGCAACGATATGTTCTGGGAAACTAGCGCACCAGCGGCAAAATCTAATGTAGCTAGATCCATGGCATCAAAGACCAAACAAATGGAGAGAGTATTTCCAATATCATTTGAACCCAGTCACTCTTACACTGTCGAACACACAGGAGGTGCGTTTGCTGGGAGTAACATACAATCACTGCGAACGAAGTCCTCCAACACTGAAGATTAGAAGGCCTGCATATTGTGATGAAATCCTACCTGAAATGCTTAAAGACTTGAACAGAGAAGTTCTTTGGTTTGCTCATTTGTGTCCAGTGGCCTGGTATTCTGGAAGGGCAACGAAAGATTACCAAATTGGGTTGATTGTCCACATACACAAGAAGGGAGGCAAGAAGCGATGAACCAACTGCTGAGGTATTTCTATCCTAAGCCTCACTGGAAAACTGTACTCCAAGTGCCTTGAAAAAAGATGCTGCTAAATAATTAATTAAACCAAAACTGGAGGATACCCAGTACGGCTTCGTCCCAACCAAAGCACTACATAACAAATTTTCACACTCCAGCAAATTTTCGAGAAATCTTGGGAATAAGCCAACGCTTCCCAACCATGCTTTGTCGACCTCGCGATAGCATAGGACCGGGTCCCTCGGGAAAGGTATATAGTTACGTTATATATATATAACATATATATACCTGACCTTCCCTATGTATTATGTAGGAAGGGCAATGTACACTTTCTACCCATGTCTGGATCTTGTGGAGACACACTTCGTTGGCCACATACTGTATCGGAACCCTTTAAAGAACAGAAAAGCAGGTATCTGATAAAAATTGAAACGTGCAAATGGTGCAATGATTGATGTCGGACCCTCAGCATGCCGAAAATTGAACGTTTTCTCCTTTCACTGATTCAAATTTTTGATTCCCTTTTGGCTCAACCTACAGCCAAATGAAAGCAGCCAAGCAGTGATATGCTTTCAGTCAATACAATTTTACCTGTGTTTTAGGAATTCTGTTGATACCACGCAGCAAAATGCCCAGTCCCAGGCAACCCACGCGAGATCATCACTCGAGCAACAGTGGCGCGGCACTTGCGAAGCGAGCACGACGCGAAGTCGGGGATTTCCCATGATAATAAAACAAACCAACTCTCGCGCCACAATTTCGTTAAAGCGCTTTTTATTGGCAGTCAAGTCATTGTCTTCCTTCGCAGAAGTTTTGTGTCCATGTCGGCGGAGTTAAACCACAACCCTTCACCGTGAATGTTGGACTCCGACAAGGGTGAGTGCTGTCACCACTCCTCTTCATAGTCTACATAAATTGGATATACAGTCACAGCTGGGTTAAGGAGGGTGCCGCTGATGGAACTGCATGATCAATCGCTTGTTTTTTAGCGGATAGTTTTGTGCTGCTTGCATCCTCTGATCAAGGTCTTCAACGTTCACTTGATTGATTTTCAGCTGCATGGGACCAAGTTTAGCACTGAAACGACCGTGATATTATTTCTCTCCAGAAACCCAAGGCAGCGTGTGGTGCACGCAAGCGGTAATACACAGCAGCAGGTCGAGAAGTTCAAAGTACCTCGGGGGTGGTATCCACGAGTGACGGAAAGCGGGGCAAGGAGATTGATACCCGGATTGGTAAGGCAAGCGCATTTCTTAGGGAGCTTTATCGTCGCACAACGAGCTTTTAAATAGCGTAAAGTTGTCAGTTCTTAAATTGGTCTTTTATCCGATCCTCCTCTATGGTCATGACTCCGGTAATGACTGAAAGAGTGCCTCAAGTACAAGCGGCCGAGATAGGATTTTTGGGAAACGTTTACGACGTGACAGCTCGGGACAAAGTGCGTAGCTGTGCAACTCTTGAAGCCCTGTATGCCGAGCCACTTCTCCACATAAAGAGATCTCAGCTACGTTTGTTCTGTCACGTGCTCAGAATGTCCCAGCAAAGATCATCTAGGCCAGCGGTTCCCAAACTTTATTGAGCGCGACCAAAATCTGAATTTGCTAAACGCCTCGCGACCCATGCCCTAAACAACATATGATAAAATGAATCATTGTATGGATGATTTTTAGCAGTAAGTTGCTAAATTATTTTTCACTGTCAGCAATCTACTCTTTTCTCAAGTACCAACGCTACAGAGAGACAAAGACAAGCAGTGGTAACGGTGACAATATACAACCCAGGTTTAGATCGCCTCGGTGCGACCCATTTTTTGACCCTTTGCGACCCATGTTTGAGTCGCGACTCATACTTTGGGAAATACTGATCGAGACGAATCCTACTGGGTATGCCCAAGGGAAAGCAGCCAAGAGGTCGACCGAGAACCAGGTAGCATAATTACATCTCCACCTTGCTTGGTCCGACATTGCTGTTGCCCCCGCGACCACATGTACAGGAAAAGCGGCAACAGGTCTAGTTGACTATATAGGTCACCGGAACTGCAGGTAGCTTTAACGAAATTAAAATGTTTTGCAGCCCAGTAAGTGTACACAATTGTTTTTATTATACTACGGGCGAAGTCTCCTAAGCGGTTGTCAGTAGTGGCGCAATGGTACTTGCGGTGTGGCATGCCAAGCGTTTTTTCAAAATCAACTCGTGCTGCCAGGAGAAGATGGGCGTAAATAAAGCAAAACTGAAAATCGCCTGAAGTCTGTAACTCCAGCATATGCTTCAGCATAAAAACTGATGAAAAAGTTTCAAAGTTTGTTTTTTTTGCTAAATGTAAATGAATGTGTGTTTCTTCACACATACTCTTCTCCACGTGCGGTCGGTTTCGAAGCTCTGTAAGCGTAGCTCCTTGGACCATCTTCGTAGGTGTCGCCGCCACCACAACCAGTGCAGGCACCAAACAAACCAGCCAGCATTAGTAAAGAACCGCCGACCCATCCAACGAACAAAGATGCTCCGAAGATGTATCTAAAATTTTTTTTGAGTTAGTCTACTTGACTACTGACAACAGGACGCCAGCGATTGTTTACTGCGCTACAACAACATCTCTTGAGTTCCACGACCATTGCTAAACGAACAAAGTTTCACCGCAGATCTTCCCAAAAATTTTGTTTTACCAAACCGTTGACCAGTAACCTACCTTTGTGTGCTGAAGCTCCCAGTCGCCTTCAGTCTTGTGTCAATATCGTACTGGATTCGAATGTTGTTGGCGTACCAAGACACAGCAGCCACTAGCAGCAGTCCGCCAAGAGCTGAAAGTATTCCGGCGACCAATCGGATACGTCTCTGTACAAACAACAAGGTGGTAGAAACCAAATTCAAGGTTCGGCTAAAAAGGAGAGCGTGCTACGCGTTTCGTAATCAAAGAAAGTCTCAAACAACACTGAAAGATATCTTTGTACACAATGCGAAACAAAGTGAGGCTGAAAACTCTACCTTGATCCCTTCATCGTCTGTTCCACAGGTGACCGCATTCAAACTCATGATCATTGCAATAAAACCCAGAATGCCGAGAAAAATTGACGTTAAACTCAATCCACGCGCTGCGGTAAACAATGCAAGCAGTTTATTGTAAATTCAGCAGGATCTATTAAAGTATTGTTACAATGCATTTCTCTGTTTAAAAATTGCTAATGTTCACATTAAGACCGTATTCAAGTAAAAAGCCTTCCTATCTTTCGTGCAATATTGCCACTACTATTTCAGGTTAACACGCATTCATTAACGTAGCCCAAACAAGCCCTCTTGTCCAGGGTGTACCGAGGAGGGGCAAGGGGGGCACAATGCCCCAGGTGCCGAATCACTGGGGGCACCGAAAAGACCCTACAATGTCGTAAGTGCTTTTTGCAATACAGTACATTTACTCCCAAAAGACCTTAGGTGCGGACGTGGGGACGCCAGACTTGTTTCTCGCCCCGTACGCATTCTAACCTCGGTACGCCCCTGTTGTCGACGAAGGAAACGTGATAGCGATTGGTTACATCACGAAATAAGCGACAGTTAATACAAAATCACACAAAATACCTGCTTGCAGTTCTGTGGGAAGTCCGAGAAAAAACGAGTTAAAATCATCGCAATCCCAGTTCCCGGTAGGAAGGGACTGGCACTTGACCCAAATGCCTTGATGCTGAAAAATCATTACAAGATCAAGGTGTGTCATCAAACATTACTTTTATCGCACATAATCAATAAAAAACGTTTATCGTACATAAACATCAACCCCTTGGTTCTCTAGATCAACACAGCTTTACGATGGTGGGAAGATAACAGTTTATTAAAACTCCAAACTCTTATACAACAAAAATTTGCGCTTGAATTCGAAATTTCTGGTATTATATTTTGCTAATTACACTGTCATAATTAACACCATTGTAAGTGCAGGGTATCACTGGTAACCAAAATGTCTCGTCTGTCGATGTGTTTGTTGCTGAAATGATCATGTGCTACAGCGAAAACGGTGGTTATTAACCAGTTGCGTTAATTAAGACGTGCCTGTGACCAGCTGTTATTCTACTAGATTAGTTTCTCTGCAGCAGTGGTTCTCAACCTTTTTGTGACTCATTCCTCCCTTTGCTCATTTTGGAACTTTTCATTCCTCCCCTATTACATAAATTCAGCAGGGTGGCTGAAAGTGCTAAAACGTAAATTTTGCGATGACTCAGATCGCACATTGTGGGTTGAACCATAATCCTATAGTGGTGTTGTTGCGTCCTTTCAATAAGCCGCCAGAATAAGATAACCTCACACGAGTAGGAGGCGCGAGTCTACCAGGCTCGTCAACAAGGAGCTGTCCGACCTATGGAAGGTCCGAACACATATAGGAAACAGTATCTGTGGCCCTTTCAGGCCAGAGGAGCTTGCTGCCGCCCTCAGGCGCCTGAAACCAGACCTGCCAAACACCGTCTCCAGAAAGTATGCATATGTTGACGACCTAGCAACCATGCATGCTGATGGAGATTGGTAGGCAGTGGAAGGGGTGCTGAGCAAGGGCATGGCAACCACAGATGAACACTTCCAGACTTGGAAGCTAAATCTCAAAACTACATAAACGGTTTCGGCAGTCTTCCATCTCAACAACAGCAAGCTAAACGTGAGTCAAAAGCAAAGAGCCGAAGAGGCCATGCCCCCCCCGAAAAAACTTGTTAAGATTTTTCGTTGGTGTTTTATATCAATCTCAACTGTTCGAAAACAAACGGAAGGAACAGTCAGACTCGTGTAGTGTCGTGTTCTCTCACTGACCAAGGTTTCATGTGAGTTTTTGCGATTGGGTGCAATACTATACGACTAAAGCATGCAACTTTGTTAGCAAAGTTGTCAATTAATGCGGACAACACGAGCTGAGCTGTAGCCTGAATGAAATGCAAGGGCGCAGCTTACTTGCAAACGAGTACAAATTCAGATGAGATATTTTTGAGAGGATTATTTGCATGAAGTATTGCCGAACCAAATAGAAACATACTTGGTCACGACATGATCAAACCCAAGCGCACCACGCAATGGAGTGTTATGCAGCAACGCAATGTTTCTCACAGCACGGTTGGCATTGTGGCTAGTTGGTGTGCGAAGCCAGGTTGAAGAGATTCAACTTTGAAATGTACAGCAAGTCACTGTCAGCGCAGCACACAAACTTTGTTAATATCACATTTCTTACAGTTTCAGAGAGCAAATATAAAAAATCATTAGCAGGCAAACCATTGCTAGTCATCAAATAGCCATGGTGATTTTGTGTGAAATCTGATGTTGATTCTTCTTCGATCGTTAATCTTGAGAGCAGAATATGACAAATGGATATTTACTTGGTGCAGTGAGCCAGTATAGGACCTCCAAGAGAAATTTTTTTAGGCGGAACAAAACCCATTTGGGACCTCTAAGACTTGCAAAATTATTTTGAAATAAATAAAAATTGAGGTTAATTAATGTGCATCATACTTCAACAAGAAGTGCTCGTTTAT
>JGI24021J15306_10003791_pt1 | contig 17242 bp, 11 predicted proteins | sample Ectturendosymbi1_FD_15306 | JGI IMG/M metagenome (IMG submission 15306) | reverse complement strand
CTATCACGTCCTGCAACAGAAAAGACATTCGTTAAAAAATGGGTTTTTTATCGAACAAAATATGGGTACGCATCTTTTTGGGTCACCCTGTATGTAGCAACCGGGGGACCAAACGTGAAATGGGGGGCACCGATTTCAAATGGGGAGGCCGAGCACCACTGCCCCCCCGCTGGCGACGGCCCTGGGTCGACCCAGGGCGACACGTAGCCTCGCTACGCCACTGCTCAGACTTAAGGGGTCATACACTACTTCTATATTTTAAAGTCGTAAACACTTTAAATCAACTCCAATAATCTGACTTTATGTTTTTCAATGCAAAAGCTATCCCCCACAGAAACCCATTCATATTTAATATTGGGTGGACTTTTTTACAGTTTGCCAATAGTGGAGGAAAGTAAGCTATTAGGAGAACAGTGGACTTAAAAGCGTAAACGAATTTAGAAATGAGCGCATGCTCGTTTTCAGTGAAGTCGAGAGCTTTTACGGAAAAAGTTTTTTCAAGATTCGATTTTTTCTGTACTTTGTACGCTGCAATGAGAAAATGCTGTCCTGAAATAACAGCACGAATGGTGTGTAATTGAAATACTCTCACCCCATTCAGGCTTTGAAACTTCTCAAGCCTTTGTAATGAAACTGTCATCCTGCACATATACACGATCTAAAAAAGGAGCGGGGAACCTATTTACTATCAAGGGTTGCATGGATTATGGAAATTCATTGGCGGGTCACAAAAAATTTTCGAGCTTTATTTATATTTTCGAAAAATAGTTTCGAATTTTTTTATATTTTCGAACTATATAGGCTACTTTTCGTCGCGATGCTGTGTTCTATTACGTGGGTAACTAAAGTTCTGGCACGGGCCACATTAAATTGTCAGGTGGGACACATATTGCAGCCGGCAGATTCCCCACCCCTGGTCTGAAGCACTGTTAATGCAGGGGTGTGTCCTTCAAAATTATGAACAGTTCTGTAATGAAATGCCTGCAATTCAAAGTGGTTTGTGGGTGCTGGTTGATAAACTGTGACGGGAGGTGGATAGTTCTAGTAACCTTTACAAAATCAGGCAGTTGATTTTTTTGCATACCAAAGAAAAGTTACCGGTAGGTAAAGAGAAACGGACTTTTGATCGTCCTTCAACCGTCTGTTCAGCTCGGCCGACAGGACGTTGGTCTAAAACTGGGTAAAGCGATTCTTTAGAGAAACCTTGGCTGTTACCCATATCAGATCAGATTTATCACCGACTTCAGGAAACCTGCAGGTTTTTGCTAAAACAAAAATACGCCAATTTTTGAATAATTGATTTTGAACTCTCAAGTTCCAGAGCGTCCTGAAGTATCAACTCATATTTATCAAAACTGCGATCAGCAACAACCGATGAAAACGAAAGCAGAACGAAGGCGAGGTCCTAGATTTCTTGTCATCGCCATTAATTAAACATAGGATCGCCAAGTGTAATGCTACCTTATTGTTGGCACTTGAAAAGCGGTATGAAAATTTAATTTATTTTTGTCCTCACTCGGAAAACATGAAAGTGCACTACGGAGGCACTTCCGAAAAGCTCCGGTTTTGATGCTTTCGCGCTTTGCGCAACCGTCGAGGATTGATGGAATCGGTTCGGGGCGCGAGCAACCACTCGTTGCTGATTCATCCGCATCAGCGTTCGCAAAGGCCAATGCTGACCAATCGGATCTGGAACAGAAATGACGTAATCAAAATCGCACGAAAATATTTTAGAGCGGAACCCAGAAACATTTGATTTCACGTCTTCTTGCTTCAAATAATCGGTCGCTTGCGTTACGCAAGTATTACGTAAAGTGGCTTCTGTCAACTGCAGACTCTACAGATATAAAAGACGCACGTGAAGCAAAGACTTTCAATGCGAGGAACGGTACCATGATACAAAGAGCCTGTTGAAAATACTTACTTGGTTTACGATAATAGCGAGGAAATTTTGTTTCAGTGCACAGCTTTGGAAAGAAGACCAACCGATTGATTCGTCGTTGCAATACAATTGATACAAAGACAAGATGGAGAGAAGTGCATAATTTATTGTTCAGATTAACAACAAAAGTCGTTAACTTTAACATTTTTTCTTTTTTACTTTTGAACTGAGTCGATAAAATACGCGTTTGACCTCGTTTTCTGAGTATTATGCAGTCGCACAAAGTATGACCAAAAGTTTACCTTTGGTGCATTTACTGAGATAAAATTAGTCCTCTAGCAACAATTTATTTCTCTAAGGTGTTTGTAGTGAACTAATGAGCAATTTGAAAACTATTCAATGTGTTCTTCGACAGATTGAAACTAAATGCTTCCTTTTCAAAGTGAACCGATAGAGGTATTTAGCGCAAAGCTGTTTGTTAAGGTCAATCTACACTGAGGAGTTGCCAGGAGTAGCCGCGCACGATTCTTTGTTTGTTTTATTGCGCCCAGGAGCAGGCGCGGATTTACCATTAGGCTAAAAAGACTTAAGCCTAGGGCCCCCGATTCCGGGGGGCCCCAACATTTTGAGAGTAAGGACAATTTCCAGCGTTTCTAAAAGCATTATATTTGTAGTTTAGTTTTACTTCAACGCACGTCTTTTACTATGCCACAAACAAAAGATCTCTGTAAAAGAATGACCGCGAAGGATTGAAGTGAATGACGATGAGCATTCTCTTATTCTGGCGTTGAGAATTGGTTACAGTTACGTATAATGTGTGGAACAAAACGCTAGAATCCATTTTCCAGATTACACAAGGCCAGTTAGGTACTCAATAAATATGTAATGGGAGTGTGGTCAAATAATTTCACCGCTGCCTTTTTTGTTAGTTTCATTGTGACTGTTTTTGTTCCTGACAGTGCCGTCGTAGCCCAACTCTGCCACCCCGAAATGCTTACAGAGGCCCCCAATGGTGATTGCTAAAAAAATATTTCGACAATGCGGCACATCCCTTCACAACGAAATATCCGGATATTTTGTTATTTTATTTCACTATTTTAGTTCCTTTTGCGGATACAATTTCGACAGAACCGTCACTAGAAATCTTCAAGTCCATCTAGAATCTGTTTGGTTAAAAAAGGTGATGCGGCCTATAATCAAAATTTGCTTGGTCAAATAGCCTAGTCTCTTAACGCCAATAATGCTGTCGTTTCAACAGCGTTCCTAACTACACTTAATGGTCGAAACATGATTTAGTGAAAGCTTCGACATGAAGGTAGTCTGATAAAGCAGCAGAGTCAGGAAAATCAAGAAACGAAAATAACAGAACTGGTAACTTTAAAATTATTGAAGTGAAGTTGATAAAGGAAGGAGGGCATGCCTTGCTGGCCCTGACAACAGCACGTTATTGATAGACTTGTAAGCACCCCAGTTAGGCAAGATCCATTCAAGCCCCCACCCGTCCTACACGAAGATCCTTCCACATATCATCACATTATACATTGCGGAAATAAGAAGGAAGTTTTCGTACATTACAAAAGTTGATTGGATGAATAATACATGAAATTGAAACTAGTAACAAAAGTATTGACCCCATTTGACCCCGTACAGCAAACCTGAAAAACTGCGTGAACGTGCGTTCCATTCACTTTCATCATGTTCATTCACCTTTACTTGGTGGACGTTCGTCACTTTCAGAACCACACAGTTGTATATATCTTGGCTCTTTTTTGGCGCCCCTTTTGGCCTAGCGCCCTAGGCGCCGGCACTGATCAGGCAATGTTATTGCAAATAACAGCGGCAGGTACTGCTCCGTCTATAAATTACAGGACAGGGAGGATACGGATTAACAAAAACTTCACTGATTTCTAGTGTATCATATTTAAATTTGGGGTATCAAAGTTTTGTTTGGGGGCGTTAAGGTCTGAATTTGGGTCCCCTGTTACAGCATGGGCCCCCAGTTGGGAAGTATGAAGAACGGCTGACACGGCTCTGGTTCCTGATATCGAGGGAATTCAGAATAAAATAAGGTTATGAATTGTAACAACTTGTTCAATGCATGTAGCAAGCACGTGTCGTACTGATTTGTATGACATCAGTCGTCACAAACCTTCAAGAGGGGCCCCGATTGAAAATAGCCCAGGACCCCGAAACTGAAAATTCGCCTCTGCCCAGGAGTTGCGGTGTCGAGGCGTGCACGAGCGCAGAATTACCCGACGCAACAAAACAAACAAAGAATCGTGCGCGGCTACTCCTGGCAACTCCTCAGTGTAGATTGGCCTTTAGTGTGAAACACATCAACAGTGTCACGGTCAGAATGTTTTTGTTTATTTCCAGAGTTTATAGATGCTCTTTGTTTGTTTGGCAGGAAATAAACAGAAGCACCTTTTTCAAATACTTCAGCGACACAAACTTAGATCGTGTAGTCTCGCGAACAACCGTATTGCTACTGAGGTTTATTTGTCGAGGGATAAAAGTTCGTTATACCGGTGAACATGTATCTACGCTTCTGCTATGGTCGGCAAGAAATACCAGCTGGTAAAAAGCGTGTTTTGAGCACGCAGCAATTAAAATTTTGCGACGCCCAACAGCAACTTTGAAGCATGAAAAACTACGTCCAACAAGCTACTTATCGTTGCTTTGAAACGGTTTGTACTTCTGTGACTTAATTCCCTTTGAAAAGACCCTTTACTGCGCCTGCCAGCTGATACTTTTTTTTGGGGGGGAAATGATTGTAACTTGACGTTTTATCTAACAAATAAACATGTTTATTTCGTAGGGGAGGCGATTGCCCAGTTGCTCCTCTCTGGCTGCGGCTCTGGGCTCAAGTGGTATTATCGATAACATTTGGAAATAATGCTTCGTTTAGAACTGATGTTTCACCAGGTTTTTTTTTAAGGAAAATGTTAGGTACCCGATATGGACCTGTATGGACCCGATTTCTTTGATTCTAGGGACCCAATTTTGTCTTATTCTAGGGACCCGATGATAATTTTTTCTGATTTTAGGGACCCGATTTACAATTCTAGGGACCCGATTCGGGTCCCTAAACCACCTTAAAAAAAACCTGGTTTCACGGATGTACGGAAGGTGATTACCAGCGTACCTGAAAACAATGTTGTGCTGCATAAAAAACTTGGACCAATTATTCAGAATAATCATGGTGACGTAGAGCCACCACTTAAATTGAAGAAATATGTGAAGCATAATTCGGCATTCACTATAAATTTACCTAATATAGTACTGAAAGTCAAACCAGCTGCTTCTAAAGGCAAAAACAATCATACTTGTGCGGAAAAAATCATCTCAAACGCATGTGACAAATCATGGCATGAAAGTTTTATATGCAGAAGGTAGAAAGAGTATGAAAGGACACGTTGAGCACGGTGTCTACCAAAGTATTTTTGCTTGAAAACAAAATTTTTGTAATTCCTTCGGTTACCCGCAAGAAGCACCAATTTACATTATCTTTGTCAAAAACTTCAGAGTTGTTTGCCAAATTTCTTCTGTTTCGTAGTCACCCAAATCGGTCCATCTCCAACGAAGGTTTCCTCCTGGCGTTCTGTCGCTAAAGTAGACGGAGAAAAGTTTTGTTTGTTTGGACCCTGTGCTTTTTTCTGGTTATGTGGTGAAGCGGATCGTTTACCTCAGTTCACTTAAAAGTCCGTAGGTATAGTTTTTATAAAGTTTCATGCATTTACATTCGGAGTTTGCAAACTCCTTTCCATTATTGCTATGGCTAATAAATGCTGTACAACAAGACTTCAATATGAGTAGTTCATTTATGAACGAGCTACTTTGAAGAGCTGTTCTGCAATGGATAAAAATTGCAATGCAGAAGTAAAAAGACTATTGCATTTGATAAATTGGCCTCGCAGAGTTCTTCAGAGTTTGAGGTCCACGAAAAGTTCTTGGGATTTCGCATAGCTCTCGGAAAACTTCGTGGCCTATTAAATTCATTAAAGATTAAACCCTTTCCTTCATTAAATGACGCTAAACACAGCCTATAATTGAACCTGGTGTGCAAGTATGTAAACTGTGCCAACTGGACAGGTGCTTGCTGCAAAGCCTGATACACACAACCAGCGAGAGAATAGCTAATGGCTTGCACATTACTGAACTCAGCTTTTTGATCCCAAACCTTTGGTCACGCAGCAGTCAAAACTCTCGTCATGCCACTGGCCTGTGGCCCTACTTTTGAATGCCTGTCACATGCTGCGTCACCTCATTCGTATGTGCAAGGCATCTCAAACTCAGTCTTGCCACTTATCGATTTTAATATTTATCATTTTCGTCCAACGCTACCGAACACATTTTTTCCCAAAAATATATATAATTTCAAATGCAAGTTTAAATTGTTGATTTTAGTTCTGATAATTTTTCTGGTCTCTAACGCTGATGAGGAGCATTTGAAATAAACTCATGTTAAAAGTGCTCTCGTACAGTATAAAGTTGGTAAAAGACCGGATTTATACATTGCCATACAAGATAGCCTAGCAATCTATTTCAAAGAAATCTAAATCTATCTTTCAATCAATGCCAGCTCGATTGAAAGCAAATTTCATTAAAAAAACTCTAACAAAACTTCTGGACGCTTAAAGCATGCCTGCGTACGATTTAACCTGCTCGTAGTTTATTTTGACATTGCAGTTTTTTGTTACATCGGCAAATCGGATCAGCATGTTTCTTTTATATAGGTGGGAAAAACGTTGGAAATACCTTTGCGGGCGCATTTGAGACATGGCAGTGAACAGCTGTGTCAACATGCTCGTTGAGGATGCAGCAATAAGCATGGCAGGGATTTCAAACAACAGCAGCATGCAACATTTTTATACCTGCGTTACAAACAACAGATTTGATTGATTTGCCTTGTATCTTAGTTCTGCTGTGCAGATACACAGACGAATATTAGAAAGGCAGAAGAGTTTATGAACTAGAACGTACCTACTGTTAACGCAGGGGTGCAAAAACGTATGCGAATTTTTGTAGCGGGCAGAAATGTTTAGTATCGCACACATATAAGCTTTGCCATACAGCATTCACATGCAAAAAGTATAAAGTCTAAACAACTTAGGAAAGAAAATATGCAGTTAATTTCTTACCTCTGCTTACTAACAAACAAATGTAGGGTTTGCTATTTTCTTTCACGTATTTACAAACAAGAATGGGGTCAGCTATCTTCTTTCACATATGTACAGAAAAATAGGTTGGTTATCCTCTTTTAATTATGTACATGCCTCTTCCCGCAATTTCCGTTCGCGCACTCCAAATCTTTGGTCGCGCGGTGCGAGTGCGCGACCGCATTTTTGCACCCCTGCGTTAACGTACTATAGCAAAACAGGGTTTCAAGAACTTGGTAACCTTTCAGCGCTGTTTACATTTATTGAAAGAATGGCTTTAGCATGTAGCAGAACAATTTTAAAAATTTTGCAGCAATCAATGCTTATGCGGTCTGCAACAAATTAAGAATTTCGTCAGTTTAGCTTCAGCAATATCTGCTTATCTAAGTTTTTCTTGCTGGCGCTTCTGTCGTGAAACCTCTTGTTTTGAATTGAAAAAGACATTTTTGTCAATGTTGTTTGTTTTTCTAAATTTGCTGTGTTCTCAGCACCACTGAGTCTGGCATGCTTCTACATTTGTGGCATATCATCGTCGACGCAGCCACGTCGAGGCCTGGCAGGGGCAGGGAAACAAGGACACAAACGTATATGTCTGATTTGGCAGAACGATTTGCAGGCAGTGCTACTCTAGAAAGAAACTTGTACACAAACACCAGTTTTTGTGACTGAAGTTTGAAAACTCGCGTTTTTGTTAAAAGCTGTTTAATCTCAGCAGTGTGCTTCAAGTATCTATTCAAAGCATCAGACTCCACTGTGCTTATTTTTGCAAATACGAGAACACCCGCAACGCCTTTTCCGTAAATGAATCATTTTCATTTGGATTTAAGGAAAACATGCGTTTTCTGTAAAAAATCTTGAGCTTACTGTCTGTTCAGTGTCATCGTCATGGATGTGACTGAGTGCTTGAACAGCGTATGAACACTTCCATGTGATGTTTGCCGTGGCTCTTGATTGGGCCTTACATCTTGAGCCGGCGCGACGGGCCCGTATCCAGACAGTTCGCATAAACGTTGCCGAACAAAACGTCGACGCTATTTGCGTTCCAGCCTGGACCTGCTTGACAGCAGGCGCGCTTGAACAGGGCATCCTAGATAGGCGACGCTTTGTTGTCGTCCCCGCAGAATATTTTCTTCGTTTATGAAAACAGTTGCAAGTGTTTTCTAGGAGGCCTTGGCTTGAGGCACAGCGGGCCTCAAATTGCATGTTTTAATAGCAGCTTTGTTTTGTAGACAGTTGCACTGACCACGATATAAGCATAAACATACGCAAAAGATATAGTTTGATTTGAAAAAATAAGAAACAAGTAGATCATGTTGATATTAGTTATTTAATACATACAAAAGCTTATGTTGAATAGACAGAAATATAGTTTATTACATTTCACCACGATTTTGAAACTATTTCTAAAGGAAGACAGGACCCACTGGCCAAGTGCTTTAGCCCACTTTAGCCCAATAGTAATCCAGCATTGGTTGCGTTAGATTGCTCTTGTCCAGTGCTTCTCAACCACTGTTCTGAGGGCCGCATGTGGCTCCCAAGCACCCTTTGTGCGGCCTTGAACAGTCTTTTAATAAAACCTCTGATGATCTGTGTAATAGACCTCGTTCTGCAATAAAATAAAACGTATCAATTGACTTGTGTTGCAATGTCTTTGGTGCGGTTTCTAACAAAGTTGTAAGTCTGTATTTGGCTCCGTTCAGCAAAAAGGTTGAGAAACACTGCTCTTGTCCAAACTATACAAATAATCATCTCGAAATGTGCAGAAGTATGAGCTGAATCGCCGTGTTTGTGTTTGTTAATACTGTATGTTCCCCGCATACAGCTGATTATGAATATTTATTGATAGGCAAACGTAACTCTGAACCTCAAATTTTGAACCTCGTCGTTTCAGGAATTTACTGTCTCGGCATAACTTTAATAACCAACACTAAGGTTCTGCAGCACGGTACTCGGCATAGCTAAAACATGGCGAGCAACTATCAAAGTTTTCTGGCTGTTGGGCTGTTATCGGGTTTAATCAGCTTGTCCGCTGCTTGCTACTTCTCGGATTGTCCTAATGCCTTCACTTGGAGCAAACGCGATGCGCTTTTCAACACCTTTGTCCGCAAGAATGACGTTGATGCTGTTCGACGCTTGTTTCAAGAGAAACTGATGAACGTAAGTAAAATATGAATTGGCACATTTTGTTGTTTTTCGGGGATGTGCCCCAATGATAGCTGCGGCCGTCGCATCTTACCCCTGCATCCTGATCGCATAATCTGTGTTCGGAAAACCAATTAAACTGAAGTGAACACTGTGAAATGAGCAACCCGTGCATTTGTTTTTCGTCAACGCTTAGTTTTGAGCTGAATGGAAATTTGAAACTTTGGTGCACCAGGCTAGACACTTTATATGATGCTTTATATGCAAAAGCTGCCAAATCAATTGTCAAACCGATTTTCAAAAGTCGTACAGCGAGTCCAGTGGCGTAGTTAGCCCAAAGTTTGGGGGAAGGAAAATGTTTGATTTTTGGCGAGCAACAGTTTTTTTTGGGGATACCGCTTCTCAAAGCACAACATGACTAGATATGCTAAAATTTTTGGGGCATGGTCCCCTAGGACTTCCTGGCTACGCATATGACAGCGACTATCAAGCTGTGTTCATGAAGTATAAGTGAAGAAAGGTAGTGCTATCACTCCATTTTTCACTGCGGTTTCAAAATTTCTGTATCCTGCATAGGTTTCAAAATGCCCTTACGGGCCCGAAAAGTTGGAGAGTATTGTGTTAGAATAGGTCAGGGACCGAGATTCAGGGCGGGACATGTCCCTCCAAATTTTTGGAAAGGGGAAACACAATATCTTTTGTCCGCCACAATATTTTGTGTGTGATCATTTCTCTACGATACTTTGACAAAGAACTCAAGTGCTGATACAGTAGAATTCCCCTATAACAACTTCGACTAAAACGACAGTTCGCCTATAAGGGGGGTTTTCGTCTGCCGCGGCAGAATTCCTATCTTTTACCTGCATTCAAGTTCGGTTATAACGACTTCGATAATATCGTCACTTCGCCTATAGCGACGCTTTTTCGTCGTCCCCGCAGAATATTTTGTTCGTTTATAAAAACAGTTGCAAGTTTTCTTCATAGTTTGAAGTGTAAGCTCGTCTATGTGGAGCCACCGCACAGATCTTTTATGGCCGAATAGGAACGCAGTTGAGCGGTTAATCGCTGACCCGTGACAGGTGTGACCGTGTGACGTAAACATGGCATCAAGGATTGGGCCATCAGCAGTATTGGGGGCAAATCGTTACATGATAGATAGATGGACAGATAGATTTGGTGGTACTGAACTCATTGCACATGAGTTTTACTGTGCAATATTAGGGATTTTTGCAAACTGTAATCCGTTTGATCGGTAGTCTTGGTGGAGCATTTCGTAAATTGTCGAACAAAAGAAGCAGTATCCCATTATGGAAAAAGTATCACATCGTTGTTTCGTTCAATAGCAAAAATGGCACGAAAGTGGCAAATTTGATATCTCAAGAACGAAATTGACGACAACTTTGAAAAACAAAGACAAAAAATTTTCTCACCCCTTTTTATCAAAACATTCGCGAAAACACAATACAGTAAGCGGCAATCCTAATCAAAGAACACTTTTTGACCCTTGTCAAGACTTCGGAATTGAACTAAAAAGCCATGTTAGGAACGATTTATTCTACGCTTTTTGTGTGGTCCCATGAAGGGACGTAACGTTACAGGGCATTTCTACTGTACCACAGTTTTGTGTACATAGCAAAGAAGCAAATACCAAGTAATCATTGTCAAGTACTAGCACAGTACTATGCAACTGCCATAACACCATGGACGTGGCCAAGGGGGCACGTGTGCCATGGTCCCCAAAATATATAATTTCCAATATAATTTCCAAAATATATAATTTCCAATATAATTTCCAAAATATATAATTTCCAATATAATTTCCAAAATATATAATTTCCAAAATATATAATTTCCAATAGTTTTAAAATTTGTTCAACACATTTTTCCAGGGGGGCGAAAAATTTTCTATGGGGGGCTTCGCCCCTTGGTTACGGGCCTGCATCGTGGTTTCTGAGAAACGTTTTTTATCCGATAGTTTTGTTACAGTCTTGGGAAAGTAAAAGCAAGTAGATGCGGTTATTTTTCATAATTTTAAAGTAAAAGTATTTTCGTCACTTCCTCTGCCAGGTGAGTGTCAAAATTGCTCATCCAAAATAATGAGGAACGTATGCACGAATGGCTGCTCTGTTAAGGGCAAGAACGATAACCGCTCCGACGAAGAACAAACTCCGCGCTTCGGCCTGCGGCCAATTGCCGTCAATCAGATGAAAAAAAAACACTTTCACAGCACACTTTTTTATTCAAGGAAAGCAAGCATTGGTTAACAATTGTGAATTGTCGGGTGATGTACAGTTTCTTTTGCAGTTTTCTCAAACCAGTGTTGAGTGAGTCGGTAACTTTCAAGTGAATGCCAAAAACATTAAACGTTTGCGTGGAGTGAACAGCAACACGAATCACGAAGTGATGTGAAAAGGGTCAATTTTTCTGCGGACGCTGTAGAAAGTGTCACCTTTCTTGCTAGTGATATGGAAATTTCCTATACGAGCAATAATGGAAGTGTCACTTTTTCTATGGGTGACATGAAAAGTGGCAACCTTCGTGTAGCACAGGGGCATTCAAAGTCATTGGGTTTGAGTTGTAACCGCAAGATTTTACTCTGGCAGCAATTTCTTGGTTGGAAGCCATAGACGTACCCAGGGGGCTCAGGATATCTAGTCTTTTCGTGCTTTGAGAGGCGGTATCCCAAGCAAAATATTGTTCCTCGCCTAAAATCAAAAAATTTGTACCCCCACAGTTTTTGCTCCCCAAAAAATTTGGGCTGGCTACGCCACTGTAATGGAAACAGCGAGCGTTCTTTAACAGTTCAGCATAGAAATTTAGCTTACGGCTTGTAGGGTGGTTTTCAACAATTTTCCGTACTCCTCCCTTACAAACCCCAGACACTTTCATTTCATCTTCCGCACCATAAATCACAAAAACGGATAAGCGCTGAGACGCGCAATAGCCTGCAAAAATCGAATTTTATTGCAAAATAACGAGTTAATCAAACAAATCAACCATGTGAGACTTTCTGAAACCTGACTCTGTTGACATTTTGCAGAATTGTTGATCTGCATATTGGAGTACTGTTTTTGCTCCATAGGATAAAAATAGTCTGCTACGCAAGGTTTAGAGTTTGACCTACTTCGCTTCTGATTCAGAACAAAGTGTTAAAAGAAGTTAAAACTTCAAAAGCAATGTCATTCCAACAAGTAGATAGCACGTTGTTTTGAATTTATGTAACTCTCTCAAACTGATCAGCAACGCCTCTACTGAGATACCGGTGTTTATAATGTAAATCTTTAACACAGCAAGCCACTAAGTCCGCATTATTCATCTCTCTGTAATCTCAGAGCTGTTACATCGCAGTATTTANTTGTTTTNCACTACAACTCAAGCCTAGTAGGTCTGGATAATTTATAAATTCAGTAAAGCGTACGATCTACAGTAATTATTACACTACATGCTGACTCTTTTGAAATAAAACCGGGCTTGTATGACAGGGCAGATAACTCTCTTGAGTGTTTTGAGTGCAGTTAACCCTTTTGAGCTAACTCTTTTGAGGTTTGTATGGCAGTGCAACTAACTCTTTTGAAATAAAACGCTTCCTCCCCCTTATTTCTATGACTGGTCTTCATCCTTTCGTTTCGAAACGCACGGTGATCATTATTTTTTGTTTTATTTTCAGTGTGGGCTGGAACTGCCCGAGGAAACTCGCTACCAATCCCATTGTCAATTGTCCGAGGTGAAGATCTGTTGCACCGCCGACAAGCACTCCTCCCTCACGTGCGAGGTCGTCGGTGACGGTGGCGTCGTTGTTGAAAGGCTGGGCGCTCAGTTCGAACAAGGTTTACGGGACGAGTTGGTTGTGCAGCAACGTGGATGGCCTGGCGACCTTTGCGTGGACGTTGAAGAGTGTTGTGTTGCAGGTGAGACTGATCTTTTGTATTTGACATAATATCTTTTGAATATCGAAGTAGACAAATGTCTTAGCTGTGACTGTAGACATTAGGCCTGACCCTAAATTCGGACTAAGCAAAGTTATCGATGTATTTAAAATTTGGTGGGCTTTAACACGCATAGAAAGTAAAAGGTCTTCAATTCTTCCAAGTAGGAAGGTAGATGATAAGGTTTAGTAAAAATTTCTGTCTTTTGAAATATGTTTTCTCTTTAACAGTGGGATGCTTGTTGAGAATATCATTTGTAATTTAGTTTAGCTTGTACATCTCAATATTCCACATTAAACTGCCACAACACTGTAGTTAAAACAAATATTCTCTCCATTGCGATATCATTTCCAACAAAATTTACTACATTTTCCTTAAGCAACATAAAAAATGTGGCACTGAGAGCTGCTCGCAAAGCACACTGCCAATTAAACAGGCCACAGGCCTGCTATACTGTCAGATAACTGCACTGTTTTTCTGAGGTTCCTATTGTAAAATTAAACACTTTTGAAATTCGTAAGTTTCAAGAATCGTTAGATGGTTTATTGACTTGTTCGAGATACAACCGAGCACTAACGTAAAGATCCTTAAACGAGAGACGTGACGCAGTTAGCAACTTGACAACAGTGTTGGATGATTTCATTTGATTTTTACTCAAATTAAATATGGTCGAAAACTTCAGTTGTTGCGTATGCGTATTCCTTGATTTTCATGACATACCACATCAGCTTCAATACACTCATACGAATGTTCAGCTGGAGCTCAGTTGTCCCAAAAGTCGATTTCTCGGTAGCTGTAGATTGCAGGGGAAAGCCTCTCAAATCTGACATGACACGCTAAGTTTATTAGCTCGTTTTTCTACAGGCGATTACTGCACAACAAATCTACGATGTGCGAAACCGAACAAATTCGGCATTTCTCAACTGAGACATTCGTCTCTCCTTTCGAGACTGCTGAACAACGTCAATCAACCGTGACGCGATGAAGGATTAAAAACTTCTTAGAGGCTGCACCACTCGGCAGCTGGATGGATACACGGACCATTACCTGAAGTGTTGATCACATCTTTAATAAATTATTTGAATGCATCATAACCGAAGGCTAACCAGGTTCTTAAAACCGCTTCCAATGTCAGCAATACTGGTGATCAGACAGTGGCGTAGCAAGGTTAAGTTCAGCCCAGGACCGACGACGAATTTGCCTCCCTTTCCACCCCTCAGATTTGCTTACAACAGTTTAGAATAAAAGAATCATGTTTCATGCTTATTAAAGATATAAGGAATAATAAAGCGTCTTGAAGGTCAGAATCAAACACTCACAAACTGAAATGGGTCTTGTTTTTCATTCTCGATTATGGGTCTTGCTTTTTCTGCTTGTTCGTCGTCTGTCTCATCATTACTCATCCTATTTTTCTGCCTTCTTTACATATGCATAGCTGGGCCCGGCATATTTCGTTAAATATTCTTCCCGGTTGGCTTTCAGTCTGCGCTGCGGTAAGCCGCAGCACTTAGTTTTGATCGTCTCATTCCAGGAAATCAAACAAAAAGCACAAAAGAATTGGGAGAAGTGATAGCGGCATACGTACTATACCGATGTAAACATTTATGTAGGTTAATATTTCGTGTAATATCCCCGTCTTTAAACTAAAACAAACGATACATACAGCATGTGGTAGGCTATAATAATAAATTTAATGATCTAATCTTAGTAAAGTAGGTAAAGAATGTTTTCTTGTTCGCTTCACGATTCAATACTGGTTAAATTCTCGTAGAATACGAGGTACAAAAGGTTTCAAAAGTTAACTCTGTCGCCACTGGCACGGGTCCCTCTTAAGGTGCGGGACCCATTTTAATAAAATAGGTGATATAGGCTTAAAGCTGGCAGCCTCCATCGTGACTTGCAATCTTGGTCTAGTTGTTGTATTGTATTGTTTCTAAATATGACAATTTGAAACATGTAAAACGGTTGGGCTTCTTCCGATTAAGCGTGCATAGTGTTTTTCCTTATTTTTGTTTGTTATCCACACAGAACCGTCGCCAGAAAGTTTTCAATAGGGGGACTTTGCAGTCCTGCGGGAGGGCTTTGCGTTTGTGCGGGGGGGCTTGACATTATAAAATTAACCAAAATTCCACTTATTTATAGTGATTCACTTTCAATTTGGGGGAGCTTGGAGATTTGTTTGGGGGTGGCTAAGCCCACCAAAGCCCCCCGTGGCGACGGGACTGTACCCACAGTCACAGACGTCTCTTTCGAAAACTAACAAACCCCACCACATAAGTCATCCGCCATTTTATTGCTCAGCAGTGATTACAACGTCTTTAAGTTCAAAGGTAATCGCACTGAAAAACTTTAGTCGGTGCAGCCGCTGCCAAGTTGTGCAACTGTTTCAGCTAAAGTCCCTTTTAAAAGCTATTTTCAAACTAGGCCATACCCCCCAAAATGTTTAGAAAATATAGTCATTTTGTGCTTTGAGAGGCGTTTCCTAAACAAAATAGTGTTGTTCGTCTAAACTTAAACATTTTGGTATACACTGCCGAATACTGACAGTATACACTGCCGAATACTGACAGTATACACTGCCGAATACTGACAGTATACACTGCCGAATACTATTTATACATTTTTTATTTTTAAGGTCTTAGGGGGGTCCATGGCACAGTGGCCCCCCTCCGTGCGCTAATGCGCACAAACACACCAACTACACTATCTCGCTTCAAGAACGTCATTCTCCGATACCATTACGTCATACAGAAAAACATCGGTTTTATTGAAACTGAGCAACTTACCTTTACGGAGTTCTTCACTTCACCCGCCAAAATTCGATGTTGATAAGCCCACTTAATGACTAAAAAAAATCCCACTGAACATTTAAAACAACGTGAGACGTGCCGAGAAATGTTCGTCGCCAATGCCGATAGGTGTAAGGTGATGTAACGATGTGCCGTTGGAACGTTGTTAAGGATCCAACGAAAGGAGAAAAAGGATTAAGATAGCTTTGAATATTTATCGTTATTTCAATCAGGGCCTTTTGCATCAGATTTTAACTGGGGGGAGGGGCGGATTTTTTAACGATGGACTATGGGACTAGTGATGCTTGCTAACCTGCTGTCGAATGTCATCTCTATCCTTTATTTAAAGGACGTTTGACTGGGGTGGAGGGATATGACCTTGGCTGGGGACGAAGAGGAAGGTGCAAAGACTGGGGTGAATCGCCATCCAGGTAAGTATGTTCAAAAAGCCCCGATCTCAAGACAAATACAGGGATAGTTAAGCACTCTGGGTTTGACTCAGACTTTGAGGATGCGTTTCATCAATTTGCTCAACACACAACCACATCTTCAGGCCACGAGTCTTGGGCTTCTGAGCACAAAAACTCGAAGAGTTAAGACTACTTTTAAAAATTGATTTATACTCAACAACTTGGCGCCCCAGAGGGTACGACCCGGGCCCAGAGACCCCAGCCCCAACCTTGCTACGCCACTAAGGTCAGATGAAAAATTGTTCAAAAATTGAGATGTTGCTTCGTTTTTTACAGTTTAGTGTACGATAACCAATAAATCCACAACTTTGATTTAACTGAAAACTACAACGTGTTTTCTCAAGAGAATTGCGCTACAGGCTAGGAACATTAAGGTTTCATTCCGGAAACAGTGTTGAAGCAGTGCTTGCCTCGACATGGCTGCGTTTGCAACGACAAGTTGCTGCAGAATTTTCCTGACAGCAACAACCGCAGGCTTAATTACCAAACGATACCAAGATATAATTTCAAGGTATCAAAATTAACGAATTTTAAACAGTAATACTGACCGTTCATTTTCTAAAAAACACAAAACTCCTAGTCACAATGTTCGTAGAAAGATATCACTACCAATATGCATAGGGCCTAAACATATTTTTACTATAAGACCAGAAAATGTTCAGCTTAAGATATTACCTCTAACAAAGTGAAACTGTTTAAGTTCTTATTTGTGCATGCTAAACGTTTGATCACCCAAACCATTAGTCGAGATCTAATGACAAAACCATACATTCATGCGCCATGCATTGACCAATAGGAGAGCGACATCACACGCAGCAAAGACACCACCACAGAGACAGTTCAAAGAAAACGCACCGCAATATGCATTGTTAAG
>JGI24021J15306_10003790_pt1 | contig 17248 bp, 9 predicted proteins | sample Ectturendosymbi1_FD_15306 | JGI IMG/M metagenome (IMG submission 15306) | reverse complement strand
CCTTTTCAGCCGCCCTGCTGAAATTGTGTAATAGGGGAGGAATGAAAAGTTCCAAAATGAGCCAAGGGAGGAATGCATCACAAAAGGTTGGGAACCACTGACTTAAATTTTAAACTGCTACAGATCAATAACAGATCATCACAAAAATCATGTGCAACAGAAAATGTCAGTCAAGAACGGGCCAACTTCTTTTAATAGAGGCTTTCTTCAATGCTACGGCATGAGATTAACTGGTCATGTATGAAATTTTAAATCATATGAAATAAAAATCCATTAAGAAATATTTAGTAACTCGAGCTTTCTGCTTTTTGTGAACAAAACCCAGCTTGCATTAAACCAGGGGTTTTCAAATTGAAAGCAAAGAATCTATCGCCAAATCGTTGCGCATGATACTGTCCTGTGAGTGTGACACAATTCGCATTGCCACTAAAAATGAAGATAAGCAAACGAGACACCATCGAAATATAAAGCGTTCGTTACTCATAAATGCAACTTTGAACAAGCAAATAAGAGATATCGGCTTTGGTTCACTGTACTGCCCGCTTTGTTTTGATTATGGCATTTATAGTGAAATGATAATGAATTTACGAATGATAGATGCAATGCATTTAATATTTAACAATATGTCGCTGCCATACTCGTATCCCCTTGCAAATTTTTCACACACCCCAGTTTTAAGATCGCAGGCTCTATAGAGATACTAGAGATATTTTGAAGACTATCAAGTCGCAGGTTAAAAATAGGCTATCGCAGGAATTGGCTAGCCTGCAAGTGGAGGAAGAGAGATAGGTGTAAGCTCTTAAGATAACGATGGCAGTTCTTCACCTCTCCTTCGGGTCACTTAACATACAACAGATTTGTATGCCTCCCTCAGGCAAATTTTCATTAGATCCATGCAGTATGTGTTAGTGGCATTACAATACGAAGAAGCATCTAACTACAGTGTTTTAATAAAATGTAATTTTTATAATTTCACTCTTTGGATGCCCGGGGTTATGGGCGTCCGAAGGGAGGGGCAGGGGGCTTGGCTCCCCTGGATTTTGAAATTATTAGCAAGAAAAGGTTGTTTTTCAATTTCAAGGGGTAAAAAACAAATTTCACCACTTTTGGCCCCCACTGGAAAAAATTTTGGGAAAATCCGCTACTGCCGCCCCCCCTGGAAAAAATCCTTCCGACGCCCATGCCCGGGGCCGTCGACCCGTTCGCCCTACCCTCTGCACGCCACTGGCTTCTTTCATAATATTGGGTTTCATTACGAAAGGTAGCGGTACACTATCCTTTCTGGAAAATGCTAAGAATAAAAACTGGGCAAAATTAGATTTCACTACAAACTATGCTTTTAAAATATTTAGAGATACTAAAATAAATGTGAATGATACGCTGTCTTCGGTAGTATGAACGCCTGATGCAGAAACCTGATTACTATGTACAGTACCGTAACTGACGGAGGCCAGGGGGGCGAGTCGTCCCCCCTGGCAAGCTAAATGCAAAAACTGGGCCCCCTTTAGTTGACATTTTGTTATTTAGTATTCTTTAATTTGTTGTTTTTTGCGTTTTTTGGGATGTTTTCTTTTTTTCATGAAGTATGGACATCCACGACATCCAGAGATTCACTATCATTCCTAACTTTTTTCTGAGTTTTGACTAGTGGGCCCCCTTCAGCTAAACTTTGCCCCTCCTGGCTCAAACCTCTAGTTATGCCACTGACCATGTTTACCCACCCTAAGTGATTTTATTCTAAATTCAAGCAATGTCTTATCAAACAAAGTTCCTCTAAGCTACAGACTAAGACAATTTGCAACCGAAAATTGTTTTAAACAGGACGTGGCAAACAGCAACACTTAAAAGTGTTGATTCAAACGCATCTGAAAAAGATTATGTTGTCAATTGTTGCAAAATGTGTGCGAGTTTATTCTTAAAATTTGTTGCAGTGCAACAGCTATTCCAAATTACGGAATGTTCATCGACTATGTTTGTAACAATTTTACCAAGAAAATCTTTGTTTCAGTTTGTATTTGTAGCATCGTTCTTTTTTACCAGGCGGTGGAAGAAATTTTGTGTGCACGTATCATTTATTTGATCATATGACAAAAAACTCTTATTTGTTTGAAGTGCAAAGCTTTGCGTTTTGTCAATTAGAAATTTCACAGCAGTTCAAAGACGTAGTGTGTTCAGGCCCGTAGTCAGGTTTGAGGTTTGGAGGGGCAAAATGCATTTTTAGGAGGGCAAGATTTTTGTTTTTATTAAATTTTTAAAACGAATTTTTCTGGGAACAAGAAAATGTGGGGGGCACAAAAGATATTTGGGGGGGGCCTGCCCCGAATGCTCCCCCGTGGCTACGGGCCTGAGTATGTTAGAAAATACTTATCATCTTCTTTAATTTGAACTGACATGAAGAACATCCCAAAGGTCGTTACACTTGTTCCGCATGCAAAATATAAACCTGATTTTAAAACTAATATGTTAACTACCTACACACGCATTTATTTGCCCTTTCCTTCTTTTATGAAGAGGTCATCCTACAATCAAAAGGTTTTAACAGCCTGACTTTACCTACGCTTTTGTTTTCAAATCATCAGGGTTTCCTTGTCACGTAAAAGTGTCATTGGTTAACTTGTCCTAAATTTATCAGCCAGAAACTCAAACTGAATATTATATTATACCTTTACACGGAAAAACATGGAACCTAAAAAACTAGGCTTTTAGCAGAGTTGACAGAATATTCCCCTAAGAAAAATTTTATAAATTATTTTGGGTATTTTCTGTATGAATATTCACTTTCAAAAACGACTTGCTTGCCAGGAGATCTGACAATGAAAAGGTTGCTTTCGTTATTTTATTGTTGAAATAGTGCCTATTTGAATTCACTAGGTTTTATTTTTGTTAAAGACGTCTAAACTTTTCAACGCGCTGCTTTTATGCCAAAAATTTTGAAATCACAAATCTACCACACGATAGTTTCTTCGTCCTCATACGACTTTGAAAAAGATCCACATCAACTTTAATGCTTTCAGACAGAGAATGTAGTATCGATGTCATTACATTAACATTCCAAGTCAGTGCAACCATTCATCTGAGTCTTTTCGATTTTTTCACAGCACAATTCTCGCATGCACATTTAATGCGAGACTGTGCGGCACCGCAACCGGCAGGCGTACATTGGCATGCCTGCCAATGTACAATATCCATCCTGCAACTAGGTCTGTCAAATTTTGCATTACGTGCCCAGGAACGTTGCAGTACTATTTCGGCAAGGCATTTGATGTCACGATCAGAAACAATTTGTGTCCCCTTGTTAAACGATGCGAATTATCATCCAATATTTTTATCTGCTCACTTCAATGTTTTTTAGGAAGTATCTAGGTAACCGACTGCGACTAAGCAAGCTGAGCTGAGCAGATAATGTCGCTGATCATATTTCATGGTCGCAGGACTCAGGCATTTTTCAAACGATACTGGCGGTTAAGGCTCGAGATTTCATGGTTTCGGTCCCTTAAACTTGGTTAAACGCAGAAATGTAAACGTTTTGTTTAAAAAGCAATAGATTCAACTCAAACCCGATTCGGGTCCCTAGTATTGAAAATCGGGTCCCTACAATCAGAGAAAATCGGGTCCCTAGAATCAGAGAAATCGGGTCCCTACAAGTCCATACCGGGTACTTAACATTTTCCTTAAAAAAAAACTGATAGTACTGAAAGTTGTATTGCAGGGTTGGTAGACTAACAGGGGTCTGCAAATACTTTTTGGCGAGACCCAAAAATATAGTTGTAAATTTTCGCAACCGAAACATTTCGTGAACATACAATTTTGTGAAAAATACTTTATAAATAAATATCATTTTGAGACTACTATTGATAGTAGCAATTTTCTTGGACAAAATTGTATGAAACTTAGCACATAAAACAGTAAATGATTGCATTATTCTGTCTAATGAGATTGGCAAATTTAAAATGCAAATTTAAATGTTTCGCGACCCAGAGTAAAAGGTCTCGCGACCCAAATTTGGGTCGCGACCCACAATTTGCGGACATAGGTGGCGGAACCGGGGGGCCACATGGGCCTAGGTCCCCCCACTTTTAAATTTCGAATTTTGCCTAAATAAGTTAAGTGGCATAAATACTATTGGGGCCATTGTAAAAGTAAATCGTTTAATGAAAAAGATGTTGCAAAATTTTGGCAGTATTTTGTCAATATTATCTGTAATTTGGTAGGATTTCGTAATTGTTTGGCAGAATACACCGTGCACCGTCTGTCACCCTGTTGTGGATTGCTTACCGCATTGGTGGTGTTGAATAGTGCTGCCAGGTGGTGCAATACAACCAGGGGCGTAACGAGTGGGGACAAGAGGGACGCAAGTCCCCGAGCGCAGAATCACTGCGGGGGGCGCTAAAAAGGCCCAACAATGTCACAAGTATTTTCTTCAATACCATATATTTGCTTCCGAAAGATCTCAGGTTTGAACATGGGGGCGCCAAACTTGCATCTTGACCTTGGCGCCATCTAACCTTGTTATGCCTCTGAATACAGCACAGCTTTGTACAAAAATGATGTAATTTTGTATAGTTGTGTGCATGGGCGTCAAACGGATTTTTCGCAGGGGGCACTTGTGGATTGTTCCAAAAGTTTTTCTAGGGGGAGCCAAAAGTGGTGAAATTTGTTTTTGACCACTCGAAACTAAGAAAACAGCTTTTTTTGCTGAAATTTTCATATTCCTGTCCCCCTTCCGACACCCATGCTCGTGTGGAGGAAAACGTTCGTGTCACACCATTAAAAATTGGTGTAATTTCAAGCCTTTTAACACCATTCTAAATAAGGAAATTTTGCTTAATCTTATACGCAAAATGAAATATTGGACAGATCAATTTCAATTGTGTTTTTGTTTGTGTATGGGCAACACCAATTGGTTATGTTTATTTCTGCATTGGCAACACAATTGGCATCCTCATAGGCAACTTGCTAGTTGCTACATATGCTTTGTCTTGTCTTTGCATTCCGGTATCTAATGCAGTTGTAGAATGGGTATTCAGTCATGTTGCTTCTGTATTCAAGAAGTGGAAAAGTTGTGGTTTTGAATGTGTTTAATACAGGTATCAATGCTGTGTCATTTTTGCCTGTTTTTAAGCTGTGTTCTTGGTGTTTTAACAGCCCAGTGGCGATTCCGGCTGACGGGCTCCTCGGGCTTAACCTGAGTCTTCGATTACGATGTGTATCGGAGAACGCAAGTTTTCCTGCTTTGTATATTTGTGCCACCACCATCGGTACCACTTCACTAAGTTGTTAACTCGGGCTCTTTTCTTTGGGACTTGTCATTGTTCATATATATTTTCTTTCCATGTCTGGCCTTTCGCGTTCATGTCGCAGGTGACCTGAATAAGACAATATCGTTCGTAGTAGGTGCTTACTCGATTTCGTTGTTCGTTCGCTCGCGCTTTACTCGGGCTCATCCGTTAGAGCCCGAGCTGCCCTATCCAATTAAGCATTACAATTCATGTCGGACTGAATGTTTTTTGAAGCAATGGACATATATAGAACAGGGGTGGCCAATCTGCGGCTCTTCGAACCTTTGCATGCAGCTCTTTGAGCTTTCCGAAAAATTATATATTTGTTTTTTATTTTTTATTTCTATTGCAAAGTGTAGAAATATTGTAAAATGGTACTGTGGTAGCTAGCGTGCCGTACAGCATTACTTTTGCAAGTCATTCCAAACGACTTATGTCACAGAAGTGTAGATAGCAAATAAATTCGTGTTTTTAGATTTTTATGTTTCGGCTCTTTGTAACGTGGGTTTTGCGATGCGGCTGATACAGAGAGCAGGTTTGGCCACCCCTGGTATAGAACATTGGATTTGAAGTCCAATCCGGTGGACGGTTCCCATTTCGGGAATGATTTGAGACGAACGATAAATTGTCCAGCAACTCGGGCTAATATGAGTGAGCCTAGCAAGACACTGTCTTTGGAAAGAGATCCTTTCTCAGCAAAGAATCAGACACTTTAAGATCTTACAGAGTATATATTTCGCCTACGACGTAGGCAACATCAGCTCTTATTCAAATAGAATCTAGCAAGCAGAGGACTTACTGGCGTTTTCAGTGCTCTGTGACGTATGGAAAAGTTATCACGAGAATTTCTCATTGATTGTTACATAACATAACGTCACAGGGCAACGATAATGCCAGCCAGAATGAAAGCAAATGGAAATTTTATTGACTCAAGCGTCGATTGGTTTTATTCAGTTTGAATAAATCGTGTGATGAGCCCGAGTGACGCTGTTGACCTGGGTCACCCTGTAACAGCCTTTTGAATTAAGATGGTTCACCGATATGTTTTCATACTGGTGTAATTTAGTCTAAAATAGTGCAATTTATACCTTCATATGGTGTATAGGTAATGACGTCTTATTTCAATGATTGTGACGTGACAGTTGCCAATTCGAACCCCAAAAAAATTTTCTATACTTTTTCTGACGTGCACTTGTGCCCCCCCACTTTGAAAAAGGTTCCACCACCCATGTTTGCGGACCCTTGGACTAGATGACCTCATGGTCTTTCACCAATCCTTTGTGACAAAGGAACCAGTAAATGTTCATTGCTTGTGTAGAAATTTGCCTTAAAATATGCTATAGCTTCTGCATTAGCCGATATTCTACGCAGTGCTGTGTGATCTATTGACTGTGTGAATCACTATTTTGCCGCAAGAAAACAATATACTTCCTTACTTACTTTCATTTTGTGGTGATTAAACTTAACCCCTAAACATGCTCTGATCTTGTGGTAGCCGGCAACGAAATAGTTGACCTTGCGTAGTCGTAGCCGGCTACCTGGCATTGCTTTTTTTCAACCGCTCGCTTCAGCCGGGTGCTTTTTGTAAAGCCTCGTTTTTCTCCTAATTTAACGATTCTGTATGACGATGACTGAATGCAGTAATTGGTGTTGCTTTGTTTCATTTTCGTTCCTCCTCAGTATCGACTACGTGTACCAACTAACACCTGGGCACGCTGTGATGCGTTGCATATAAACACTTCCGTGCCCTTGTACTCTTTTAACTAACGTGATATGTAGCCCACCTTGTGTCAAAGCCAAACACGTCAAACAAAATACTCGAGATAAGTATTAGCCTTAGTCTTCATGCGTAAAAAGAATTAACACGACTTTGCCATGAACAATCTTTTGAAAGCGTTTATCTGTATCTCGTCCGACACGGTCCCCTAACTTCTTGCTTGCGCGGCTTTTTGTTGTCAGTGTTGAGCAGGCGTTGACAAAACACGAAATGTTGATCCTTTGTGTGCAACACCATTCGTATAACTTTTAACCATTTGCATTCACTTTGTTGCGGTAGGTGTAATTTTCTGCAGCTCATGCTCCGCAGATAAACGCTCCTGTATTACAACTGCGTTGAACCACACGGTGTAACTGTCAATAGAAATGCTACGAACAGACGCATTGGAGCGCAAAATGCCAGGCTCGCTTGACGCCGGCAGGATGACGTCGGTAAGCACCTTGCAGGGTAGGTGGCTGGGTGTGGAGAAGTATAGCCGGAAAGCAGTGACTGCTTGAGAAGACTGCCGATCTTGTAGCCACACAAATGTTTTTGTGCATAGGAAGAATCGGAATTGCGAAGGGCTTGCTAAGATACCTGTACGTGAGTTTCACAATTTACGATGCGTCTGGCAAAATGTGGCTTTATTCCCGTGCGAACACTCAAACAGAAAAGGTTGCATGGGTTACTTGTAACTTGTTTAGCTGAACAGTAGCGCCCTTAAGTTTCGTTTAGGGTAGAGTTCTTTACCTGCATGGACCAAGGGCAACAAGTACACTTGAGTGAACAAAAGGGATGAAAAGTTATTTCAAGCGATGGTGGCCGCCATGATTTGCGTTTTTAGGTCGCATGTGACCTGCGATTCCAGTGAATGGAGTTGGGATTTTCCGATAAATCAGGCTAGATGTATGCTTTTATTTGGAAATGAGCAAGATTGTATAGCTTTCAACTCCAGAAACTATTCATTTGCGGTTAGCCATAACCACATACATTTTGTCAAATGCGCTAAAGTTTGTTCTGGTCTTATTTTCACATCACTTTTCACAGATTTTGTTCAGCTATCGCGGATGTTGTCTTATGCATTATTCTGAGATATGCAATATGCACGTTATGCGTCCTGGTATGTGTGCTGGGTTTGTTTTCGCCTTTGAAATTGTGTGCGACTAAATGCGCAACAACTCATCACCATAGCATGGTGAGATGGNCCACTTATTAAGTAGTATCCGAGATGTTTTCGGGCCTGGGCATCAGCAGCTAACAGGTCATCTATTGTAGTTTGGATGCAGTTTAGAAGGTGTGCTGCGGGTATTGTGGAACCTTCCGGAAGTCTGTTTCGTCCACGTGTGTTCTGGAGATGTATTTGCTACGCAAACTACGTATTTGCTGACGTTTCCCCTACCAGCCCACAAAATTTTNATTCAGGTAATTCTTCAACCACAAGTAAATGCTAGGTACGCACAATACAAAATGGGCCTGAGCAACGACATAGGAGCAATGCGTTCTCGGCTTTTAAGCACTTATTTGTCGGCTATAAGCAGGTGCTTCTTAACATGCAATCCACTTACTTTTCACAAATGCTGTTCTTGCCGCTGAATGTAGACGTGGTGAGAACGACTGGAATTTAGATACCCTATGTCTTCAATAACAAAGACTATGTTGCGTAGTTGTAGTGTGTTCAACTCTGTTTATGAAGATAAAATGTTTATTGAGCATTACATTGAGGGGGCCTTAAACAGAAGCTCTGTTTTAGATAACTTGGCGTTGGTGAAGCCAGGGAAGAGCAGCCTAACCTTTACTTTAAAATTGCATGTTTGGTTCAGCAAACCGGACAGAATCGCACACGTAGTTTTGGGAGCAGTTGGGTGGGCTTTATGTTAGTGAAGGTTACGCCAAGCTACTTTTTGATGATGATGGGCAAAAAAGCTCACAGCTGTATTTTTCCCCGACTCTAACTTTTTTGACAAGTAAACGTTGGTTGTCCGACGACGGCTATCATGTTGAAAATTGCAGCTGCCGAAAGCACATCTCAGCAAATAGGTATCGCTGGGTGTACTCCGCATGACATTTTCTGAGGCTTGACCTTGTTGACTGTTTTCAAGACATTTTGAGTGACCGCAATTATTTGATCTGAATACCGATAACCGCTAGTTGTAAAGAGAGGTTTTAGAGTATTTTGGTGGTGGTTATGCAGTGAGGTTCTGCTATATATTTTATATTTTGGGACCGTTAGGTCCTTCAAAAGCAATGGAACTACGCAATACATTCAATTCTGTTGTGCAGAAAACGACAAGAGATTTTTAAAAGTTTTTGCCACTGGTTGTTTTCACCTTGTTTGAGCAGGTTTGGTGACAGCCTGAAATAAAAATGTACGAAAGTATGAAAAACCCGTCTTGTGTCTTATTTTAGTAAAAAACTGACTGCAATTTATTCTTCGTCACGTCCATTTGGACAAAGGAGGTCACATTTCCTTCATTAACTGGTCACTTAACATTTGCTGCCATGCACGTTCACACAAACAACCTTACAGTAGAGACCAATGGAACATGGTACAACATATCCGTGCATTAATTTTGACAACTACTCATGCACTTTTTTTAATGGAACGCTGTACCTGACATTGGCACTCTTGGAATTTTTTGGGTAGGACCGCAACGAACCAAAACAACTCACCCATCAAACAGCGCTAAAACGTATTGACCACGACCAAATGACACTATTTAGTTCATAGTGGTTCACAAATGCGTCAATATGTTTTAGAGTTGGTATCGTCTGCGCTTGTTGTAAATTTGTTGTTATTCTCGCTGAAATTTTGTATTATATCACTGTATAGTTACTTGCAGAACTGTTGCAAGACATTTAAGAATTACCACACAGATTAAATCAACCTAACAGATATGATGTTGCTTGCATTTGTTGTCGCTTCACTGCTTCATCTTTCATCTGCTGAGAGTTTTGATTGGCTTACGCTGCGTCTTCTGCGGAGTCACATTCCATACGTGTTTTCACATCATCCAGAGTTGAAGCTGAACTGCAAGCAAGACGGGAGCTGTCCTTTCAAGGTTCAATCTTAGCCTATAGATATATTTCGCATGAGTGTAAAACATACCATCACATGCATTTGGATCGAATGTAACAATGGTCGCAAGAAAGGTTCCCGTGGTACTGCACAAGATCAATTTTTCACGTGAAAATACTATTGATCAGAATGTATTAAAACGTATTGATTGTGTAGCAGTTCAGTCATTTTTGTTTGCACCAAGCTGTGTTGCACTTGCCGCTATTTTTTTCGAGGTGGAACGGCGTATTTTCTACGCATAGGCGTAAGCAGAAGGGTTTCGGCCAACCCAGCGCCGTGCTAAAAATTCGAACTAGGGCAGCGTTGGTGGATTTCAGGGCGAAAGATACGATTTCAGGTTAACGGCAGTCGACTTTTATGACAAAGAAGACGAAATTAGAACACTGTCTCTTCAGGGAAATGGTGTTCGACTTATTCAAAACTGATGAAAAACTCAAAAACTGCTGATGATAAGGGAAAAAGTAAAATGATGATGTTTCTTTGTCGTGTGGATATTTTCATGCTAAAAATGAGTCTTATCATGGCACGTCAACAATGTACGAATAATTTTGGCCTTTCGGACATTTTCAAAGAAAACATCCGAGAATTACTACGACTGCACATCTCTTCAAGAAACCTAAAGACAACGACCTCCTCACGTCTGTGAAAAACCATCCTGTATACCTATGCTCCGTTGAATATTTCATAATAGATAAAATATATGATTATTAAGAACATTCCGCTCTGAAAAATATGAGTGTTTCTTCAAGATCTATGGTTTCTATATGCAAATGCGCCAAATGAAAGATTTTGGGTCAAAAGGCTTTATTCGCGCAGGTATCTTTTCTGTGATTCAAAAAGTGCATTCTATAAACACATTAAATGGGTTGATGGTTCGACTGAGCTACAAGGTTTTGTCTAGTTTGAACTGTTGAGCAATGCCGATGAATGGAAGTAATTTTTACGAACTGTCACCCACATATTTGGAACAATGCGTCGCAAAGCGAACTATTATATTTTGAATTTTGATGGACACTGTCTTTATTTGAAAAAAGCGCTAGCTCGTTCACATCTTTTTTTTAATCTAAATCAGCCCAAGAAAAAGTTACCCGTTGCCTTTATAGACAAAACGCAATCCGCTGAAACTAGCTCACATGCTCAATAAAATCGCCTCTCCATCAAACTTAGCAAAGGCGAGCAATCATCTCGACTACTTGCATGCTTCCGTGATCTTGTGCATTAAAAACCTGACCAGAAGAAGCACATAAGATTTGGAGCATAAAATTGGGATAGACTTAACAGTTTCATCAACACTAAAAAAGCCTTCAAAACACTATAAATGTTTTATTTTGAGACGTTTCGGATTATTCTTAATCCATCTTCAGTCAAAAAATAAAGCAACCCTTGGCAATGCTAGCAATTCAAAACCAAAAGACGCTGTGACGCAAGAAATAACAGTGTGACGCAAAAGACGTCAAAAGCAAAACCAAGACCGCCAACCCTGTCAAATTCGCTAAAAGCAAAAGCAGGACCAACAGCCATGCAGAAAGTGGTAAAACAAAACCTACATAAGATTTTTTAACACTTGTAAAAAATTGATAAACGGGAATGATTTTTTGACTGAAGATGGATCAAGAATAATCCGAAACGTCTCAAAATAAGCCATGTATAGTTTTTTGAAGGCTTTTTTAGTGTTGGTAAATAAGATTTATCTTAGAGTAGACTTGCTTTCGAATATTTTCAAGCGTAAATTAATTGATTTATTGTTTCATATGACTCAACTAATAAACAGAAACAATAGAAAGAGTCATCATGCAAAAAAGTAACCAAATTTCAGTGAAAATTATGATACGCACAACGGAAAAATAACTGATCAATGTAAACAAAGAGTGCTACTGAGTCACATAGGATTGGTGAAGGACCATGGCAGTTATTTAGTCAATCATTCCCGTTATTCACTTTTTTACAAGTGTTGAAAAACAACAGTTGGAAATAAAATAACACAATTAGAAAAACAAACAGAACATGGTGAAGAAAAATTACAGATGAAGAGAGCATGCCCTATGCGCACACTAGCTACTACTCCCCAACGCTATGTTCGAGATTTGCCGTTAGCATTCAAAGTTTCGCCATGCTTTGATTCGCAAACGTTTAGGGTTAATTTAGCGAATTTTACTTCTCCGAAATTTTCAAAAATTTGAAAGGAGCTTTGAGCTTTCAAAACGAAAATGCAATTATTCGCACGAAGGACATTTTTAGAGCTGTGACACATTTTCTGTAGATTGCCACGATATTTTGAACAAAACCATTCTTTTCAAGGACCTACTGGATGGTGACGGTTCGTGCTGGGGCTACGAAGAATGGTGCACATCCTCCAAGAGGTTCGGGTATCCTCACCTCGGGTTAGACTGCCCGGATGAAAACACACGCGAGGCTTATTGGAAACAGGTCAGATTCAGCATAATTTAAAAAATTGAAGTTATGTTTACTTATCCCGCCTTTCAGCAAGGCTTTATTACCATCCTTTGCAATAAGAAATAACGTACAAGAAATGATGAAAACCATGCTATCGACTAGATACGTTTTCAATGAACCAACTGTTTTTGTTTCGCTTATGAAGGCCTTAGTCCAGTATATATCACATTGCACCCATGTCTGGAAGCACACAAGGCACGGTTTTCAAAAACCGATCGAAAATTAGGATTCGATGCAGTTCATGCTCCTCGATAACGTTTATTTCACAATGACCTTTCTCCAAACACTGCAACAGCTTGTATTCTCTGTTTCACACCAAGCCTCAGGCGTCGTGATGTTCTTTTGCTTGATTACTGTAACATTTGCTACGTGGTATCTTTATGCAAAAGCATTGTGGAACCAACTTTCCCGAGTTCCATCAAAATTTACTCTGTTCGTTGGGGAGATTTTAACATGCTTTATCAAATATTTTGAAACTTAATCTTTCGTTTCAGTTCCATTTGATCGCTATAAGCGACGTTTTCATTCATGGGCTGTAAGTGGCGCGTTTTCGCTTTTGTAAGTAGCCATCAACGCCAAAATATGTTACTTGGTCAGAGCCATGGAGCTTTGCTATTTTGAAGCAATTACGTGTACTTTTTATGTGAATTTTCAAAGACGCGCTATTCGCATAGTAACATCTAGTTCAACTTGTTTTCGACAGCTCGAGGCATACTAAAACTCCGCGAACTTCTTAGAGAATGTCAGGAATTAATCTACCTCTAGAAGAACTTAGGTTTAGGTTTTACCCGGTAAAATAATTAGAGGCTAAATGGTCTTCATTGAAGATAAAAGCTGTTTTTCTAAAACGTCTGGTGGTATCTCTCTACACTGCCAAGTTGCAGATTGTGCTGTATGGTTTTCTCATTCAGCAAAATTGAAAATGATGGGACAACACTGCCGTGTTTATCGTTTTAAAAATTCAAAAAGCGTCTTCTAAATCTTTACAGAAATAATACAAAAGAAATAAAATACAGGGCAGGGAAGACCGATGATGTTGTGCGGAAGCTTTGAAAACATGTGAAAATACTTAAGGACCCGCAATGCAAATGTCGTCTTGGTTGCGTAAACACTAACACTTTTAAAATTATTTCATCGCAAAACTGTGCGTAGAACAGTACCGTTTAGAATACAAAATCATAGTCATACACCAATTCACTAAGGCTTGCGATAAACTCTGCTGCAAAAAAATAATATAAATCAACGTGTTTGATTGGTGGACTTGTTACACTTAGAGAGTAACATACATTTTTCCCTGTTTTGAGAGGTACGTGTTTCAGCTTGCTTCAAGTTTCTGAGTATTTAGGTGTATGTGGCCTTAGGCAAGGTAAACGTTCTTTTGCGTCTTATTTTTTTTGATAGTAGATGTTTAGATGATTTTGCATGCGGATAAATTGTGTCAGGAGGGGTTTTACCTTTACTTGCGTTTTTGCAGGCAGACTTCGGTTACCTACGCGAGCGATTGGACGAGATGAAGTCACGTGAATTGTGCAAACCGCGTCGTAAGAGCACGGGATTCTTACGTTGCACGAAGTAAATTTCGTTTTAGTAGGGCAATTCTACGAAGCCCCGGAAATTAACTAAAAATTTGAGAGAAAAGTTATATTGATTGATGTTATCTGGACGAAAGTTGTAAACATGAATTGCATAGGTATGCATACGCTTCGGATGACGTTGCTTCTAGCTAATTGCTACAGAAAAAGAAATAAAAACTTTTAGAAACAAAATTCTTTTCGTAAAACTCGCTTTACGAAACTCATTTTTTATAAGAGTTGCAATTTCGAAAGATAGTGCATTTGGTTACGTATAACGCGTTGGTAGATCAAAGGCTCAAATCTGTAACAGCAGACTTTTAAGAAATGCACTCTGTTTGATAGCTATGAAATAAGCTGAAAAACAAATCGGTGCAGGGCAAGATCTGCAGTACATTTGGTTTAAAATCAGCTTGCTTCTTTCGTAGAAATGCTGGCATGTGCACCAGTCAGAACTTGTACCTTGATCTGAGAAAAGTTCACGATCGTGTTCACGATCGGGATTACGTGGCGCTCTTGAATGGTGAGATCGGTGGATATTGCCAACTCGACTCCGCCGCTCTGGAGCGAGAAACAAACGTTAAACGCCGTCTGTCAACTTGGTAAGACTTGTGCTTTGCTGCACTTGTTAGTAAAGTACGCTTTGCTTCGCTTGTTAGCCGATTGAGGTTTTCGTCTAGTCTCCCACTCTTTGCCGTATACATGATGCAGATGATTAAACAAATAGAAAATTACTGCTATTTCAAAATAATTTTGTAGTATCAAGCTGTAGCTCTTTATAAAAAAAGCATTGCGCACTATTTCGTACTTAGTAAGCGGCGCAACACCACTCAAAGCGAAATTTTGATTTTTAAAAGCTACATTAATTTTCGTAATTTACCAAAAATTGAAGAAACATTTTTTATAGTGACGTCGCTTTTGAAGATTTCTTTATACGAATTCATCGTTATGGTTCACCACTGCGCTTTGTACAGACAGGTTTAAACCTAGCTCTTTGTTAAATGCACCGATTAGATCAGCGTTTCTTAACCTTTTTCTACCTCAGCACCCCTTTTGGTTACGCGTAAGCAGTCCAGCACACCCTACCATTGCTTAACACCTGGTTACTATGAGGATAAAGTAAAGACAAACGTATTCCTTTTACCGCCACATATGTGCCCATCCCAGAACCCCCTGCAATTTCAGCACCCCACGTTAAGAAACCCTGGTTTAGATCATGCTGCTTTGCAGGGGTGAACCGCTATCTGCGTACACAGCGCTCAAGTTCAACCCGTGGTCGAACACCAGCAAATACTGCGATGTGGTTGTCGACAAGCCGGTGATCTTTGTTCAACTGGACTTTGGCGGAAACATGTATCACCATTTTTGCGACTTTTTCAATTTGTATTTGACGCAAATGGCCAACAACTCAAATTTGCACACCGATAATCAGATCGTGCGATGGGATTTGGTGAGTAGTGGAACTTATTTGCTGCTGGTGGGATTTGGGAAACCTGGGACTGTCCCTGTTTGTGGTTGGTGTCCTTAAGTAAAAATGGGTAATGGATTTTTCCTTTTTAAGCCTTTGAGTGCCCCCCGCCGTTTTTTGTTTTTCCCCCGCAACAACCAAAAATTTTTGCAGCATTTGTGTTTTAGCAAGGTGGCAGGAGATTTTAACAGACGTTAAAATAATTCAAGCCGTTGATAGCAAGTCGTGTTACTACTTCTGACGTGCAATGGAACAACTGAATACCTGCAGGTTCCGCAAAAGGTTCGAACTGCGGACAATCTTGCTAAGTTGTCAACTACACACACTGATAAGCATTTTAGCGAAATACATAAAGCACATGTATAAACATGTGTAAAGTGCATTCTTACTGAAACATCTGTAGGCATAAACACCTCACAAGAAGTTTTGCTGTATTAAGAGGAAGTTTGTCTTTTACGATTTTTTATAGACGTAACTGGCGTTTCTGTTGCCGACCGTATGCTATTAGCAAACAATACTTGGATTTCGTTGTGCACACCGAATGTTATCACACAGCATGCATGAAAAAAAAGCAAAATCCTGAACTTCATGCGGTTTCCAGGATTATTTTCGCCCTGCTGACGGTTCGTTAAATGTGCGGTTCTGACAACCGCTCAACTTACATGTCCGAACGCTGTGGAAAGCTTGTCGCGTTTTTATCCGTAGATGAAATGCATGCAAGGCATTCTCAGTTGTATGTGCATGAAAAAGCTGTGAAACCGGCAGCCAATACTAAGTCGTACTACCTGGGATCACTACACGTATACTTTAATACGTCAACCTAATGCCTGCTCAAACATCAAATTCAATCCACGGTTAAGGTTCCCCATTAGCCGGGGTACATTCGCGCCAAACAGTATCCCCGAGCTTGGCCAGGGTGACCACGAGATCATAACAAGACAAACTAAACAAGCACGCAAAACCTTATTGCAGTGCTTAAGGGTTTCGCCATCTTTCCATTTACTTTACGAAAGTGCCGCAAATTTTCCGTTCTGTGACAAGCGTGGCACGAGCCGAAAATGTTGCAAATGATTGCTTTAGGGTTAAGCTACTGCTTGCCTTTTCCTGGTTAAATGGATGGCGGCCATGTAGACATAACTTTGTTGAAACAATTGAGTTAGCTAATGTGAAAGGATATGTGCCTTATAAACAGGGATTTTTGAAACCTTTATGTCATTTTCTTTAATCGGTCTGCTACAACAGTTTGGTGGTCTGTTTGGGACGCAATCGAATCGATGCAAAGCAAGTAACGTCGGATTACCTTTGTCCCAAAAATCGTTTTCCTTCAAGTGGGTGACACACAATGGAAACTTTAGAAGAAGAAAAGAGCTGTAATGACTCCGCCATTGGTATAAATTACGAATTACCTTCTACGCTTTTCATTACTTGCAGCGCAGTGCTCAGGGATGTGCAAAGCACTGAAGTGTAATGTTGACCGATGATTTACACTTTTTAGTCACTATCTTGCTTTAACGAATTCTGATGGATACATTGGCCTCCGGCATTTTCAATTTGTATACAGGGTGTTTCAAAATTGTTGAAACAAAGCGATTGGGCACAAATCCAGGATTTTAAATGATACCACAATGATGATTACATTTATTG
>JGI24021J15306_10003787_pt1 | contig 17252 bp, 8 predicted proteins | sample Ectturendosymbi1_FD_15306 | JGI IMG/M metagenome (IMG submission 15306) | reverse complement strand
GGTTGTATTTCATGACACTTGTCAGCCTATACGGAAACAAGAAGGTCCTCAAGCGCTGATGTTGAAACGGTAACAGTAAAGCTGACTAAGATTGATTCACTTCGCGATACACAGCAGAAGGAAATTCTCTTGAATATATGTGAGCGCGGCAAAGTGTAAGTGCTGGTGACAGGCTTAACAGGCACTCAACCACTTTCAACTTACCGAAGCGTGATTGGCTTTTACGCGGGCACGTGATCCCATAGTGGACAAGTGGATCAATTACAGTAAATTATTAAGCCGAGGGTCTCCGCTAAATTTAGATTATTCACTTGGTCGGGCATGAGCGAACATTTTCGTCAATAACAAGACCGTGTTCAATGAAGTAACTTGATATTTGTTTTACACAACCTTGCAGATTCAAACTTGAATATAAAGCAAAAAACAAAATCTGCGAGATGATTTCGTAAACATTTGTATGTCTTATTATAGAGCATTTTCTGTCGTTTTTCCAAGTTTGAAATTCAAGTAGATTAGTTAATTGCAAGCTTATGGCACAAGCGCAGAATCTATCTTTGGCAGCTTTAAGAAAAGAAGAGTAGGGTTAGACAAGTGAAATTGTGCTTTGTGACTTTGAGTGTTCAAAGTAACTCGAATAACTTTTTGTAACGTTTATGCAATGTTACAAACTGCGAAGGGTGGAAGGAATGAGTATAACTATCAACCGACTATATCAGTATACAAAATAACCTATTTAACCAACAGCTTAAGAAAGTTTAAAACTTATCACAAACTTGTGCCCTTTTAAATCAAATAAGTTTCATATTAGCAGGAAACTCTGCAGGTTTATAAAAGCGCCCCTAGTCATAGACGAGCGCTACGTTGATTTGTAATGTAATCTCCAACAGAGAGTTGTACATAAAGATATAATTGCCGTGCAATTAATTCGTTTTTATACATGAACAATGCTGATGATGAACAAATTGATACAACTTTCTTAGAAACTTCACACGAATGAAAAAAAGCTTGTTCGTAAACTACCTAAAGCCACTACAGCCAAAAACAATCAGAATAATTTTCGCTACAACCCAATTTCAAATTAATGCGTAAAAACTGATTTTCCAAACTTGATGTAAACACATTTATGAAAACGTAATGCTAGTGTTGAGATTAAATGATGAATGTTTTTAATTGCATAAAGAAACCACTCCGCCTTATGCCACTGCGAAAATTTTTAGCAGAATACAAGGAAAATATGAAACTGGAAACAACGTCTTTCACAGGCATACCCCAATGACTGTTTTCCGTAGATAAACAAACATTACAATGCTTGTTATTGTAGCAAGCGAAAAAAAACGCTATAAAACATTAGAGAAAAAAAATGAATTTATTTTTTTGTATTATTTTTCTGTTGACATGGTACAATTTTACATTTCTAAAAACCAGCCTTTGTCTGACAAAACCGAAAACGTCTAATGCCTTTGTGTGTAGTCTTGGCCTTGCAGAAACGTCTTACCATGAACTATCAATCTTTTCCACGTTCCATTTCGAGTGGGTTGGTCATCAGTGTAAATTATCTTGCACTGGTACCACCCATCGTCTGAAAGCCGAACGTCATCAATCCGCAAGGTGGAGCTCGCGTTTTGCAAACGTACTCGACCTACGTTGTACAGGAAAATCAGCGCAAATAAATTCACCGTTTAACAAATTTAAGCACTGTCTGTGCCCACTGCACAAGTAACAAAAATCGTGCTTAACAAATTTACTCTCAATTACGTGCTTCACATGACTTGAAACTGAACAAAATCTGATCGGCGCTTGTTTGATTTGCTGAAACGAAAGTAGATTTAATATCAGCGAACGCAGTGTACTATCGAAGCCGGGCCATTGGAAGCTTTGTGTTCTTGGGACACGCGTTTGAAAACCGCAATTCAGTTGCTTTTTTCCAGTCGCGTTTATCCTACGCGAAGTAGTCAACCTATGACATCCAGAGGCCAAAATTCCACGCCATGCCTTCCAGCTTGGAGCAAAGTTTGCCTTGAGCGCGATGAGCCGTGGTATTGTATTAGTATTCAGGAGGTATGAAACAATTAAGTCTCTGTTACGTGAGAAATTGAACATTGATTCATGCATTTCTTGTAGATTTATAAATTAAAACAAACATCCAAGTGCTATTAATCACTTTAACTGGAATGCTGCGTTCGCACTTTTATTTCACTTATAAGTGCGCTAAAAATCTTACAAAAGTGTTGCTATGCACAGTACGGAAATATTTGAACAGCATTATCGAATGTCACACGGCTGTAATTTTGAAGTGTGATTGTTTCAATTGATGCTGATGAAGTTCTTAAAGAAAAGGATATTCAAAATTGTTTATTTCGCAGCTTATCGACTTTCCTATATTTTAGAGGCTTGCTAGTTTTACGAACATTGGCTAACAACTGAGAAAAAATCGATGTGCAAAGATTTAATTTTTCGTACGCAATTATTTTGCAGTATATACTTCCAGGATACCCCTTTCTTGCACAATTTGCATTACTTTTCTTATTTACTGAGTAAAAAGTTTATACTGAATTTTTTTCTTTTTGATATATAATGTAGAAACTTGAAACTCTGCAGAAGTTAACAGCCATTGAAATGCCATTTTCGACCCCATTTTGCATGTTTTAAAATATGGTCAATTACTCATGCAAACACAAAATTTCTCCTTTCCATTTTATATTTTCCAAGCAAAGTTCAGTTGTTCAACACTTCACTTTCAGCTCACCGAATTTGCAAGTCCTTTGGATTACGCTCTTCAATGTTGCATAAATTGCAATTGGCAAAATATCAAGTGAAGCAACAGGTCGGAAAGCATTTCTAGCATGGAGAGTTGTTTGCCATTGAAGGTATACCTCACGTCCAACCTCAAACAAGCTGCTGCGTGCACTTGTTTTTTGAAGGGGTTGAGGGTAAGCGTACAAACAAACACATACACACAGGCAGACAACATGAGTGCTTTGCTTAAGTAAACAAAAGTCAGTGTTTCGCTTAAATAAACAACAAAATAGAGAATCAGTGTCTAATTTCTGCTCATAATTTCCCAGACAGTTTCCGATTTTAGAGCTAAATATGAAAAAACAGCAAATGAAAGGCTATAGGTATAAAGCAAACCGATTATTATTTTTTGTTTTTATAAGGTAAAAATCTATTAATATTAGGAAAAGACAAAAGATTATTGCATCCCTACAAGTTTTGAACAAACTCCCGTTAATATTTGCTGGCAAATTTGAAGTCTGTCAGCATAAGATACCCTAACCGGTTAATGCGGCCGAGTACAAACGGACAAAAAGTTGCAGGAATCAGTTAGCTCTATCGCGTATGTTCCCCAACCGTTTCGCTTGTGGGAGCCAAATGCAGACCTACAATTTTGTTAGAGAGCCGCACTAAAAATGTTTAACACGCGTCAATTAACACGTTTTGTTTCGTTGCAGACCGAAGTCTGTTACACAAAATATTAGAGGTGTTATTTAAGACTGCTGAGAGCCGCACAAACGGTGCTTGGGAGCTGCACGCGCCTCTCGGAGCTGCGGTTGAGAAACACTGCAATCTATCGTGTATGAAGGTTACACTTCTGCATAATAAAGGAAAATGGTATTTTTTTCAAGCAGGTAATTTACAAGCACCCGCCACCGTGCACGATTTGAATGAGTTTCTTTTAAGTTGCCAAAGACACTGTCGACGTTGAAAAAATGCACCCGGGGAGGTTTCCATTCGACGTCAGAGGTGCTTAACACAAGCATTCAAACAACGCTAAAAATACCAAGGTAGTGCTGAATGTTATGTGCCGAGTTTCAGTGGCAGACAGCTGATTGCATTCAAATAACCACATGTAGGACGTGCGTTTTTGACAACAACAACGACCCACCTTCCTTGGCAATCCTCCAGTTTACTTTTTCCAGCACCTTTAGCAATGCTGTTTATTTCCAGGTCAAGCATGAAAAAGGCACAGCTATTTGACTCACGCCAATTTGTGACTTTACGATAATTAATTAAAGCAACTGGGTGATCAATGCTTCAGACAAAGCGCATGGACAAATATAACGCGCATTTCACATTTTAACGAAGATGATCGTAATACGGTCTCCAACTAAAATCATTGTTTACGACAAGCTTGACCTTTCTTTTACCTTCGACCTCGTTTACATCGTTACATACTATTTTTCGTACTGCCTGGCAGATTGCTCACAGTTTCGTAGACAACCGAGTCAAAATTGTATAATAGTTCAGTATTTAGTGAAGTTGGAAAGTTAATTTCAAAAGCAGATTCTGTGGCAGCGGAAAATGGCCAATATCTCAGATATTTAGGCCTACCACGTTGTGTGGCTTCCAAATCGCTCGAAACGCTAATTTACTTGAGGTTACATGATAATCAACGAGAACTGCAAAGCACTCTTTTCTTTCTTTAGTAATTTGCTATAAGACAAGAAAAGGAAATAAGACACAGCACAAGTTCCTACGTTTGTACTTCGGGTTCGTCTTGAGCAAGTGCTTTCCTATCTTCATCAAGAGCGGAATTTCTTCGCTCTTGCGTGACCATTCGATGACGTAGGATGACGATTTGCTTGAAGTCGGAGTCACGTGACATGGAAGCTCGGCAGCTTCTCCAACCAGAACAACCAAGTCAGTGGCGCGAGCTGGAAAATGTCAATTTACTAAATTTGATTGGTGTTTGTNATTTTTGTGAAAGCACCACGACGGAGATGATTCGAGGCATTCGCGAAGTTCGCAAGTACATTCGTTTGAAACGCTTTAAGCTGTTAAACTTGTCACCCCATTGTGTAATTTCGTTCTAACGACTATTCAGGCCCGTAGCCACGTGGGGGCATTCGGGGGCAGTTCCCCTCAAATTTCTTTTGTTCCCCCCCAAATTTCCTTGTTCCCAGAAAAGTTTGTTTTAAAAATATAATAAAAACAAAAATCGTGCCCCCCTAAAAACGTATTTTGCCCCTCCAAACCTCAAAACCTGGCTACGGTCCTGCGACTATTCCCGCAGTAGGATAAAGGTAATAAACAAATATCGCTTCTGCATTCCGATAGCGATTGCACATTATTTTGGTCGAGTCCCAAAAACGCATTTTTTTAGAAAGCAATACAAAACATGATGAAATAAAGTCAGTTCTGCTTGTTATTGCAGTTGAATAAAGTCAATTCCTCTTTAACCAACGATTTATTACACATTTTCAAGCTGAAGTTACCCATAAAAATTGTGGAAAACCTTTGATAAACTTTCAGTGCAACTGGCAAACAAATCGTCTGCGATGTTTTCGCTATAGCGAACAAGATGATAGAGCGGTTTCACAAACGTTTAAAATGAAATCGCTTCTTCCGTTTGAAAAAGAAAACATCATAAAACAGTTGTCAGTCGAAAACAATTGTTGAAAATATCAATCACAAACGTATTTGACATTCGCATGTGTTGTACAACTCAGAGCAGGCAAGTTAAGAGTTTCCTCCCACACATGTAATATATTTTATGCTTTGTTTGTAGCAGGCCGGAGATGAAACACGTACACTTCCTAGCAATGAATTTTGAAGCAATTACTTGGGATCATTGCCAAACTCCAATCGGAGATAAAAAACGTCAAACTGTGTGCAATTTTTGCTGAGAAAGCGTCTAAGCGTAGGTCTATATCGCAACCGTAGGTCTATACCGCAACCGTAGGTCTATATCGCAACCGTAGGTCTACATCGCAACCGTAGGTCTATATCGCATCAAACACCCGGGCAACGTTTCGCCGCACAGGAAAAAACACTTAAGCGAAACACCTCTTTGACTGGTACAGTGTCAAGACAGCCATGTAAAGCCATGTCCAGACAAGCATTAGGAGCCAGACTAATCTTGTTGGATTTACTCAGTGACGTGTAGCAATATTGACTTTAGTCCAGGCCTTCCGTGGGCAATAAAACACGCTATGTTCACAGCACCTACTGTATATGCTAGAACTGTAACTGTAGTACGCGCCGTCTAGCCAATAATTTTGTTTAGGTGTCTTGACCCATGGAACGTACAGGTATATTCACTGCTAGGGCCACAAAACACTTTTTTTCATTAAAATATCAATTGGGCTGTGATCAACTTCAGTGTCTTCTTTCACTCCCAGAATGTGCAATAAGATTTATCATGTCTGAGCTACATTGAGCTTGTTTTTAAGCGACACTGACTGTTTTCGAAACACACAAACTCTTTGCAATTATGCTCCAGGTGGCCCCATTTCCGTACTTTTGCGTAATAATCTTATTCTCACGTATATTGATATTTGAGCGGTACAATACAAAGGCATCGCACTTTCTTATTGCAAAGGCCGAAAACTGCAGGTAAATGAATTGCAAGACAGAAGCCAAACCAAAATCATGTTTAATGCCATTCTGATAGCTTTAGGTAAAATGCAAAAAAAGACAGCTAATCAAATGAAACCGAGATCTCTGAGAATTGTATTTTCATTATTTTGAAATATTTACCAAACGTGCAACGAAATTGGGTTACGTTAATACGAAATTACATAAGACAAAATATTCATTTTCGAAATTTGGAACCGAATCTTATATTTTCCCCAATCGAAAGTAAGTAAGCAAAAAGAAACGATCTGATCTACGAAATCAGCTTGTTCAGAGTATAAATCAAAATGTACCAATTTTCAATTTATTCTTTTTTTTGTACTGGAATTTTTTTTTATTGTGACCGAATTGCATATTGTTGATGCTATTTTTGCACATGCACTTCGAAAATTTTTAGACAAATCTATGAAATTTGAAACTGCAATTAAACTTGAAAAAACAGAACCAAGCTCTTCAAATGCCAACAAGCAATTCTTTATGGAGATGTTGAAGCATAAATTTTTGAGCAACTTTCAGAGTTTCTCACATTGTAAGCGTGGTATTGTTACTAAAAAAAGAACGTAGCTTGAACTGATCATTCGCTCTGAGTCGTTTCTTTTGAATAGTCATTAGTTTACGGCAGCAAAGGCAATTGAAGCTGCAACGTTTACGCCGAGTGAAGTTTCATGAACAACTCTATCATGGAGTGATTTTTCATGAAAAACTCTGTCATGGAGTGACGTTTCATGAGAAACTCTATCCTGGAGTAAAGTTTCATGAAAACCTCTATCATGGAGTGAAGTTTCATGAGAAACTCTGTCATGGAGTGACGTTTCATGAGAAACTTTATCATAGAGTGAAATTTGAGGAGGAACTCTGTCACTGAGTGGTTTCATGAGCATAAAATTGGTGAACGTTATGAGTAAAAGTTTTTGCAAGACTTGTATAAAAACTCATTATCACTGGTTTGAGCAATAATGGTGCATGCAGCAGTGACATAGGCGTAGCCAAGGGGGTCTAGAGGGCTATTCCCATCCAATTTTTAGAATATCTAGTAATTTGGTGCTTTGAGAGGGGTAGCCCAAACAAAATACTGTTACTAGCCTAAAATGTAAATTTTGGCCTCCAAAAAATTTTGGACTGGCTATGCCACTGAGCAGTGACCGAGACTTCTGCGTTCAAGCGTAAAATTAATAGTTCCATTCATTCGTCACGTTCATGTACGTTCCAAATTTACGCGGTTTTCAAGTTGTACTTCCAATCTTAGTCTAAATGAGGTGACTTTGCTTCACTGATATTCTTCTAATTGTAGAAAAGGGCTGCCGGGTAGCTATTTTCTCCAGGGCCACACCAAAAGACAGACACATTCGGCTGTTGCTTCACGTTACATTTACTGAAAACATACAACTGGACGAGACATTCTGATATTAAGCGATTTCCTGTATGGTGTGGATGCTTTGTTCCACCTCCATCAACTTTACACGAAGTTTTCCGAAATGTTGCGAACTCTTACGAAAGTTGTCTTCGCTAAAGATTAACAACTACCGGATCGTGGCAGCGGACCGATTGGAAATAATTTAGGAAACTGCCTTTCCTCACTTATTTTCAAATGCTTAGATACACAAAACAAGTTTAATGTGTTCGTGCTGCCATTCACTCATTTCCATACCTAGGTTGGCGTTTGCGAGATTGCTTGAGGAGCTGATGTGCCTTCAGCTTCATTTTGTTGTGTGCTGGCTACATGCAATGAATAAATCATGCCAGAGCGCGCAAGGCTTTTACCAGCAAGAATCTTTAATATTTAAATACTCTTCCGGCGCGACTTCTTCAAATCGCTTCCTGTTCTACGTCACTTCCCATGTGACATTGGCCAATTGGCCAATCCCCAACGCGAAAGATCCAAAACAATTTCGTTAATGGCGCTGTTCGACGCAGCTTCTTGCCAGGCGGCAAAGAAATGTTAAACCGTTTTAAAATCCTCGGCTTCTTAATGGTATTAAAATGCATAGGCGTAGCCAGGGGTGGCCAAAGGGGCCATGTCCCCCCAAAAAAATTCTAGAAAATTTGTCGTTTTGTGCTTCGAGAAGCGGTGTCCCGAACCAAACACTGCTGTTCGCCTGAAGTCAAAATATTTGCCCCCTTCCGAAATGTCGCAGCAGTGGGAGTAACATAAGATGAAAGTAGTTTCTATTGTGCATGGGTTTGCGTCCGAGTTGACGTAATGCAAACCGGGTCGATTCAATGCATTTCCTCCACATCTTTCTCGTTCAAGCGTTTTTTTCTCTCGTTGCGAACTTGTCGAAATAGCCATTATGACGTGATGTGCATCGTCACCGAAAATCACAGCGATACCTCGTTGTCCAGAAAATGTCGACCGAAATGAGGTCTTCGATTTGTGGCATGAATTCATCCAAGTCAAAGCAAAACCTTGCAATCTATCAAAGAATTTAAAATTTGGCAATGCCTTTTGAGCAGTTCCCAAACTTTTAATCAACTGAAGCGCTTGGGGCATGGTCCGCCATTACTGGGTCGTTCGAGGACGCTTGTTGCCGCCCCCTGACTTCAATTCTCATTCGGCGTTAGAAATAATAATAGCACAATATCAAAATATCAAGATACAATGCAAATTAGTTATCATGACACATACTTTCCACGCCATGCTAATTTTGTGCCAAGTGGCGTACGCTACTGCTCACAAAATTATGAGCTGTGGTTCTAGTCGCCCTGTTCATTCAAATGTAATGAACTTTTTCACGCAGTAAGTGATAATCTTCCGCGAAGTCTGATATCTCGCTCAAAAGGTGCGCAAGACATAAAAAAAGCAGACGGAGGTTTTAGAAAGAAAATGAGAACTCGAGAATACTGGAATTTTCTCCTATAATTTGACGTTTTCTCAATGTGTCTGTTGATCCAGTCGCTGTGTCAAGTTTGTCGAAGAATTTTTCCGCGCCATATATTGAGTAGCTTTTTGAGTAGAGGTGAATTTGTTTTTTAAGTTACGAATGATTGTAAACGTGACAATTGGCCGACGTGATTCTTGCATCAGTTCAACTGCAACGGTGTTTCCAAAGCATTTTGACAAATAAACTACACGTGAAATCAGAACCAGCACAACTTGAACTTCGTTGTTTGCAGCTTTTCCTTATCGGGGTATGGCACCTCTGACAGATGGGAGGAACGGAAAAGCGGTTCGACAGGGGGGGAAAATGCTTCCTTGCGAGTGATTCGCATGAAACAAATATGTCAAACTTGTATTGCTTTAAATCAGTGATTCTTAACCTAAATTTGAAGCTTAGTGTTTTAGTGTTACACCGCATGCCATTTTTGTTGTGCTATATATCATTTTGGGGGCGACGTAACGAATGTTATAGTTGCATGGGGGTCCTGGTTTCGATGTAATGTAATTACCTACATCATGGTTGATTCTTTAAGTAACGTCATCAGCGATCACTCAACCATAGAATGACCTTTTTTCGCAATTTGTATCAAGATTTGAAATGCGAAAACGTACACAATTTCTAACAAATTGAAATGTGAAAACGCAAATAACAGACTTTGATATTTCTGCAGATATCTTCGTTTTTGTCAGTATACCACCAATTGAAAAAAGTGCATGCTTCTCTATGAAGCAAACTTGGGTTAAAAATATTAATTTGCGTAAACAAGATTGGTTGCAATTTTCAAGTTTTGCCGGTAATTTATAAACCAAACTGGATTCCGAAAACATTCTCGTTATATCCATTCGCAAGCCTTTGCATCCTTAAACTCTGGGCGCCAACCTCTTGTGCGATAAATATGTGTTTGGATCTAAGTAATATTTTGTTTTACTCCGCACACAACTGTTCCGGACATCCTTGCTGTAAATAGAAGATTCATTCATTTGTCTCTGAGATGTTTTGTACCAGGCTATTAGTGATAGACAGAACGACGTGTTTACGATGTAACGACGCACAGTTGTGATGAGAATAGGCGTGCTTTATTCGACAAGTCAGACACTCAGCAAAATTTTGAAGATGATTTACTTTATAACGAAAAAGCAAAAATGCAGTAAAATAATTGGGGTCAGCCGTATTTCGGATCCCTCTTTGAAAAAAAGCAGGAATCCGGTCCCCAAGCCCTTTATCCGCCGCCCTTATCATCATTTAACTTTCACTGGCCAGATGTTGTCTCTGTTGCCACTGGATTAGCAGGTACTGATAAAATATTTTAGTAGCTTCTTTGTTATGTCATCATTTTTTTGGAAATTTACTTCCAAAAACTACAGTTCCAACTTGTTCATTGATTTGATCTAGCAGCTAGCAGCACACGTTTCTTACAATCTAAACACATATTTTTTTCAATCTTAGTGTCGGTTTAGTTTACCAGGCTAATAGTTTGTCAGTCAAACTAAAAGTGGTTTATATTGCATTTGTGTGTAGGCGTATTCTTTTCTTGCCGTTTAGTGCAGTTTTTCTTTAAACTTAAACAAGCTACAGTATCTCAATTAGGGTTTTACACTAATGTCAAACAATAGAAACGAAAAGCCACTGCCGGTGTGTGATGCAAGCTAAATATGAAGATTTTTGTGCGTAAAAAGATAAATATCCGCAATTTAAGCAGAGGTACTATGTTCTATGATCATCTGATGCAGCATACATTGCTGCATATCAGACTAAGCAGTGACCAAATAATATTTCTGAATAACCTAAAACCGCTTATAAAATGATGGGATCCATTACTGCTTTTTGGGAAAGTGAGTGAGAAAAAGAGAAGACTTGGGAAATAGGTGACTACAACGCAGCTGCAGGTTGACCCAGCATGAGGAAAAAGTCAGGAATCGCTGTTTTCAAAGAAACTTTAAATTCTAGACGAGGGTGCAGAGTGCACTGTGCATCAGAAACCAGAACCACTGATTCATCACGCCGTTGAAAGGTTGCTGTTAAATGCTGCTGGCAGGCTGCCTGAGCAAACGTTGATGGCTGCCACGTGCGCTCTCAAGCAACCTTTGGTTGAGCAATGTTACCTAAGCTGCTGGGTCGGAACGTAGTTAGATAAAATGATGAATGAACTTTGCGCCGTAATAAGGCACTGCCAAAAAGTCTAGCACTGGTATGTAAGGCGGTCTTAAATATATAGATATATATATATATAAACGAAACAGGTTTGTGACAGTGAGAAGGGTCTTCAAGGAATTTGTCATGATGCCGAGGGAGAAGATAACGTACCCACCCACTCCATTCACAATTGCTTCGACGCGGGAGAAGCAAACTCGGACTGTATAATCTGAACCACGAACCATTTTACTGGAAACTCTCTCTTCCGAGCCAAAGACAGCGCAGCAGANACTTTCTCAATTGAACATTGCGATCCTCTTGTTTCAAAAGCAAATAATTTCAGTTTGTGTCGAACGAACTTCGCGTTGTTAAAAAGCGCGAAGCCAGGCGACGGGACAGCGACGCACTGAGGCGTGTCGCCATCTATTGTGCAACGACAGGCGCCTCCAAACGCAGGGTTTGGCGACAAAATTCTAGAACAAAACAAGCTGTTTTTGTCCGACAACCGGGACACACAATATCCGTGCGAGAAATGAAGCTCCGGTTCTCGCCGTCTTACATGCGATCGCAGTGCTGGACTGCGCCAGGGCTATTGAAAGCGAAAGTCTTAGCGACAGATAATCGAGGCATGCGCGATGACCCATTCTGTTCATTTTGAATGGAGAGCGTGTCGGGACGGAAACCTGAGTTGTCAGACTTTTTATAGCAATCTAACCGTTTGTTAGAATACTTCGTTTCGCACAGGTGTGGCTACGTCAGACGAAACGTTCAAAACGCGCACCGGGTGAGTGTGGCTTGCGAGTCAGGGTGTGGCGCATCCTGGGTTGTAACAACCAATCAACAGAAATTAAAAGATGAAAATCGTGAGACGGACGACAAGCAACGTAAAAGCAGAAACACTAAAACGCCCAACAAAGCACGACAGCAAGCGATGAAAATTTGCTTGAGGTGGTTTTCGACCAGTTTCCTCTTCCCGCACCTGTCAATCATTGCCGTAGGGCAGCGGTCCCCGTACTGGGGGTAATATGCGATTGTTCGGGGGGGGTAACGCGGAACCAAAACCGCAATGCTGTTCTGTATTATGAGCGATCACTACGAAATATTGAGGGAAATAAGACATAATCGCTACCTTGATTTGGGTAACAGCTTGAAAAAGCTTGGGAACCACCGCCGTAGGGGAACAAAAACGTTTGAGGGTGCGAGACACTTTTACTTTGTCGTCCGTGCTAAATTACTGCCAATGAGCAGCAAACGACAAACTTTGACATTAGTGTCTTCCAACACGATGAGCGGGGTAGAGCTAAAGCTTTTAGGGACACGCAACTATCCTATCACCCTTTCGAGGGCATGCACACGATAGGGTTGACTGGACATTTGTTCAGTCGCCAACAGCAAAAACGGGCTTGTAATTAACCTTGCATAACCACTGTATCCCATAAATATGATCCACGAAAAAAAAAAAATTTTTCAAAACCGTGGTAAATATGTTGATCTGTCAGATATATAATTCTTCAAAATATTTTGCCCGATTTTACTTTTTCTCCATTCATCGCAAACTTGTAAGGCAGGGAAATGTGACTGCACCCCAATCTCCCGCGGCTGTACGGCCAATGAAAGTAACTTTTTGTTATTTTTTCGCGACAAAAGCTCGTACAGCAACTGGCCGTTGTGAAAGGGAAAATTCCTGAGGTGTGCGTATAAAACATTTCGTAAACTGATTAAGAGCAGCGATCCTGCTTTGCAGTTTGTTTTCAATGACTGAGATTATCTAACTACAGATAAGACTCCAACTATCCCGATGCAATACATGCCCCGGTACATCTAGTCGTTAACTGGCAACATGCGTTAAAAAATTATCTTCATCACAGTGTAAGGGAAGATTCCGCCAAATCAACGAATTGAGAGTCGACCAATGATCGNCTGCTGTGTCTTTCGGTTTAAAAGCCAACTGCAAGCCTCTAACTCAGTCAAAAAAAACATTAACTTTGTTCAGGTTTTAATGCTGCCTAAACGTTTCAAACTTAATTTGGTATGATACGTAAAAGGAAAATCAAAAATTCAAAATGGGTGTCATACCTGAAACGAACTTAACTCTTGCAAACGCGTTGAGCCTGTGATGTGGATTATGGGGGCTTATGCGTTGCAGTAGGTTTGGGTTGCAAAAGCTAATAGGAAAGCATGTTTCTTTGTGCACTTACCTCAAGAGAGTATTTGCGAAATAATAATAGAAAAAATGTAATAATGTTTCGAGAAAAAATGTGTTTACTGTGCAAATAAAGAGTTGCTTTTGTTGCTGATCGTAAAAAGAACAAAACAGACAAATTACAAAACCTGGTGAAGCTCATATTAGGCTAACCTTTAAGCACCCATAAGTGCTCTTTCCAAACTAATAAACATACGACCACCCTTACTCTTGGGAAGGTCTTGTTGCCTGCTGTCATCAGCAGCAAATGAGACTTTAGTCACAGCAATCCTCCGGCAAATGAACCAACAGCCCGAGCGGGTAAATTAAAACTGTTTGCAACTTTTCCCAACGTCGAACACAGTGCACAATTAGCGTTTGACATAATCAACGAAACGACTATCGTAAAGCAGGAAAAGCCTGACAGTCCCCAAGGCTCGCGAGCAGCGGCGGTTGCTGCACAAACGTAATAAATCTCGGAACTGAACAGGTTGCTGAAAGCGGCATTGCCTAGCGCTGTGTTATGGCATATTATCGTTTTGGCCCTGACAAAGCTTCATGAATAACAAGAGGGCAACGATGTCAGTTGAAGACCCTTGGGACAAAGGCGGTTTTTGTCCCAAGGCCTTATTGCGCGTTTGTTTTGCTAAAGCGTTTAAAATAATAGTCGCGTGTCTGAAACCATCGGTTTTTCGGAGAACGTGTGCGGCTACCCTCGAACAGTCACCAATGAAAAGCGACAGCATCTCAAACCAAAATTCAATGTAGCAAGAGTGCGCGAACGTGTGATATCACAGCGAGGCAAGATAAACGCATTTCACTGGAGTCAAGAGGCTCGCGAGGACAGCCACTGTTCGATATGATATATGAGGAATACGCACATCGCGCAGAAGACCGCGCATGTACGTTTATTAGGGGACGGGCAGATGGCGCAGAACAGCGTGAACTGAAAACACAACAACTTGATTTCATTCACCTGCGGTAAATTTTCTCTCAAATAATTCAGATCTGCTGTAAACATTGGTTTTTGGCAAGCTTTAATTCGCATTTGAACCAAAATCAGAAACGTTTGTATCGTTTGTATTTGCATTTGAAACAAGATCAGAAACGTTTGGAAATTTCCTATGCATGATACGGTTGACAGTAATCTGTTAAGTTCCTCGCTACACAAAAACGAATAGAAAATTTTGCTTGGAGCAGGGTTGTTGCTAGCCGGTGCCGTAAATATGTTTGTAGGGCGATATCGATTTCTTTCCACGTTGGAATCGAAATGGCTTTTTTATCGCTATTTAATTAAATTTAATGGTATGATTTCATACGAAATTGCTTCCTCCCTTATCACTAAAAGCTGTCAGCACGCGCAGCTAAGCTCAGTCTCAATCACAAGGGTATGTGTTTACGTTGGAAATGCTCGGTTTCTGCAAATTGATTGAAACCAGCTTTACAGCGCTTATCATTTCTGGATCTCGTCTGGTTCAATCAGAAATGACGTGTCCTTTGACCACCGCCACCAGGCGTAGTTCAGTTGTGCCTAAATGCGACAAAGGTACAAAAACGGGAGCGAATCTTCTCTGAAAAAGTTTCAAATGATGAAAAGGCGGGAATTATGCTGCACGTGACTGACAACGTTGTTGCTACTTTTAAAAACATGCCAAAACCTCCCTCCTGAAAACTACGCGGAAATCTACTTAGCCTATAGCGCATGAGTCTGCTTACAACTCAAAGCCAGCATTTCCATTTAAGGTCCCCCTGCTGAGGGAAAGAACCACTGTAAACGTAAATCTTATCCGGCAAATGCAAAAGGTTACATGCTTTTCTCAGCTCTGTTTACAGTGTTTCAAGATTCTACACTTGTGTGCGAACGTTGCAAAACGTAAGAACAGGCAGCAACAGACCCAGAAAAATTGTCTCGAAAGACGTTTCACGTACGCGTATGTTTTTATGACCCTTTGATGAGAAAGTTGCTTGTGGGTACGCACACAGGACCAAAAGGACAAGCATCATGCAAACTCAGGATTCAAAATCGACTGGTCGAGTGCTGAAGGGAAACAAGATCTATCAACAAATGTGAATGATTTTATGGAATATTTTTACTCATTGTTTCCACTTCCACGACATGGTCGGCATCGATCGATCGGCGACGATTCTCAACGCGTCTTAAAAATGGATCCCATTGTTAAACAGTTGGCCCCAATTTAACTGCTTTGTGTTACATTCAGGATATGCTTTTGAAAACTCAGAGTTGGGAGGGTTCTATCAGACCAGTTGAATAGTTTACTTGACTGTAGTCATTCGATTATTGTCAAGATAACTATTACTACAGTGACGATAAATGATTATTATGATGCGTTCAATATACACACTTTCTTAAAAACCTGGTAAAAAGAGTCTCGTATCTTTATTTGCCAAAACGGTTTCTTGCCAAAGTACGTTTATCAGGAAATGACGTCTTTCTAAGACGGAGCTTAGGAAGCATGCTTACTGCTCATGTTACGAATATATTACCATCCTGGAAATCACTTACGGGGGTGTACTGAAATTGAAAACTTTGATGCAATGGAACAATTACCCAATACTTATTTGAAATAGCCTGAAATTTTAGCGGAAAGATATAGGGCGGAATAATGAGGTCCTCAATTGGCTTTTGCCGCATCAGATAGAAAATGGACATGTTCGTGAAGTCTGAGCTAAAAGACAGTATCATACACGTGCTGTCGATGGTCACCTCACCTGTATTTCAATTTTTATGCAGAACCAAACGCTCTCAATGAGACCGACACTTTAAGCAACTTTTTGTAAAAAACAGCTGGACATAAAACAGCATGTGTGCCTGAATTTCGGATAACTTTACCTGACGAAAGCCGTGCTTTTAATTTGTTCGGCGCCGTGGATTTAACAGAGATCATTTTCATCTAACACGAAAAACTGGTTGAGGGGCTGCTCGAAAACATTGTCTCAGTCGGACGAGCGTTTCGTCACAGCCTTTGTTAAGTCTCTGTCTTGTAAAGTGCTTTGCATTTTTTGGCTGACAAAGCGAATAACTGACTTTTGGCAATTGCGTTAAAATGTCTTGAGATGTCAATTCCGAAACCCGCGCCTTTTCATCGGACCGACTTTTTCTTTCGGCGAAAGAAACAAATTGATCCGCTTGCGTCGTACCATCCCCTCGACTGGTATGGGTTTGCACTTTCGTTAAGCGCAGGGCAAAAAAAACAAAAGCAAATGACTTGAGGAAAACTTTAAAAATTCAGACTCTATAGCTGTTAATAACCAACCACAGTCGAATCGCCTTCGAAAACTGACCCAGGAGAGGCAAGCAACTTAAAGCCAATCCCCACTGGGGAAGTGATACCGGATAACTTCTCAAGCCAGTGTTTTCTTTCATACAACGACGTAGTGATTAGCAGCAAACAACAGATGCTATTTCGGATCTGGTCTCAACGGCGCCCTCAGTTGCGACCACTGCAGTTTGCACAAGTCTGGGCACAAGACTTTCACAACTAGGTAATGACTTCATGCATTATGACGTCGACAAAGACATACCCAAGTCGTTTCATTCATTCAGCGTGTCGTCTTCGACTGACGAAGGTTGACGACCACAGCTCTCCATAGGGTCCTGTCGTTAGCTTTCTTAACACAGTTTACGTAATTATCTTGAGTACACAGTTCAATATCCTTCACCCAATCCCTTCTCTTTCTTC
>JGI24021J15306_10003786_pt1 | contig 17254 bp, 12 predicted proteins | sample Ectturendosymbi1_FD_15306 | JGI IMG/M metagenome (IMG submission 15306) | reverse complement strand
AGGCTGCACTACAGGGCGGGCCAGTGGGCTGCACATTACGCTGGGCTGCGGAAAAGGGCGGGCCGGAGGGATGCCCTTTTCTCCAGCCCGCCGGATCGCCTTTTTGTACAGCCCGCTGGCCCGTCCTTCTGTCTTCTATGCAGCCTGCCAGTCCGCCGACAGTTCACGTTTTTCATTTGGAAACACGGTCCTCCAGCCCGCCCGGCCCGCCGGCCCTCCAATTAGTGTTATCCATTTGATTTTCTTTTTTTGTGTTCCAAATATTGCAGGGAAAACCCCTGTGGCTGGCTCGCTCCGTTGATATTCCTCGAGCTGTCTACAACTTTCGGTTCTTCGCGACATACATACTTCACCACGTAGAAGACTCAACGCAACTGCAAAAACCCGCTCAAGCATTAAACTACGTACAGTGTGTGCCAGCTGGCGTGTGTGGGCTAATAAGGTCAGTGTATGCTTTCATTTTAAGCGTGATTTGTACAGCACGTAATGCTTTTCGTACAAGACCGTGGTTCAGACTAACACGGCCATGATTTTCTTTTGTGCTTTTGCTAAGGTCTATAGGTCACGACAACAATCTTGATCAAAGTAATATGAGTGGGGTTAATTGAAGAAATTAATAAACATTATACACGACTGAAGTAACATTACGAGTCACCGTTTGGCCTGAAGTATTATTCTTAGTTTTTCTCCCGTGTTGGTCTCAGATGTTCCAGCATTGTGGAACTTCCAATTCTGGATTTATAATACAAGTGTACAACTTCATGTTGGTCAGTAGCAGAAAGTGGCAGTTGCTATTGTGACCCAATAAATAAACCCTCCAAATGAAAAAAAACAATATACCAGTATTTTCATTACCAGCACATCGTTGATGACGTAACATGACAACGGCACTGTGCGATGTGCATCGCATCAGTGGTTTAAGTTAAGATGCAGCCGACGGGATGCAATTGCATAAACGTTAAAAATACGCCAACGTTGCAGTTGGCCCATCGTCAGACTGGTCAGAGAGCAAGGGACGTAAAAAGCAAATACAAGTTGACAGTGGCGATAGTTTGGTGAAACCTGCACTTGCCGCGAAGTGGGACAGATGAAACGTCGCGAAATGAAATCACAAGTTGTCTGGTCGTTCGACACCCACCGATCTAGATCATGAGAGAAACAGACAAACACAAACCGAAACGTAGTTGTACAGGAAGTGAGGCGACCACAAGTTGAAAAATTATTATTAAAAGCAATATTGTTCAGTACTGTGAAGAACGGTTCTCCAAAACCGTATTGAAATGCGTAAGACCTGTCAACATATTTGGTGTTTCCTAAAATATGCTTGCCACAGCACGTTTGTACGAGTGCCAATAATTGGAGTGTTTTCTTTTTATGTCTTTTTCAATGGTCTGTTGTGAAAAATACCAAACTAGAAATGTCAAAATGGAAAACGAATCTTCCAGCAAACTTTTTTGAATTTGCTTCGTTAGCAAACAACTATTGTGTTCATAGAGCAATTGGTGACTTCTCCTTAATACGTGCTTCATAATAATTTTCCAACTCCTGCCATTGTTGCAACTGTAACATTCCGCAGTGTTTACTGCAACGGTTATTAGAAATAAACCCATTGACAGCAACGTGCGTCAGTTTTCCAGCGCAAGAAGCATGGCGTTGGTCTTGATCCTGGAGAACAGCTGTTGCTATTTCAGCATTGCACGAAGTAGGTTATAACCTGTCCCTTGTATATCCATCAGCATCATATTTCCCTTTGTGAATTCAAAACTGTAATGAGCATTGGCACTCGGCCTTCTTATTTAAGACCAATGAAATCTTTGTCGGGAACCGTGACATCATTGTTGATGTACTTCACAAAATCTGCCGCACAGAACGGCTCGACCGTAACATGACTATCATCATATGCAGCGTGTTCTAAACTTATTACAACATTGAACAACTTCCTTAGTTTTAATAAACTAAAATTCACGCATCTACACAAAACACGATAAGAAAACAGGCATAAAAAGACGCCAAGGTCGAGCATTCAACTCAAAACGTCTCGTCCAAACTACAACAACGGTAGGTGCGATGTGCAGGCCGTCCTACCGATCGCGTTTCTTCCAGCGAATGATCAACACGTCATGAGCGCCTTGTTAAATTACGCCCACGCGGCAGTGGCAATCACATGAGAAGAATGTCACCAAGAAACACGAAATCAAAGACACGGGCCTCACCCAAGAAATAACTCGGACAGGCAAAACACAAACTTACATCATAGCGTAATAAGCATCCTCCATTAACAAATGTTTTGCCAAATGCTTCTGGAACTTCCTTAGAAAAGCTATCGAAGATATGTTTGGCAACTGAGTGCATTTGTACTTGTTCCTTTACGTGCTCTTCAATAGTTAAATGAACATCTTTAAGTACAGGAAAACTGTCTTTCTTGTATTTCTTAATCACCAATAACTCCTCACCATGACTGTCAGTTTTCGGTTTATAGGCTTCTCTGAAAGCACCTTGGCCAAATGGAGTTGAATCAGTTTCAAAGGCACGAGGTAAATACTTATCCCACCCTGCATCTTGAACATTGTACTTTTGTGAGTGTAATTGCACGGTATGCGTGCATACTTTCTTGCATAATTTGCCAGCAAGCAAAGTGCCTGTGCTCACAGATGGAGAAAAATGCTGTGTTACTGCTACATCTACTAGCCCCAGAGACCCTGTGCACTTGGCAAGAGGATTTACACCTATATGAGGAACAAGATGGGTGTCTTGTCATTGTTGATAAACCTCACAAGGCAAATTTTTACCATGCATTCTGAGCATCCTTTGTGCACTACTGACCTCTGTCACTAGAGAGCACATCACATGAAGTTTTGGGCTGCTGGAAGTATTCTTCGCGCGCACATTCCACATTTTTCAAAGACAATTCAGTGTACCTACCAAATGGAACCGAAACTCGGATGTCCACTGGTGCATACCTTTTAGCCCGACCAACTGGTTCTGGTGACATTCGTTGAACTGTGGGTGCGGCATTGGCAGCGATGTAATTTTTACTCTCTTTGCCTCTTACCCACACGCTCCTCAAACTCATTCCAAGACTCTTTACGTCCAAAATCATGATATAAAATAAGTTTGTCAAACTATTTCAATTGTTCTGCAAAAATGGTTTTGGCATTCATAATCCAAAACTTCTTGCGGAAAAATAATTTCTCTGTGCACCAGCCAAACTTGGAGTAGTTCAGCAAAAGTTGTACGGCGCACTCGGTAGAGAAGGGATCTCAACTCAAACTGCTCCGAGGGCCAAACGAGGACTTAAAAAGTAACCCGAGGGCCGCATTATGACCCTGACGCAACAATGACGGCACCTGAACCTCATAGAAACAGCTTTACATTTTATTTCCGGCGAAAAGTATCACGAGTTATTGGCAAATCATTTCTATCCGTCTCTATATTCGTTTGAAAGGAACTCGTTCACTCGCTAGCCGAGCACTTTTAAACATCAGCGAACAAACCAAATAGCGTAAATGCTAATCATTTGAAAATCCCCAAAAATCATTGCAGGCCGCACAAAACGGCCTGGCGGGCCGTGTGTTTGAAACCCTGCATTAGAGCTTCGCAGCCCACTGGTTGAGAAGCGCTGCCGTAGATAATGATTTAGGGCAAACGACAGTCAGAAAGACGGAAGGTGTGACCAGGTCAGCGCAAACGCCTTGTTTTGAGAAAACTGAACAGGGAAAAACATCCGGTCAAGGTAACCTCATACCTGATCCTGTCTCTCCAATAAGACGCCACAACTACAGTATTGCCGAGGCACCGCATTTCAAAACTGTTTAGTTCTCCATCCTGCTGCATGTATGTTGGCCAAGTTTTCATAGTTTTAAAGCAGAGCACTTCAGTACCGAAGCCTTGTAGCTTTTGGTGCGCAATATAAGATGTGGATTGCGCTCTGGAATTGAGTCGGAGCAGTTGCTTTTCCGGTTCTAGACTAAGTCTCTTTCTCAAGAGAACAGTCGTTGGACACAAATGCTTGTGGCGTATTACTGCGTGTCAACTGGTGCTTTGCAAGGATCTTTTTGTTGCTGATGACCAGAGAAATGGCCTCACAAGCAGCAGAAAAAATGGCCCATTCGGTGGCTGAAGGTCCGCTTCTCGGTGTCAAGCTAAACTAAAGCATCATCATACGGTGACAGTGGTGCACGTACAACGATATGCCGAGTTCTTGTTTTGGCACATAACCTTGCAAGGTCTGAGAATCTGCCATCTGTGTGGATGCGCAGAAAAATCCATCATTGATGGTATTTTGTCATAATCGTGGAATGTATCGTGGAGAACAGCAGATAAGATTCCAAACAGGGTTGGGGCCAGGACACAGCCTTGCTTTATGCCATTTTTCAGCCTAAAAAGAGCTGACGGAGCAATTTCAAATAAGTTACAGGAGTGTCAACTTGATTTGTTTCCAGTTCCTGGTCGAGCGCAACCGTCTTACTAAAAACGAAAGATGCTGGGCATGTTGTGGTCAGCGAAATATCCAGTTATCCAGACGGGGAATTTTGAGATATTTTTGTCGTCTAAGGTAACCATTTAAGATCACTTTTCGACCTTCGCTCATTACGGATTAACCAATACAGGTCAGGTGGACGGAAAATTTCCTTATTGTCTAGGGGCGCCTAGCTTAAGGCGGGCGGTAGCAGACTAGTGAGGCACGAGGTCTCTCCCACCGTGATTCGCACCCTGGGGGTCACGCATCTGTGGTGCTGCTGCAACAGGTGGGGGCTCCAAACCTTCGTGCACTTGCAGCGAGATCGGGACTACGCTGATTCTGGGGATCCGATCCGGAGTGCACGTGCAGTGCGGTTGGAATCTGCTGTTGCTGGACCAGGAAACATCTGGGGACCACCAATCTATGGTGGAACTCCAGCATGTTTGTTTCTTCTCAAAATTTGTCAGTTTCCACCCAAAAATTCGTCTTAGTGTTGAAGCTAGAAAAGCAGATATGTCTCAATTCGCCGCTGTTTGCTTCTCAGCAAGCCAGAAGACATAATAAAAATCTTATTCATATAGATCGTCGTAAATGCACAGAAACTGATTTGCTTCCGCAGTCCGTGGAATCTGCCAATGTACCTGCTAACCTGGAAGATAGCACCGGCTATTGCTTTTGGCAACACTTGCGTTGCGAAGCCTTCTGAGCTGACCAGCCTGACTGCGTGGAAACTTTGTGAAGTTCTCCAAGATGCTGAGCTTCCCACAGGTGTTGTGAACATTTTGTTTGGATATGGTCCTTCCGTGGGAGAGGTGGGTGATGTTTCCCCTTCAAGCAACGCGTTTTCAAAATGAATGATTGTGCCGTGTTGATTAAATCACACCTGCTCGGCGGAATGCAACCAGCTGCAGTTATAATTTTTTTCGTTCAAGTTGACAACTGTTTTTAGGTTGCTTTATCATTGCAAGGAGGTTGATCTCCATTCACACTTAAAATCTTTTAGGATTTAGGAAATAAAGTGATAGAATCCTGCTTCACTTGTGTTTGCAAACTTGAAGACGATAAAATTTGATCACAGTCACATGGAAATGTTAAAACTTTACCCAATTATTTTGAATCCATGTTTTTTACTGTTTAATGTCTTCAAGTGAAAAAATATGTTCGATTTTGTGTTCCTGATTCAGTAGTTCGAGGTACGTCGATTTCATTCTCTGTGCTGTGATGTTGTGCTCCAGGAACAAAGCAATTTTGGAAGTCGTATGACAAACACCCAAAGAAAAGCCAATGATTGAAATCAAATTACACGTTTCAAAAGTTGTGTTGAGATACGTACTATACAATTTCATTTAAATCCTTGAATTTCGCGTTGCTGTTTGTTATACCAGTCTTGCTCGCTGATTTCGCCAAAATCACTGATGGCTCAGTGACTTTGCTTATGAGATTTAGAAGTTCCGCTTGGGGGTATTCAGCAATTGATTTAGAAATCTGTATCGTATATTTTTTAAACAATATCAAGTTGCCTGTAACGAGCATTTGTTTTTTTTTGATTGTGTTCACAAAACAGTCAAAAAAGATACAGTTTTGTTTTCAATATTCAAAAACTAAAGCTTCTTGTGATATTCAGATTGGACAATCCTTTCTGAAACCTTCTCGTCGCAAAATTGCTGCACGATTTCTATGCTTAAATGCAATCGTCAATTTGGTTTCGTATTTTCAAAATTTTATAGTTACCCGTCGAATTTTCTGGTGGCCGCCTCGAATCAATCAAGGAACACCTATTGCAGAAAAGGCTTCCCAGATCCGCTTTTGCAACTTTTGTCTCTGCTTGTGATAAGGATCGTCATAACGAAGCATTGGTGATTGACAGGCGATTGTCAAGCACCCCGACGTGCCACTGATATCCTTCACCGGAAGTACGCTGGTCGGAACTCGAATTAGCGCCGTTTCTGCCCCCTTCTGCAAGAAGCTGTCCTTGGAGCTTGGTGGTAAAAACGCGGCCGTCATTTTCGAGGACGCTGAGTTTGACGAATGTGTCGCTACAACGATTAGATCGGGCTTTAGCAATCAGGTTCGAAATTGTTTAAGTGTGAATTGTAATTGTTAGGACGATGTTTTGTTGTATCTTCCCTGCGTTGGTTTTAGCCAGAATTAGAAACTTGGTATCACTTGCAGCAGGTAATTAATCGATGTGTGTATTGGCATCGAGATCCTGTATGCTTTGATGTAGAGTAGTTGTCACCAGTTAGCCTTCAGTTCTTTTCGAAGTTTGAAACACGACTGCGCAGCGCTTGTGCGGTTTTGTTGTTTCAGTTGTTGTGACAGCATTGTGTTTAAGTACGAATTGGACACACGGCAGGCACGCGACGCGATGCTTTTGGTCTTTACTTGCAGGGAGAAATCTGTCTGTGCACGAGTCGCGTTTTTGTTCAATCCACTATTTTCGATAAGTTCGTGAAGAGATTCGTCGAAATGGCGCGGGCGATAAAGGTCGGCGATCCCAGCGATCCTGAGGTGAAAATGGGAGCTTTGGTTAGCAAGCAACATTATGACAAGGTACGATTCGTCCAACTGCTACGTCCATACGAGTCGAGCTATCGGTGATTATCGCATACTTTCAGCTTGTGTACTTCAAATGTTGTTCACTTACGCTTTCGTGTTGTTCACGTGTGATTTCGTCGGTCTCTCGGCTAAACACCCGGAGTTTTTCCAGGAGTCTTATTTTGAATATCAGCTGGAAGCTGAGCGGGTGGCCTGTCGAAAAATACACGACTGTTTTCGACGAAGCCTTCATGCTGTGTCGCATCGAAGTCGCTTTTTGTTTGTGGCGAAGATTGCCACAACGTTTCGACTTGATCACTCAGGTGGCAGTAACAACAACAAAGAGGACAAAAGTCAAACAAACTGCGTGCTGTGGATTTGTTGTCAGTAAAGGCTTTGCGCCAATTTATAGTCAGATTTAATTAAACTCAAACTATATGTCTGTTGATTTAGTTAAACTATATGCAGCAGCGATGAAGCTGCTTGGGTATTTAGATCGACGTTGAACAATGCGGTGGATTTCCAAGTCCAGATATCACGATTCGAAGATTTTTTGACTCGGTTGGTTGCCGACTTACTTGCAATTTGGTGATCTGGTACATGAGCAGGGGCGTAACGAAGGGGGGCACAAAATCCTGGGAGCCAAATCACTATGGGGGCGTCGAAAAGTCCTAACAGTGTCACAAGCACTTTCTTCAATACAGTCAATTTGCTTCCGAAAAAGCTCAGGTTCAAATATGGGGACGCCAAACTTGCTTCTTGCCCCGGGCGTTATCGAACCAAGTTACGCCCCCTGTACCTGAGTTCGAGTGTTGTCATAGCTGTGCACTCGAATTCGGACTCCTCACTCAGCTCCTGCACGTGTTTTTCGTTTGTACAAATTACGAAGCAGTGCTTGCTCTTTCTGAAGACCTCCCCCACCACTCACCAGTTTCAACGAACGGCTATCCCGATCTTTAACGTTGCGCTTGTGGACTGTCCAGGTGACTGGGTACGTAAGCACTGCCCGTAAAGATGGTGGAGTGATTCACTGCGGACACGGCGTGGACGACTTGTCGCTGCCCGAGAAGTGCAAGGACGGTTACTTTGTAATGCCGACCGTCATCACTGGCCTCCCAGACACGTCGCCTTGTCAGACTGACGAAATTTTTGGCCCGGTTGTTTGCGTATCACCGTTCGACACAGAAGAAGAGGTAAGATGCTTTGTGTACTTGCTGTCCTTGCAGTAGATGCTACCTTGTTGCCTGTCTCCAAGAGCGAATTATGATGCAACTGCATTGATGTGGAGAAAGTTATATGATCGTAACTTTTGCGGAAACGGTGATCCTAAAACTGTCCACGTGATAGAGATGTCTTATTTCTGTGCGCTTCGGAGATCCTTGCACAGCTTATCATTATGGAAGAGGACTCGTTGTCCAAATGGCGTTTTTGTATTACCCCTGGACAATTGGCGCACGTTGAGAACTGTAGCAGTGAAGACTTAACTTTGCTTACTTTAGAAGACTGCTAAAGTTAATGCCCGTGCTTGTGCGGTGCGTCTCTCGATAGCGAGTGCACGTACATTTGAAATCACAGTGCGCTGCCTGCATTGCAACATTTAGCGTATTAGTAATATCTTTTTGCGAAGACAATGAAAAATGCAGAACATGATGGCAATATGTTACTGTAACGTGGACACCTGACGATATCAATTGACCTGCTTGGCAGAGAACTAGTTTTTCCAAATCGTCTCAAAACGTACATGCTAGTCATGAGCTTGATTTGTTTTTGTTGTTGTTTCTTCAAGTGTGTTAAAACGGCCTTGTAACGCGTGTACGGTTCTGGCACAGGAAAGAAAACTTGTCCTGTAACCTGCAGTTACAACGCTGTCTGTGTTGCCTCTGAAAATAGATATTCATCATCTCAAGTTAAGGCAGGTTCAAGTTCTTATACATGCGAGTTTGTGTTCAACGTGGTTTGTAGAACACCCAACATGCTTCACCTTCACTCTCATAAATAAAGCGGGAATGCCATGTACAAAGACAGGAGAATGGGCACCATCCAGAAAACAACAAGCAATCGTTCAAAATATATTTTCTGAACATCTTTGGCTGCAGTGCGCAGAAACCGGTGCGAATGAGGCGTAAACGCGTTTTATGGTGTTAGTGTACGACGGGACTACAACGCATTCTTTTGGCATGACTTGCTCGGAGACCCATCTCCATGGACGAAAAACTGAAACGCCGCAATGAGGCAAGCGGCGCTGACAACGCACGCTAAGCGTGAAAGCAGTCAGTTTATTCCCTGCATAGACTGACGCACAGCTTCTCTTGGATTTGGTCTATTAGCAATTTCCGATCATTTTGTGCGAGGTCGAAATAAAAAATAGACTAGCGGCCTGATGTCCTTACGCTCTGCATGTATTGCCATGTAGGTGATACGACGAGCAAACAGCGTGCAATATGGTCTGTGCGCCACTTTGTGGACAAAAGACTCCTCTCGGGTTCATCGCTTGACTGACAAGCTCAACGTTGGTAAGTTGCGGGACGCACGGTTGAGGAATGACTGATAATGACGTTTGTGGTTTGGCCTCGGTTAGACCAGAACACGCCTGTCTGTAGATGAGTCGAGTCAAGTGATACAAAAACGTGTCGTTCACACTGGCGTAAATTGTGTAATTCGTAAATTGACGCTTAAAAGTGTTAATACCTCAAAACTGTCCGTCTCCACAGTTAAATTTTCCAATAAGGATTAAGACATATCCGCCGTCACCGAAATTTAATTCGGTTTAAGTCTCAGAAATCGGTATTTTTTAACTGCCTGGTTGTAAAGGCCACAGTTATCGTAGACATTTAGTTTCACGTCATTAAGACTGAAGATAAATGTTTTTTTCATCAATTTTACCACGTTGCAGCAAAAGTTCAAACCAATTCATTAAAAAATATGTAAATTTGGAGATTTCATCGCAGCGAGACGAATCCGACGTTTGCGACTCTGGAAATGGTTTATTTTAACTTTTTCTCGCTAACCTCGGTGCCAGTTCATCCTCTCTTCTCTCAGCTAATCGGTGCGACAGGTGCTGATACAGGTCGTGTTTTGTGACAATGTGAACGATAGTTGCATTTTTCAAAAATTGATTGTTGGAGACAGATTCGGATTAACTTGCAACAAAGTGCGCCTGAACGAATTACATATTGGGGGGGTGGGCAGGATCCGATCTAAAGGTACTACCTACGTACCTCATGATCGGTGAATATTCAACCTTGGAATGCACTTGTACAACTTGTAAAAGAATTGAAATGCAAAAAAGCGCAGCTGCATTCGCTGTCATTCTATCGCAGTGTTTTCGTGTTTTGTCAGTATCACTAGCTCCGAAAGACACATGGTTCTCTTCGGAAAGAACCCCAGTTTGTGTTTAAACGAGATTGTCAACAATTTACAAGTAATGCTGTTAAGTTATAAACCAGACCATTCCGATAACCTTCTCGTCATATCCACTCGTACGACTTTGATTTAAGCGCCAACTCTTGTGCGAGTAAGATGCATTTGAACATGCATAGCGTATGTAAGTCTTACTGCGCACACGACCATCCCCAATTACCTCACTGCAAAATGGACATCCCCAATTACCTCACTGCAAAAAAATGGTTCATTAATTTGTCACAAATGTTTCGTATCAGACCATCAGTGAAAAGCGGAGTAACACGTATGGTAGACAGTGGCGTAACTGACGGGGAGCAGGGGTGCAAACCGCTACCCATGGCAAGGCAAATGTAAAAACTGGGCCCCCACTTAGTTTATGTTTCGGTTTTAGTATTCTTTTGGTTTTCAGTATATTGTTCTTTTTTTGCGTTTTTCGGAGTATTTTCTGGTGATTTAGGCTTTTAATATAGCCATCCACATCCGGATTCAATACCTTTTTTTCTGAATGTTGGCAAGCGAACCCCCTTCAGCTAAGTTTCACCCCTAGCTCAAACCTCTAGTTACGCCACTGACGGTATATCGANACGAGGTTACTCGTCTTACCGACAAGATTACGTTCTCAGCAAATTTAACGAAAAACTAAAAATGCAATAATATATAGTGGAGGTCCGCTGTATCTCGCACCCCCTCATAAAAAATGTGGGGACCGGATGCCCGATCCCTCTTGTTTCGCCGTCCATACTTTCAGCTGTCTCATCAACATTGTTTCTTATTTTTTCTCACCAGGCACTGTCTGGGTGAACTGCTGGATGGTTCGCGACCTCAACATGCCGTTTGGCGGAATGAAGATGTCGGGTGTCGGCCGAGAAGGGGGAAAATATTCACACAGCTTCTTCACCGAAGAGAAGACTGTTTGCATCAAATACTAGACCAGGTCGCGGACTGGTGGTGGTTGCGTAGCATAGAAGGTACATAGGTCCTCTCGTTGTCCACGACAATGTCCACTGGCTGGAGGAATGCCACGACCGGACGAACATGGACGGTCTGCCGTGTTTTATGCCACTTGTAAAACTACTGTTGCAATTGTGTTGTGTCCTCTTTTCGATTTTTCGCGGCCGTTGATGTCAACTTATTATTATTGCGAACGATAATATTTGTGAAATTTCCTATCTTGATTGCGAAATGTGCTTTCCATTTTTATTGTTTCGTGCTTTTTGAAAAAGAGCAAGAGCAATAAACTTGTATTGCAGTAAAACTTCGTATCTACCAAGATTCTGTTTGTCAACATCTTCAAATTTTAATCTTGCTTACGTATTTTCTTAAACTTTTTCATCAGGTCCATCAACCTTGGTATTTTTGAGTTCATTTATTTGAAAAAAGCTGCGATACGCTTTTTCCAAGCTTCTGTCTTGATGCTCTTACAAGAGCTGCTGAGACATCTGATCGTCAGATGTTGATTCACAGTCCGACAATGTTTTCTGCCACTACTTCACCATTTTCCTGAGTTATTATCGTGTGCTGTCGAACTTTACTTTCTGACTGTTATGGCGTCATTGAGATCAAAACTGAAACCTTCCAGCACAATGGTTCTTAACCTTTTCTCTACCACGCCTCCCTTAAATAGTTGTACTTTGTTTCAAGCCCCCCCTGACTTCAAATAAGTAAATTTAACGGAACACCTTTCCGTCCAAAAACTACTGTCCATGTTGTGGAGCGCGTAAGGGCTCGCGCCTGTGAAGAAATGACGCTCCCTGGGGAGGCGTGCGCCCTTGGGTAAGAACCACTGTTCCAGTTGTTCCGTCCTAGACAAGATGCAAACTCTGATCTGTATGTCATCTTATAATCGTGTTGGTTCTGTGCACACATCTCGGCTTGACAGCCATAGAACTTCCTGATAGAGTTGAGAATTAGACACCTCGATTTCTGGCTGTTAATCCTTCGAGGAATCAGCCTGCCACGCGTTGCTTTCGTAACTTTGCGATGATTCTGACTGCACATGTCCACGATTCAGCATCAAGACACCAGAAAGGCGACGCAGCCGAATCTGATCGCAAAGTGCTTCATTGTTAAATTTTTGTTATCAATTTTTGCTTTGCCAGGCTGGCATCCCAAACGTCCAGCTGCTGCTCTCAGTAGCTCTGTGGATTTCTACTTTTGCAACGTCTGGTTTAGCGTTGCGTTGAATTTGCGATTCATCACGCACGAACGGGATGTTCGCGAAGAGCAACACCCATATGTATGTGGCGCGAACAAGCAATAAGAGTGATCTGGTCGGGAGATCTCTACTGTTGCTTGCTGCCACGGTGTGAAGCTTTGCGCACTTGCCGATCGGGCTCTTCGATCACAAAAGTCCTGCTTAACACGTGATGCAAACAAATTAAAAAAATTGCTCGATTGATTCGCTTGTGTCACCTTTGTGGAGACCAGTTACTTGAATATAGATATGTGCAAGCTTGAATCATCGCAAAAAGAAATCAGAGCCCAGTCGGCTGATTCCTCGTAAGTTGCAGTAAACCCAGAGCTGTCAGGTGCATTGCACCAACACCTGCATTCAGCGTTTGTTTCGAAACACGATTTTGGCGAAATGATGCAAATTTTACTTTCAACGATAATAATTCGTGTACGTATCGTGTAAAGCGTCATTTCAAACATTGAGATGTGCGTCATGAGTTCGAATCCCACCAGTTATATCTCACTCGTTTTCAGTTGTGTTGTTGATCAGCTGCAACACAGCGAAGGTCAGAAGAACGGGTGGTTTCCGATTGGCTTTGTTCGATTAACCGTTCTAGCGAAGTGTGACAAATGCAACCCATCGGATTTTTCATCCGACTCCGGTATTCCAATTGAATCATTTTTTCATCGCACTCCAGGGTTGGAAATCCTAGCTCGTGCCTGTTAAAATGGTACAATTTCTTTTGAAACTTTGATTGATACATATAATTCTTGCTGTGTACTTCGATTTCCATTGACTGATAGTTGCTACGAAAATGCTCACAACCAAACTTCATGTTCTGCGAAGGAGTCGGAAATTTTGTAAAGGTCGGAGTCGGACATTTTACCTCCGACTCAGCAACCCTGCGAATAAGCAATCAAAATATTTCCTTTGCCTTGAGATAATCAAAACACTGCCTTGTCGCTTGTACTGCACTCTGGCTAACCGTTCAAATACTCTTGCAACTGTTGTTCTATGCATGGCGCACTGATTTGCGTTATTGTTTGTTGGTGTTGAACAGTCGAACCGTGAAAGTCGGTGATCCGCGTAGTCTCAGGTATTTTAGCTGTTGTTGTTGGCAAAGAGCTAACCGTTAACACTGCCACTCAGACGTGTTTACGTGCAATTGCATCTGCGTTGTTTCTCTGACAAGTTCGCTTGTTTTTGTAAGAATAACTTACCCTGGGCCTGCCTTTGATGTGCCGAAAAAGTCGATGATCATTGCCAAACTGAAGTGCTGCGTTTTCACGTGTTAATTCTGATTGCGCCGTTTGTGTTGATAAGAATTAAATAAAAAAAGCAAACCACTCTCCTGAGTTGACCGTGAGTAAATGGACTGCACTATTCGCCATTCTTAGTTAACAGCTGCAAAACGTACCTTTGCTTGTTGAAGTCCACTCAAATATTTGCGCCTTTTCACTTTATTCAAGCACTTTTGACGTCGCAGGAAACACACTTCCTCCGTCAATTCACATGCTTCAGCATTTTGCAGTAACCCGCTTAATATCTGCGGCATGTTTACTCGAGAGTTTTTGCAAAATAGTTGTCGGTGAGTCTTGCTTTTAATATTTCGTGCAATCGACAATTAGTTATGCTGTATCGTGCGAGGAACTCAGGGCAAGACCACCGTTAAGTTCTTACTCGTATGGCAGAACCGCGGCATCAAGTTTTATAAAATTGTTGAAAACATCACACCTCGTGAACCGCAATTTGCAGTTATCATTGATGCTTTAAGTTAATCATGTGTGTCTTGCGGCCAGTTCTGTTAGTGTGTACTCAGCCTTTTCGTTGGTGTCCAAAGGATGCGTCGTGCGGCTCGTTTTGACTTTTCCCAATTTTGTTCCTTGCTTCGGTCATCAACAGTTGTTTCCATGCGCGGTTTTGAGCTAAATAAAGGTTCTTACGACCCTGATGACATGCAGGATGTTTTTTACGTCAACACACATATTCAGGGCCGGCATTAGCAAGTGCGGGGCCCGATTGGAAGCACTTTTGCGGTGTCCCACTCAGTGGCGTATGCAGAAATTTTTGATAAGACATCAAGTCATAATGATCGGAATCGTTGATGTGAAAGAGCGAGGTCTTGGGTATGACCCCCAGTTTCACCTCTCCAGCAGAGGCTTCAACGGAAAACGCCGTAACACCAATAAATGCATGAGTTAGTACACTGCACATCCAGAGCTAAAACGTTTGCAGTAGCAGCAACAGGTCCAATTTTCGATGCCGACCATATAAGCCATGGGCAGTCTACCGCTTCGACCCTTTGCAGTAGCTTTTGCAGTGGAAGTTAGAAAACCGTTTTTCATCACTCTCGTTTCTGGCGAAAACTTGTTGTGATTGTGGTTTCTTTGAGCTAAATAGTCCCAAACATTCCGACTCATGACACCTGGGCATGTAGCAAGAATCGTTTGTTGATCCAATGGTTCTGACAAATTTTTAATTTTCGTTCTCACAAGCCTCAGATGCACTAGCTTTCTTCTTTGTCAGACTCAACAATTTCGAAACGACTTATCTCACTTCTCGTACATAAACTTCCACTTTGACTATCTTGCATAACATCGTCAGGCTGGCTGTCTGCGTTGTTGCCATCTTCACTGTGGCTTGGCTCTTCTGGAGTTTTTGGACATTTTCTGAAGTAGTTCTGCTAAAATTCTTGTCCAATGCACCTTTCTCATTTTCTGTTTTGGCCTTTTTTGCCTAGCTTTAACACTCTTTTCACTAACACTTAAAACTTTCGACCTATGTCTCTTGTGGCTTTTGACTCAGTATTTATTTTAATTACAGAAAAATTATATTTAGAAATAATTATCTTAAATTCGACTGTTAAAATCAAAAGCAAAACACAAGTATGAGACCTGACTATCACTTGAGTATATACTTCACACTTGGATAATGGTTACAGCAGGAGCCTCAAACACGCGGCCCGCGACGCTTATTGGGAAATTTCAAATAATTAACATTTATGTCATTTAGTTTATTCACCGGTGTTCATTATTCACGATTTGCTTATAACTCACGATAACGTTTGCATGAATTAGATGTAAAAGCTGTTTCTAGTAAGCTTCAGGTACCACCATTGTTGCGACAGCGTCATAATGTGGCCCTTGGGTTACTTTATTTGTCCTCATTTGGCCCTCGGAGCAATTTGAGTATGAGACCCCTGGGTTACAGTGGAATCCGCTTAGAGCACAAACCGCTTATTAGAGCAGGTTTTGCATATCCAGGAATAGTTAAAAATTTGTTTTTTCTTCAAACATGAAATATAAAGTAATTGCAGATTTTCCAGTAACTCTAAACCTACTTTTAAGAAAAATTTCAAAACAGGCAAGTATTGTAGTAGCCTCTAGAACTGCTATGTCCAACCCGGGGGCCTCATGCGGGCCAGTCGATTGTTTTGTGCGCCCCAGTTTAGGTTTTTGCTGTAGTAAAGTATCCTATGTACTGACAACTTGTCCTTATTTTGATAATCTTGAATTTGACATTTCTGATGCAGGTGGTCCTCAGTGCCACATTCTCACGTCTGGTACTATTGCAGTCAGGATTCGAACACTTTCAGGACATTAGCTTTGGCTGAAGTTAATTCCTATGATCAACGTAAGCCATTCAGTGTGCGGCCCTCATTAATATGTTATTCATTATGGGGCCCTGGTTAAGACAGTGACATAATTTTTGGCTCAGCAAGCCATTTGGGTTGGACATAGCTGCTCTAGAACTTCCACAAAAGTCATCCCACCTATATGCACCTTTTCAGACTTTTTGCAACTTTTAATTTGTCAGGCTATATTTGAGAACTACAATGCCAATCTGTGTGAGAGCGATGCCATAACCTTTGTTTCGGCAGTGTTTCATGATGAAACTCTCACACCTCAAGAACTTCATAAGGCTTCCTTCCCTAACTGTTACTTGTCTTTAGCCAAAGGAGGTGGTTCCAACACTTCCGTTACTTTGCAAATGACTTACCTGTCAATATTCGTTAAAGAAATTTTCTGTTGCTTCTTAACCACTATGTTTTCCACACCGGAAACAGTGATTTATAATAAAAACTAAGTTAATTTCAAACTTTATCGCCGATCTCAGGCTGCCTTATCAGATCTCTACGAGAGTGGAATTGAATAAGACTGACTAAGCAGCACGCATTTGCAATTACGAACTAAACTAAACGTTCAGAAGACAAGTAGCAGTAACAGTGGAAACAGCAATAACTAGGGCAACCAATTTTTTGACCTAAAAACTTAAAATTTTGACTTTATTTTGACCTATAAATTTTCTGCGTTTGCAAATGCACAATAATCCAGTCTTAGGCGTTGAGGTTAATACAGAAGCATATTAATGCACTCTATGCTTCGAAATTAAAAAAAATTGGTTGTTTAACTTCGGGAATGATATGTTATACGTACATAAATAACTGCAGCAGCGTCAAACCTGAGAACATCATAAAGTGTATATATGCATAATGGATTGAGCAGCAGAGTCAAACCTGCAGCAGAGTCAAACCTGAGAGCATCAAACACTATATATGCATAATGGATTGGGCATTTACCAAACCAAGTACTGTACGACCACGCTTCTTGCCTTACCACGCCTATCCTACATATAGGCGTATATATATATATACAGAGAGAGAGAGAGAGAGAGAGAAT
>JGI24021J15306_10003784_pt1 | contig 17254 bp, 9 predicted proteins | sample Ectturendosymbi1_FD_15306 | JGI IMG/M metagenome (IMG submission 15306) | reverse complement strand
ACAGTTGAAACTCACTGTTGCCATTCACCCCTGTTTCGCGCATGTATTGGTGGGACAGCACCCCCCCGAGTGAGTGAGCAGTCCGTTCGCAGGTGTTGCCGGTTAGGGAAAATGACAAACAAGGCAATACAACTCACATACAAAAAAGTATTTTTGCGACGTTTTTCGAAGATGATTTTCATTTTTATGCAGATCCAGATCGAGTTAAAACGTGCATTGTCTTTCTCGCAAAAGCGTCCATGTCAGGTTTAAGTTATAGCTTGGCATGCAAGGCATGAACCTCTTGTAGCGACCCAAGGATCTGATTTCTAAACGTGAACCTTGTCCCAAGATCCGGCTGTATTTTCTGCTGAGTGCTTGCCCTAGTCAACGTTTGACGTATGCTGGCGCGTGTGCAACAAGTGGATCTCTTGTGCTCATGATAAACCGCTCGCGCGACGCTCTTTGTTGACGGGTTGGTTCGGTCAGCAAGCAAAGAATATTTAACAATATTTTGTCTTGTTTGCAACTCGTTCCAAAAGCCCTCGGGCGAGACTGAGTATACTGACGTTTGACAGACATGGCAGAGCGGTTAAGTTCAACGGCGTCCCGATGTCGCTTTGATGTTGGTGATGTGGCACTGCATGGAGCTCGGCGGCTTTGTTTGCAGTGAGTTTGGTTGTACACGATGGAAAACTACGACGTCGCAGCGGTTATTTACACGATCAACTCGGCAGTGATCGCGGTTCTTTCGATTCTGTGGCTTTTTGGTGTGCTGTAATACAAATTGTGCGTTGAAACAAGAATTGACTGAGATACACGAGGGCAGATTCATAAGTCTTTTCTCTCTCGGGATATTTTTGTGAAAAGGATTACTGATCAGGTCAGATCAACACGAAAACAGTTAAAGTGCTGCTGCGCAGAGACACTTGCAAAAGCGGGTAGGTTGACAATTAATGCAGTTAAGATGGTCTGTGAGAAGCTGCATTCATCCAAGTAATGTGGTCAGCGTTTTTCACGAATTCATAAAATCTGAAAAATCCAATTGGTTTTGAAAGGTGCAGCCGCACGCTCCAAGTAAAGAGCAGTTTTTCACTCAGCAGCAAGTGGTTGACTGGTAATATGCAGAGGCATTGGTTGTTCTTCCGGTTCAAGTAGTGACGACGCGTTAGAAACACACGGTTTCTTTTAATAACCAGTCAGGCATTGTTCGCGGTGTTCATGTTGAAGTTATCTGCGGAAATTATGCGTGACTGCTTTATTCCTACTAAAGCAAGATCAAAAGTACTTAATTTTTATGGTTTGTAAGTACAGGTGAAACCGTTTGACAGCAACCAAAGGCAACGATATTTTGGTCTCGAATCAAAAGGGCTGCTTGAGGATGATTAAATACAGCGCACGGTCGCAAAGTGTAACAGGCATCTTCCTTTCAAGGTGTTTTTAGTCCGCATTCTTCTATCATGACTGCACTGATAGAACTGCTGTTGAGCAATCCACACTTTTTACAATAGTTAATTCCTGCTTGAGCGTAGCTGTGGCGTCACGTCGCCATGGGAGCATTTCGGGCAGTGCCCCACAGTTTTCTTTGTGCCCCCCAAATCGTGTTATGCCGAGAAAAACGTGTTTTAAACATACAATAAAAACAAGAATCTTGCTCCCTAGAAATGCATTTTGCCCCTCAAACCTTAAAGCTGGCTACGCGCCTTGTCTCACACAAGACCTTGTGCTTAGTTGGATGCACTTATTGAGTATTCCCGGCGTTTCGAGACCAACATTGTCTCACTGTTTTGGTTATTCAAAGCTGAAACAATCAAACACTTGCTCTAACGTTTCACTGCTGCTCAGAGAAAAATTATGTGTCTGCGTAAGCAAGAAAGGCACCTGTTGCTTAAAAACAAAGGGTTTTGTTGTGTGTAAAAACCATTTTGGTGACACTTGTCCAGTTGTAATAGTTTTACATTACAAGTATATAAAGCGTTTAATAACAAACACCATTCTGAGAAAAAGAGCACATTTGACGCAGATATTGTTTATATAATTACTTGCGATGATAAACAGTGCAGACTGCGCACATTCGAGCTGCTGCAATCAGGATATACGAGAGTGCGGGCGGCTGCACCGACGAAACAGCGCAAAAAAATCGCTCTTTCAATGTTCTGACCGTCCATTATGCACATAAAACTATAACATAAAACTATATACAGCAGTCAGCATCACAGGGATTTTTTGAACTTGGGCAGATGACGAAGATCGTGTGTAGGAATGAAAGAAAAACGTCGTACGCAATTTATTTAGTTGCCAGCCAAGAAGTCGGAATTTAGTTCAAACGAGCAAATTTGTATCTGGTGATAATACATTTTTATGCTTAGGAAAAGGGACAATAACGATTGAAATATAACAAAAGAACAACTTAATTATACCGTGTATACGTTTTCCTTTTCATAAAGATATAAAATTGTCGCATTAAAGTTTGAAACAGTCTGGAACATCGAAGGTTGAAATGCAATTAATTGGCTTTATAGTAGCAGGGTTCTAAAAGGCAAAACGTTTGGGCAGAAACAACTTCCTTCCAATTCGATCTATTTAGTTGGTCTAATTCTTTAGTGGCTCCCACAATGTTTAGGAGCCAAGCGATGCTGGTCTGTTGCTACTAGTGCAAGTCAGTCCCATCGCCACGGGTGGCTTTGGTCTCCACAAACAATTCTTCAATCCCCAAATTAAAACATGAAACACTATAGATCAGAGGAGTTTTGTCAATTTTTACAACGTCAAGCCTCGCTGCACAAACGTAAAGTCCCCCTGTTGAAGACTTTCTGGCGACGGTTCTGGTGCAAGTATTGCCTTCAAAATCCCTGAGTTCAACTACATTGCTTCATCTACCTGTATCAATAACAAGAGAAAAGCACGTCACTTTAAAGTTATAACTCGGAGATGGTTTCACTTATATAGGAGCGAAGAGCATATCTGTCACGTGAAATACTCCATCCATCGTCCAGTCAAAGGTAGAAAAATGAGGAAATCATCTTTACGGTGTCGATATTTTTAAAAGGCAAAAGGACTTGTTTTATTAATAAAACCTCACACCAGGCTCGCGAGATGACGAAGGACTGGCTGATGACGAAGGACTGGTGGAAAGTTATTTTAATGACCGCTTTAAGGTGAAATTAGAGCGACAAGAACCCACCCAGTGCAACCTTTTTTAGGCATGCCTGGTGAAAAACTATGGTTTGTTTAATGTGTAAACAGTTCTCTTGATTGTCTGAAAATTTGGGACAGTTTTTAATATAAAGCTTAAATTTGCGAAAGCTAAAAACAGGCATTCAACACTTTTGCTACACAAGAAGGTCGATGTTGAAACAGTGTCTTAATGTAAAATACTTTCTCGGATCAACAAAGTAATTTACGTTAGTACTGAGACTGTATATCATGCGTGTAAGCAATTCACTAAATCTGGCTTAAGTTGAATGTATATGAAAGATCGGTGTTGGAAGCATTGAAGCGTATCGTGGAGAGTCATGTTTTTTTCCGATAGTAGAGCACTTGTGGTTTACCCAAACTTTCGATTCAACAGAGTTTCATGGGTGAAGAAAAGTATATTGCCTTTTTCAATGATTCCATGATTCCTTTACATTCTTTTAATGATTCTTTGAACATCATTAAAAGCTCACTGGCATTCACTGCCTTTTAGTGATTTGCCCACTCTGCATTACACAACGTGGGCAATTTAATGGTTCAGAAAATGAAAAATAGCGCAGAAAAAACGCGTAAGCATTGGTTTTCCAAGTGAAAAGTTTGTATATGTCAAACTTGCAATTACTGTAGGAACGACGACCGTGAATTGATAAGAATGCAAAATATCTACTCATGTCAACGATGTACGACAGAGAGCAAACAGCTGTAGTCAGTTGTTGCAGAACCAGCCAACAGGGTAACAATTAAAAAATTCTTTGATCTACTGTTGTAAAATGTTTAAAAACTACTCCGTAAAAAATTAAACATTGCGGTGTCATTTTTAGATATTTGACAACAGTTGAGCAAAAAAATTCGTTATAGTTGTAGTCACTGTTGTCGATTGAAAAACTGTGTGGATAGCGTCTGTTCCATTTCTTACTTGAAAATGATTTTTTAAGTTTTTTGACCGTCACGGCATTTCTCTATGCATAGGTGGTGGTTATCATACAGTTTCTACCAAATCTGCTGCTGCTTCCCAAGCCCCTGTTTACCCCCGACCCACACAAGTCCTTCCCGCTTACAGGTGAGTGGAAGAATGCCTAACATTAAAGTTTAGTTATTATTTTTATTGGTTATATTTTTAACAGAAGAAAACGTACCTTGTTTAGAAAGTTTCACTTGGCAGCAAAAATAGTGGGGATAAAAGAATAAAACTAAAATTTGTTAAAACACTGTATAAATGTTGGCACGAATTCCGCCAAAACGCAATTGGGGCGATCTGGGATGATTTTCCAGCTGAACGGTCAATAATCGATGTATTTCAGACTAGTAGCGCTAAATAACTGTTGTATTTGTTGACCTGTCCAAGGAAAATCGATATGACAGAGATTAATGCCAATGTAACTGTATTTTCCGGGATTATGTATTGGATTGATGGATGCAATGGTTTCTGACCTGGCGTTTGTGACGGCAATGCGTAAGGCCAAGCAATAGCATTTCTCGGTGCTGTTTTACTGGACAGGTGGACGATGGTAGTCAGGGCTGCAACCAACTGATATTTTCGAGGGAAGGACAAACTTTTTGTAACTTGTTGTTGTATCTAACAACTAAACATGCTTTTGAAAATTTCGGAGGATGCACCTGCCCGGTTGCCGTCCCTGGTTGCTGGCCTGATGGTAGTCCTGCAAACTCATAAACGTGCCAATCCTTCAAGTGTTTCGACAAAATTTGCCTTCTTGTTGGCAGCTACGTAATTGGTTTGGTTGCAGTTATTCAAACCTTAAATAGATAGATCAAATATATCTAGTCGCAATTTATAACTACAAACCTTCAGTGCCGCATTTCGATTTAAAATTTAATGCAAACTTTCACAAAAGTTGCAAATAAAGAGGGTCCTACATCATGAGTAAACGCCCAAACCATTGTTAATGGACCAAACCAAGAAGTGCATACTTCTTGCTAACATTCGTTACTGTTTAACATTTGCTGGTTCGCATCTGCCTCTCGTTTGTTAAGTTGAACAGATGGATGAGCTTAAATCTTTGCTTTTTGTGACCAGTCACGAAACGAGTGCTTATATTTTGCCCCCTAGACTGTTTTTTTCGCTTTGAAGTCAAATGCTAGGGCGTGGGTTGCAAATTGCAGAGTTATTCTGTGAGCTGCAAAATGCAGCTATGCCCGACGTAACGGCAAAGACTCATGCCACGCATGGTTGTTTTGAACAACTTTCGAATGGTTGCTTACGCATTAGCGAAACAATTTTCTTACTTGCTTGCGGCTGTTTTTTGGTCTGTTCAGCACTTGACATCAAACGGTGCATCATCACGTGTAATCCTTGTTATCGCCGTACAGCTGATTGACGCGTACTTCACGCTATTCACGGTTTGCTTGATACGCCGTCGCTGCGGCAAAACCATTTTCGGCGTCAGTCGTTCAACCGTGTCATCATTTGTGTGTCACTTTAAGCCAACCGGACACGCAGTCACCGTCATTGTCGTCATCGTCATCGGCGTCGCTTTCGTCGTCAGCAGGAGTTGCTGCTGCCACGCAAAGTCCGCAGCAGCCACCCGGTCACGTGACACTCGTGTCAGCCCTAAACGTCTTTCCGAAGCCGCAGAAGCCCAGGATATGTGTAGCAGCCGCTGACTGGGACACTGAAGACGAGGCGCCGTCTCTGAAACCACAGCAGACTGCCGATTGCAGCTTGCCCCCGGAACCTTTGCATCGGGATTCACAGAGTCATTCTCGGCCACTCACTCCAAACCGCTGTCATTCGCCCTCACGCTCCGTATCGCCTGTCAGTCATTTGCCACCTCCGCCTTCACCTTGCGAAAGGTAACGTATTCGCATGTCGGTTTTGGAAAACTGCGGTTGAGTAAATATATTCGTGCGGATGAAAGCATTACCACTGTTGACTGCGAAACAATGCAGGCTAGGATTTGCGGTTGCATGAGGGCGAAATATGTTTTACTCGCAGAAGCCTATTTGTACAAGTGTTTTTATTTTGTAGTGCTGATTGGCAGTATGGTCATATGCCAACATGCTTACTCGTAATGTATTTCCAAAACGTGTTGAAGTTTGATGAAAACGTCTCTAGTGTAAAGTTCTACTTTTCCTGTGTACGAGTTTTGCTTTTCCAGTTGCAGGAGTTAACCATGAAATGTAAGAGTTTTAAGTTTTCTACAAAAATTAAGGTAATTGTACGGCTTCTAACTCCGTATTTACTTCAAATTCAAATGTTGTTTCAGCTGAAATTCTTGTAAACATATTGAAGAAGTTGGTCAATAGTTTTTCTCAAACTGTTGCAATAATATATGGTTTGCGATAGTGCTCTTGTAATTATGTTTAATCGTAATGGTTTCATGGGTATGTTTAATCGTAATGGTTTCATGGGGCTGAACTCACTGTCTATAATTTTATTTTTTTTCACATCTCCGACTAAATGGTGACGTTGTATGGTTGGGTTGATATCACCAATGCATGGTTTCCGTTGCATCGCAAACAAGCAAGTTTTTGAGTCTGTTTGCAAACTTCATAATTTTTTGTTTTAATATTAGAAACACATTCCTTATGCTTATTAGTAAATTATTATATCCCGTTTATCGTTTTCGTATTTCATTTGACGTTAAGCCGCACTCTTGACATTTATCCAACGCAAGATGCTTTTGCCAAAATTAGTTGCGCTTGACCTTTTACTGACCTTATGTTCAATGCTCTTCGAGAAAATACGTTTACTACAAATTAGTTGAAAACAGAAAGTTTCTGAGTTATTGGAGCTTAAGCTGTTTCCAATATTTAATCAAAACTGCCATTAATGCGAATCTTAAAGGTGAGGTTTAATTGTCGCTGCTTTAAACACAGCGACTGCATGTGTCTTGGATAGATCCACATGTGATTGACATTTATGTAGCATAGCTGAAATTTTTCACAGACAATTTGCATTGCTTGATTTCTACGCAAAGGTACGAGTTATATGCTTGACAAAGCCGTTTGCTGAGTGAAACAAAAATTATTGGGGCCAGGTAGACAATGTGAAAGTTGAGTTTATTTGCAGATCAAAAAGATTTATTTTGAGAAGCTTGCAATCAAACTGCTTAAACTGCCAACGTAATATAACGTCTAGAAGTCGTGCAGAAAGACGATTGAATAGCAATGTGTAATGAAAAAAATAATCAGTTTTTGTCTGTGACGTACAAATCGTGAAACTCTTTTAATTTATCCGTGATTTTATAAAAGTAGAACAACCCTCTATTTCACAGCCACAAAGCTTTAGATTTTTCGAACACCACAAAGTAAACCACATTTTCAGTTAAATTAAACGTGTGTCAATCAGCAATTTGGTGCAAACGGACGACACCTCGCCAAAAATGACTCTAATCCACTCAGTCAAGTCCGCCTGGGTCCCGAGGTGAAGAGACATCAACTGCTGTTGAAAGAAAGATGCATAGCTGTATTTATTGATAAGGTGGAATAAGATTGTGAACCTTTGAAGAAGGATCACTGTTGTGAAGATCTGTTGCTTGAACAGCGCTATAGCATTGATTGCTCATCTTCCATTTTCATCTCAGTTCACCGGTCATTCCTCATTCAGTCACCACATCATCTGACGCCATGACAACCATCATCAGTCCACCTGACTACGAGTAGGTTTAAATTGCCTGCACTGTGCGTAAAAAGTTTGTTTGATTTGGATTCCTGGTCAAAGTCTGACGTTACGAAAATAATATAAGAAACAAAGCTGCGGCAACGCTCAGTTTGCGCTTTCCCGTCGTGAAGGTCTTGCACTAAAACTCCCTCCAGCTGCTGCATACCAACGGCAGTCACGCCATGTTCGCGGTGAGCGTTGTCGTGTCTAACTTCTCGCTTCCTCGACCGCGACTATAATAATAAGGTTTGCGGCGATTGACGTCGGTGTTTGGAAAGTGATTTTTGGCCGGTTCGAAAGAGAATTCTGGAAGGTCGCATGTTGCAAGCAATAGTGGAACTGCGTATGAAAATACAGAAAGATATCACTTTGATTGTGCAGTTGTTTGGCTTGAAAAGATAATTTGACTTAAAAGGACGGAATGCTTGTATTGTGTATCCTGGTAAGCAGTCAGAGATGGAACCCCTATAACTTGGGCTGTTAACTACAGAGTGACAATGCAATCAAGCGTTTTCGACAATGCTTCTTTCATCGCTCTCTTTAAACTCATATTCGCCAAGCAGATAATATTTTAGTTTTGTTCAAATTACTCCATTACGATCGGAAGAACAAGAAGTGAAGTCATAGTAATACACGTTTCGATATTAATTTGAAAGGCATCCAGCCCCAATTCATCTTCTTTTGTGCGATTAGCTTTTGTTTTCATCTCGTTGCCATGCCTATGTCTCGGTGTTGATCTGAATGCTGTTTCGAGCACCTGTACGTTTCAGTTCATTGGTTTCAAAGAGCAGTCTCTGATTTCAACACCCTCTTTGTTGCTGGCATGTGCAGATACAATGCTGATGAAAATCACAACTTCAAGGCCGAAAAAGACCAGGTCGTGCAAGACCTCGCTAAACAGATGGCTTCTCCGTCGCAGAAGACAGGAAAGCAGGTATGCGACATTTCATACATGTTTTCTGTTACGGGAGAATTTCTCTGCTAGTTTTGCAATGCTGATATTTTATTTTTTCTTAAGCAGTTGATGCTTGCAGGTGAATTGCTACAAGCTAAAATACAGAACACAGGCATACAGACTGCAGACATTGTTAAACAAAAACATTCTTCCATTAACGTCTCGTATATGGCTTAGCCTGGCAGTTACAGGAAACCATTGCAAATAATTTTCGCATCGTGTTTGATAAGGTGTCCATGATATTCGCAAGAGGTTGCTCATCTTGAAAAGTGGGTGATTTCAGCTGACCCCGGCTCTCGGCCCAACAAACCTTGCCAGCAAGTTGCTGCTGCTGACCAGCAATCGCTAGCTTCCGCAAATCGCTGGACCAGAACCGCTCATTGAGACACTTTTGGTTGAATCAGGCGCGTTTTTCATGAAATCAAGCACGCGCTCAGATTTTAACGCTTTCGAAAGGTTTCACGCTATGATTTCATTTTGAAATTGTTTTCAAATAAGGGCGACTTTGAAGATGGGATTGCAAAAACACTTCATGTGACTTGTTCTAGTCAGAACCGTAGCCAGAAAGTCGTCAATAGGGGTGTTTGAAGTTTGCGCAGGGGGGCTTGACATTCAAATTTTACAAAAATTCCACTAATTTATAGTGTTTTATATTTCAATTTGGTGGGGCTTGGAGCTTTGTTTGGGCGGACTAAGCCCACAAAAGCCCCCCCGTGTCGACGGGACTGGTTCTAATACTGTGCGATAGATGTGTAGAAAATCAAAGAAATTTTAGTGAGGTTTATCAAACAGGTCGTTGAATCCCTGCCAAACAAACGTGTTCGGTGAGTATCTTAATGGGCCTATTTTTTGTCCAGGTCCAGCATAATGCTTGTAAGGTGGTTTTACTCCGTTTTGTTAAACGGCTACTAAGTTCTGTTGGTCCTATTGCAGTTGATCTCTGCTATGTAGCGCGTTGGTTTGCACTGCAGTAAGAAATAAATTAATTTCTGATGATTTAGAGACACTTTTCTCGCGAACTGGCTATTATCGAACGGGATATTGAGCAGAGACTTTCCGTTTCGCCGACAGCAGCGACGCCGTCACCCACGGAAGTGCAGGTGTTAGTTTTAGACGTCTCCTACAGTTCTGTCTCTCTTCACCTTTCTTTTCTCCTTACCTATAGGATACCAGAATCCAGGGCGACTACATTCTTTACTCGCCGACCCTAGCTGCGGTTCTTGAAATCGAGCCTCAGGTACCCATTCACACTGTATTTGTTACAAACACATCATCGAGTATCACGTGCTGAGGACTAGAACTCAGACGTGACAACACGCTTGTCATGCTTGAATGCTTCGCTGGGACCGATTGGGGTTGATGCATGTGAACAATGAAAAGCAAACAAAAGCAAACGAATACAAAAGTATTAACTTGAGTTTGTTTGACTTTCACCATTTAAAAGGTCAATGAAGACGGTTCAACTTGTTGGTTTAATTTCTGTCGCTCGTCGTGTTACGGGGTAATGCTCACTGAAGGTGAAGCCAGTGTCATTGATATACACAATATACAGTGAAATCATATAGCTTTCGTGATTCCTGTTTGTCAAACCTATATTAATTTTTGAATGAATGGATTTGTTGTATTGTAAATAGACTTAACAAAATGTTTTGATCACGGCTTACTTAAGATATCTTAAGTAGACCGTGGTTTTGATTGAAGTTTATGTGACCCACTAGGCCAAGGTTTCTCCACCTTTTTTCTCCCGTTTACCATTTGCCAGCTTCCTAACATAAAATTTATCCCCTGTTTTTTGTTTATTCACCAGCACTGTAGAAAAAACAAAGTACTGTAGCTTCAGCATCATTGAATTTACCCCCGGGTTAGGTAAAATTCACCCTCAGGGGTAAATTTACCCCGGGTTGATGACCCCTGCACTAGGCGAAACAACTGATGTCTGTAGTGACAAAAAGTTGATAATAACTATGGATGAAGAAGTTTAATATTGGTTTCGCATACGGCGTCTAAAGCTGGCAAAGTGTAGGACCCCACTCTTCTGGTTGAAATACGCCTGAAATCCTTGGTACCATGGGTTCATTGTCTGCATGACGTAAATAGCGATCAGGGAGCTTTGTTCAAAATTTCAAACAGTTGAACTAGGGTTGTCAGTAGTAACAACTGCAAAATATCTGGCTACGTTGACAGCTGAGTAAAAAGATTGTTTGCAACGCTGCCTGGTACATTTGCAATTGAAATTCAAGCTTGGCGGAACATATGAACCACTTTGTCTTGTGCTTTCTATGTTCTTCTGCTGATTCTTTTTCGCTCCAACACTTCCACTCTCATTTCTAGCATGCTGTGAACTTTCATTGTTTGTTTGGTTTACTTAATGTGTGAAATATTTGCACGACTGCCGTTACATGACTCTGTGGAAACGTTTATAGGCTCCGCAGTAATTTATGATGTTTGGTAGCGAATTTTACGTAGCAGCGTCTGTTTCACCTTGCTGTGCGGAATCGGTTGTTCGACTTTATTACGTAACTGCATCAATCCCACATTCTGGACTGACAAGGATTAATACTTTCTCTTTACTTCCGCAAATGTACAATATGGGCAGCAAAAAGTAATGTAAACAGAAGGACAAGGTTTCTGCCCAAAATAAATGCAAGTAACCTTTTTGTCGTCACTAAGACTTGCAACACAGCTTGTATTGCAAATGTAGGATTGATACTACCTTCTCCGTGCCTTATCACAATGTAATTTGCTCAATCAACCACAGGAATCACAAGTCTGATTTAATCTGATGTCGACTCTAATCCTGCGGGTTGGAGCGGTTAAAAGTACGAGATTTAACTTTAATGTGCGCGCATCATCGTCAGATGCTTGTGAAGGGGCGAAAAGTGCCCTTTACCAATCCACACCTGCTTCCGCAACCATAACAAGAGATTAACTTCGTCATCCAGCCGATGGTGTGACTGGTGTTGTTGACAGGAATACAAAGTGTCCAGCTTCGAACAGCGTTTGATGAACGAGATTGAGTATCGACTCGAGCGAACACCGCCCATAAATGAAGATCCAGAGGATGGGGTGTTTGAAGACGTGGCTTTGGAACAGCAGGTTTGTTCAACTCACCTGCAATTGGCGTCCATTCCGCAGGGCCTGGCTTTCATAAAACTAATGCTGTATAAACAGCAGGTTCAATTTGTTATGGAAAGTAAAAGTGGAATGATTCGCCAGTATAGCAGAATCGCGACACATACCCTTTCTCAGGGCCGGCCTTTAGCCAGTTGGACTGATTGCTTCCAATCGGACCCGCGCCAAAGGGGTCCCGCGCTATGCATACTAACTTACTGTAATTTCAATCGAAGCTGCGTGGGTAATGCCGGCGCGAGGCCCAAAGTACATTTTAAGCGTGAGGCCTGTTTCCAACGAAAATCAAAGTGAACTGCGCGTTTTTTAATGCCCGGAATCATCATCATTCCTTCTTTAATTGTAACAATGGCCATTGTTTTTCGGCAATCTGTAGCCTAGTTTTTTCAATAGCAGCTAGCAGTGCTGCCAACCTTGCGTTTTTCCCGCGAAATTGGGCTTGTTTTTTCGTGGAGCTGCGGTGTTTTTTCGAAGGCTTGCGGGTTGCTTGTTTTTGGGATTGTTTCAGTTGAAATTTGCTTGTTTTTTGGGCTTGTTTTTTGCAGATATCTGTTTTGCGGATTGTTTTTTTTTCAAATTTTATGGCACTTTTGCTGTTTCAATGCACCGCTAAAGGCATATTGGGCGTGTTTTTATGAAAATTTGCTCATTTTGGGCTTGTTTTTTCGGATTTGCCTAAATGCTTTTTGTTTGATTTTCTTGCTGATTTTTCGTTTTGTTGAATTTTCATGCTAACGCATGATGGGCTTGTTTTTCGGTTAAACTACCTATTTTTTGGCTTGTTTTTCAAATTAACTTTCTTGTTTTTGCAAAATAACCTGGCATCACTGGCAGGTAGTTACAACAGAGATGGTTAAGTTTTGAAGCTGTTTTCTGTTTCAGTTACAAGCGTTTCGTATTTGGCAGGTCAAGATTCAATAGTTTCTGCAAGATACGGTTCGATAGTTATTGCTGTTTCAACAGTTACAATATTTGTCTTATGAAGGTTGACTTTAGTTTATATTTGCAACTGTGTGCTCGTTAGTCAGGCTTATTCAATTTCTCTCTCATAGAAATCTGATGAGGCAATCTGAGTTTGGCGGAAACGCGTGAAACAAACCTAGTTTTAATTATGCGAACTGAAGATTATCACAGATGTGCAAAAAATAACCTTTCCTTCAAAAGCAACAGACATTTTCTCTAATGATTATTGACAATTAAGCCATTTGCAAAGTAACAGAAGTGTTGGGACCACCTCCTTCGGCGAAAGAGAAGCGACAGTTAGATTTCAGCGGAGTAAGCCTTATCATGTTCTATCATGTTCATGTGCTTAGAGTTGCATCATGAAATACTGCCGAAACAAGGATTATGGCATCATTCTCACACAGATTGGCACCGAAGTTTCTGAGTTATAGCCTAACAAATGAGAAGTTGCACAAAGTCTGAAAAAGTACACAGGTGCGATGAGTTTTTGTGAAAGTTTTCAAGGCTACTTACAATACTTACCTGTTTTGTAAATTTTCTGAAAAGTAGGTTTACAGTTATTGCAAAATCTGCAATTACTTTATATATTCCATGTTAGATGTCTGAAGAGAAAAAAAATTTTCAAGGCCTGCTCTAATAAGCGGTTTGTGTTCATTACCGGTGGGTGCTCTAGAGGGTTTCACTGTCTGTGACCATTGTCCACGTGTAAAGTATGCAGTGATAGGCAGGTGCTATACTGGGGTTTTGTTGTTTGGTTTCAATGGTTGGATTTGGGCTATTTATTTAAAGAATGTATTTTTTCTGTAACTAAGATGAATACCATGCTTTCAAAGACCAAGAAACATAAACCAAAATTTTCAGTGGCCGTCTGGAGAAGGCCAAAGTTGGGGGCAAACAAAGCCCAAAGCAGAAAAAGAGAAAAGTGGATTGGAGAAGCATTTTAACAGAACTACCTCAGAAATTGCACAAAACGTTCAAGAAGAGCCACACCACAGTGAAGATGGCGACAGCGTAGACAGCTAGCCTGATGAAGTTATGCCAGGTAGTCAAGCCCGCAACAAGAGGGGAAACCCGGGCAATTGCCCCCTAAGTTTTTTAAAACATGTTTATTTTTTGGTACAAAAATAAAATACAATAATTTTGCTCACTCAAAACGTCAGCTGGTTGCGCCTCTGCAAATAATCAAAGTGGAAGTTTATGTTCGGGAAGTGAGACAAGTCATTTCGAAATTGTTGAATCTGGCAAAAAAGGAACCTCGTGCATCTGATGAGACTTGCGAGGACTAAAATTGAAATTGAAAATTTGTCGGAACTATTGGAAAACCAACGATGCTGCTACATGGCCAGTTGTCATGAGTCGGAATGGTAGGAACTATTTAGCCCAAAGAGACGAACCACCTACAGTCACAAAAAAAATTTTTCCCAGAAACGAGAGTGATGGGACACGGCTTTCTAAATTCCCCTGCAAAACAGTACTGCCAGAGGTGGAGCGGTAGATTGTCCATGGCTAATATACTCGGCATTGAAATTGCTGTAGAATCTGCTACTACTGCAAATTTTTAGCTCTGCATGTGCAGTCTCACCACATTAAATGCCTCTGGAGGTATTCATTGTAGCAATTCATGTATTTATTTGGTGTTACGGCGTTGTCCGTTAAGCTTATGCTGGAGGGGTGAAACTGGGGTCATACCCCGGACCTCCCTTTCACATCAACGATTTCTGTCGTTATGACGTGATGTCCCCTCAAAACGTCCTGCACACGCCACTAAGTGGTGCCCCGTAAAAATTCTTCCAATCGGTCCCCGCACTTTTTAAGGCTGGCCCTGCCCTTTGTTTGGCGTGGTTTAAATTTCAAGCCGTCTGGCGCGAGACGTGTGGGAATATTGGGCTCGTTTCGACCTGTTGCCAAAAAAGGACGTGAAAAGCCTTTTTTCTAATGATGCTTTGTTACAACATAGCGATCCAACGAGGGGAATTGAAACCAATAACCAAAAAATCTGGGGTATGCGGAAATTACCTGCTTCCACAAAAATGCACATATAACTGAAGATTTTACTGGGTATCTGGTTAATGTGACAAACTGCCATGCAAATTTTTGTGTACAAATACGTAATGTGCTACAACATATCCATGTAACTGCACTGTTTAGGTTATAGATGTTAATTTAGCAAATTAGCAACACGTCCATAAATATGAGGCAAAGTTCTGTGCTATGAGGTGTAACCTATTTTCATAAAAAGTAGTACCTACTAGCTCTGTAATGCGTCTTATATTGCTGGAGTTATCCTGCATGAGCTCCACCATGCGACTGAGCTTTTATTTCTTTCAGAGAGCTCCTGTTTTCGTTTCTCTCTTGAAGAATTTCAAAGCATTAGATGGAACTTCTGCCAAGTTTACTTGCAAAGTGTCGGCGAATCCGCAGGCTAAGGTACGGTCGTAAAACGTGATTTCAGTTTATGCACGCATGTCATTTTTTATTATAATAATTTATACATTCTATTTTTATACTGCAGGCTATGTTTGCAGTGTACTGTTTTCTTTAGCTTGGTGTGCTGCACAGTGTTAAGGCACGGACGGTTCAGCTATAAATCTGAATAAAGCTCGCATTATTCCATTTACAGTAGATGAATGGCAAATCCCTTAAATCAAATTTTTCCAGCTTATTGTGCTAAGAGTTTGAAGACCTTTTTATTAAAACATGCTTTCACCGTCGAAACAGGCATGAGTTCGAGAATTGTCAGGGGATTGTATGCAGAAGTTGGGTTCATTCCCCCACAGTCAAAAAACATATATGACCTCTTGCTTGTTAAACTCAAGGCAAATTGTCGACTCTTCCCTGGGTTGTTTATTGTTGCATAACGTATGCTACTTTGCAATTGCAGGTATATTGGTTCAAAGACGGCAAGCAGATTTCAAAACGATCTCAGCATTACTTGCAGTCCGGCGATGGGGAAGGCAACCACGAGTTGCACATACCTCATCTGTGCATGGAAGATGACGGGAACTACACAGCGCTCACTGCCAATCCCCAGGTAAATGGTGGTTGTGTCACAAACAAACTGTGCTCCAGAAAGGCGTTGCCAAAATGCTGCAAGTACTTGGAAATCGGTATAACAGCCGGAAACACGTTTTCAGTAATTATGCAAACGTACGCACTTATATGTGAGTCCTACCCAAATTCAGTAATGCCCATTTTTTGATTTAATTATTTTTAAATTTAATTTCTGAAATTAAATTATTATTTATTGAATTGCGCCTCCTGCACTCGCGTTCATTGCTTCACTTTTAAAATACCGGAGGTTAGTTGGTTGATCTGGTTTTCTATTTACCAACCTGTACATATGTGCCAAGAGTTTAAAATGATTAACACTTCGCAGTCTGTCCCAAAATGTAGATGGTGTAAATGCAACAACTGCTAGCGATATTTTAAATATCTGACCAGGGGCAATAAAGCTCAAACGGATGGTTCCGGGCCGTGAATGTAAAAGCGTCCTTTGTTGTAAATGATTAAGTTCGACCTTTACTGTGCTTTTCATCTTCGGGTCATGACGTAGCATTGCGTATAATCACGTGACTAATAATTGTAAACTAGGAGACTGTTTTGCTGCCTCTTTAAATCTTCCTTGCAATTTCTCTACAAGTAGCCACAACCTAAAAGGTTAAGAAGTGTGCTAAACACATAATATCCAAAACGAGTTTTTACGTACGTTTGTAAACGTTGATGATTTTTCACCTGAGAAATGATGTGCTTTTGGTTTTCACCATAGTGTTTTTTTGAGAAATGTCACTGTCCGGTTTAATATCCCTTTAACGCCGCAATAGATTTGGGGAGCGGAAACATCATGACGACGACGTCAGGTCAAATCTGGCTTTAAGGTTACTACAAATAAAATTTGTTGTTATTTCAAAGTCGTTTGGTAAAAGAAGCGTAAGCCGACCAGATTTCAATCTTCTAATATTTTCTCTTTATGTAGAGGGTTTGGAATTTGTTGTTTCCGAAGCTGGAAAGTTGTCGTATATACAGTACACAAGTTTGTGCAACATACTGAACACAATCTGACTGTGACCGATCAACTTCACTTTATTTTGTACAGTAGGGTCAGCGATATTGCTTGTAGCGCAGCAATAGCTAATGAGCTCAGCTTTCTCATAAATTTCCAAAAAAACGTTTTTGCTTTTGTTGTGACCGCACACTAACAATTCTTACTGAGAAATCTTGCAAAAAATGAAGTTCCGAAACGGAAAATCAATGTCGGTGAACTTTTAAAATTTTCAGAAAACAAGCATGTTCAACCCGCTTTATAAAATATTGTTAACCTTCATCATGCTTGAGTATATATCAGGGTTTCTTTAAGGTGTTTTAGGGACCCGATTCGGGCCCCTAGAATTGCAAATCGAGTCCCTAGAATCAGA
>JGI24021J15306_10003783_pt1 | contig 17256 bp, 10 predicted proteins | sample Ectturendosymbi1_FD_15306 | JGI IMG/M metagenome (IMG submission 15306) | reverse complement strand
TTACTCTTGTCGGGCACAAATGGCCATGACATTTAATTGTCATGGACCGCAAGGTTCCAGACGAAGAGGAAAAGAAAAACCCGACAAAAAAGAAATCCTCTAGTTATAAAGGGTAATTAAAAATAACAATGAACACTGAATAAAAACCATGATGCACATGTGGATGTGGTATTGGAAGGTTAACACAGTCTTCTCGAAAAGACACAATTTTGCAGATGCACTTTCATTAACATACATCCATTACTTGCAAGAGTTGAAACCACAGAAAATACATTATTACATGGCAAGCAAATTATTTTTTAAGCTTTTTTATGCCGTAAGCCAATTACATTCACTACAGGAAATAATTGCAACAAGGTAAAAATTTTAATTTTGGTGTTGCACAAACATTACATTATGTTAACTAAAATATTAAGACTTTATGAGAGTACATAAAATGAATGTTTTTAGTGTCACACCAGATTGAATTCTTTTTCTTTTTGGTCAATACACTAAAATCATTGAGCAAATCAAAGAAAAACAAAAAAACTTTTTTCAACATGCTTTTAGTTTTACCCCTAAACTTATCTTCAGGAAGATGTTCTCTTACACTTGTTTGCCCAAAAGTGTGGTCTGCAATACCAGACTCTGTTAAATCTTCTGCCCACCTTTACCTTGAAATGGCAACTTAAGAAACACTTCTCACATGAAAAAGATACATTGCCTAATTATGTATTTTAGTAACATTTTACTTTATGAGGAACAAAATGCTGTTGTCACTACTTTTAGTAATTTCAACAATGTTAGTTGTTGTTCTGCATGAATCTTCATTTTTTGTTTGTTATTCTTTCCTGTGGCACAACCCATTTTTATGCATAAAATTACACTCCATACTTTTCTGTTTCCTTTTTGTTTGTATCATACTTCATCACTTATTTCTTTATTTTTTATACTGTGTATAACATTTTTGACCAGGTACTAAATTCCCTCAATTCACAAGATACTCTCTTTTGTGTATATAGGCATGCTCTCTTCACCATTTTTTCCTCACCGTGTTCAGCATTTGTTTGTTTGTTTTTCTAACTATGCTCACTTTATTTTCAACTGTTGTTGGTTAACACTTGTAAGTAAGCAATAAACGGGGTTGGAAGACTAGATGACAGCCACGGTCCTTCGCCAATCTTATGTGACACAGTGACAATCTTTGTTTACAATACATTGATCAATTTTCTTGACATGGTGATTTCATTTATTCTGATTTCCACCGACAAACAGTTACATTTCTGCACAATAGCTTTTTGTATTGTTTCTGATTATTAGCTGAGTCCTATGAAACAATAAATCAATCAATCAATTTGTGATTTCATACTTTGAGTTGGTTGCATTTTTCTATATTGTATATTATGTTCAATGATATATGTTTGGTTACTGTTTAACAGCACACACCTCATTTTGACTCTATTCTAGAATACACATTGCATTACAGATTACAATAAAGTTAGCATTGGAGTTCCACACACGCAAACATTCATCACTGATGCAACTACACCACTAACAAACAAGCAGTAAAGCATATGATTCATTCTGAGTATCGTCATCACAGTGGCATGGTTACACAAAGCATAATTGGGCAATAAAAGCTGGATATGAATGAAGAATTCTGACACAAAAAAATGTGTTTGCCATGTCAAAGCTATTAACCATTAGAATTTTGGGTATGTATGATAGTGTAATGATGATGGTTGCAACTGTGATTATTGTGCCAGAAACAAGTGAATTTACGTCAACACAGGAGTCTAATGCACCATCTCACTTATGGGAAAGAAAAATCATGTGTGAAGCTGTTTGTTTGCAGTTAGTGTATTATGTTCCGACATGTTTATACTTCAACATAAAATAATTTTTGTTATTACTTTAAACCATTTTCAATTTTGCATTCCGTTAGTAGGCCTACAGGCCTAATCTATAGGGTAGATCATTTAATTGGCCTCAACGTTTGTCATTCACTTTTCATGATATACTATATACCTGGAAGTTTGATGCAATACATAGGGCTCATAGTGCACAAACAACCACTATTAAATATACACAGGTAGTTTTTGTAAAAGTATCGGATCACAAACACCTTGCCCAAACCCTAATGCAAACACATGAAAATTCTGGTGTGATCCCCAAGTAGCCATTAACTGCAAAAACAAGCCGTAACGAATTATAATAAGCTATTATAAATTTCAAGTTTTGTATGCATCTTTTCAACTTATACTTACACTTGCACACTTTTTCCATCCATGTGGCATTTTGGTTCAGGTCAGTTTATAGCGATTTTGACTTGTTACAAGAATTACCTTTAGTCTAATTCCTATGCCCATGATTCTTCAAAGCTAAATTGGAAAATTATGTTGGTGTCATGACTCATGAAAATGTGCGCCACCAGACTGCCACCTATTTGATAATGTGTTTATAATCTGGTGGCAAAAATCAATAAGCACGCAATACCATCTGTGCAAAGTTTTTTTGTTTCTATACTGCAAGGTGCTCTTTAAGAATCAGAATGAGGCTATTCTGTCACCCTTGGACAATCCTCCCAATATGCAAATTAAGGTTGCCACTACGGAAAATCTTTATGCAAGTATCTCACATCATTATGCATGGTATCTAAACAATTGTGACGTCTATCTCCATTTATAGGGGCAGTCAGATTAAGCCATTTCATTAAATATCATACCTTTATTTTGTGCTATGTAGGCATAATAAGGATGCCATTACTGAAAATGTAATTTTCATCCATATCTCAATAACTTCGTGGCCAGGGTTGCCAGATATTTTCCATAGCTAATGGCCAAAATATTCATGAAAAATAATAAAAATGGCTGTTTTTGAAAAAACTTTGGCCAAAAATAAAAAATTGTTTCAACTATAGTAATTTACATTTTCATAGGAGACACAAAATCTTTGGAGGGCAGTATATTTTTGCCATAAATATTTAGTTTAATTGCCAAAGAAGCAATCTTAACTCTCAGCAATTTCTGCCATGAACTTAAAATTGCATATTACAATTTGTCTTTCTTTATCTTAATAAAACTTATAACCACATATTTGACATTACTGTAGATAAATGCTTTCAAATCTGATCCATTGTCATAAAAAGTATGAAATTAATTTTTCACTCCAACAACATTATCTTGAACTTGTACTCTAATATATGAACAGGATATTGATATGAAATCCAACAATTGCATGAAAACCATCACTAAGCCCACATATATGAATAGAGAGATAGGAGCACATGAGAGCAAACACTGAATCATATGACAGGTCTGACTGCAACACTTACAGTAAAACATCAACTAACTGCGAAAGCTAAACAATTACTACACCTGAAGATATTGTGAGTACTATTTCTGGTGTTACTATAAGAGTAGTGATGAGAAACTTCTAACAAACAATGCAAAATGCTTCCTTTAATATAACAGTGGTGCTTAAAGTTTTTTCGTTGCAACACCTTTGGAAATGTTTGCTGGACTTGCGACGGACCAGCAATATGAATTCAATGAAAACACATATTGTCAATGTTTTATTCATTGATGACAGAACAAAAAAAAATATGCATCATTTAATGTGATACGTCGGCTTGTTTATTCACTATTGAGTCAAACCTTGGAAAAACTTGTGAAACTGCCACTTGCATTTACCGTATATACTCGCACCTAAGCCAACTTTAAAACTCAAAAAAATTATCAAATCAGGGTGTCAGCTTATACGCGCATAAATCTGAATTCACACAAACGAATTGACATGACGCCACTTATCAGATCACGCAATATCACCGATATTACCATTCAGTCATACATACACAGCCATAAAAATTGAGACTACACGAAATAAAGTTTATTCTGACAAACTACAACTCAATTTTAATATTAAAGTTAACTGTCATGAACCTTCATCAGTGCATTGCATATTGATGCTCTTTTGTTATTAGCCCAAACAACACACCGTGGTATTTTGGGAGTCAGCTTATATGCAAGTTTTTGCAAAATTCCTCATTTTGGGGCAGTTTTTTAAGGGTTAGCTTATACGCGAGATCAGCTTATATGCAAGTATATATGGTACCTCTCTAGGTCTATCCGTTATCAATTTTGGTTTTAATCACGATCATGGTAGAATATCCTGCTTTGAATAAATACAATGCAATGAAACGAAAAACTATCCATAGAGCTTTTTTAACCAAAGCTGGGTATTCGTCATTCAATGAAATCCAAAAATTGTCAGATTTCCTGAAGTAAACTTTCTTTTCAGGGAATCATCATAGGCAAGATTAATATAGCCACTTCTTTTTCAATGTGATTGTTTCGGGATATGTTACATTCTAACAATTCAACAAGTCTTTATAGAGATATTATTTTTTCCCTATTGACAAAATGTCTGGGGGCCGTAGTGTACAGACCCCTGGGATAAAAGACAATGGGGTAGGTTGCACGAAAGGATCACAAATCCATTCACATTTTGACAAATTATTCAGGAAATACTTAGTAAATTTGAACAGGAGCTTAGACAAATGCTGCAAAAATTTACAGGCAGAACCATACATTTATTTTCAAGTAAATCATTATAAAGCGGTACCAACTTTAACTGTTAAGTACCTCATCTATCATCATACTTACAAGAACCAATCCCCCAGGCAGTATGAGCTCCTCAGCAATGTTGTGAGGCTTTTTAGACTCAGCAATTCTGTGCACAACTTGGTAGGATGCTATTAAAGCCTTTGTTGGAGACTGCGTGATTGTGAAATGGTAGACACTTGCCCTTTCAAATCATTTATTTTCCAAAAACAACTACCTTGTGATATTCACAAATTGTGTACGTGATGGTGTTAAATGGCATTAAAGCTTATTTGGTAGCATGCTTTCACTGGCCAATACCTTGCTGCAAACAATAAACTGAGGTTTTTCCTCAGTTTGTTGTTTTTTTTAGTTCTGCAAGATAAATCTGAAACCAAAATCTAAATAATTATAGTTGTACCCAGTATTTTTAATCGTGGATTTGCGTTAGTTTTTTGTTTACATCAACTTTAGAACTGTCTACTGTAGTCTTCATTTGTCTGATGTAAAGTAAATTAAAATTTATGGAAGGCGTTTGTTAGTGAACAATAATAATAGTTACGTAATTCTGAGATAGTAAATATAGGTTATCTATTGTCAGCATTATCGCACTTGAAAAATATAATTGTTCTTGGGTAAAATTATAAAACTGCACAGAATTCTACTATTTCTAGCTCATTGAATAAAACTGCAAGTTTACTTTTGTGCAACGCCCTTAGAAAATTAAAACAACGCACCAGAGAGTCACAATGCTCAGTTCGAGAACCATGGTACTATAACATCATCAGTCACACAAATGGGTACAGCAATCTTCCGATATAACTCTTGCATCTACGTAAGGCAATCATAACATTGACTTGTACAAAATCTACTGATTGCAAGGGCTAAACAGTGGTATTCAAATGTGTGCCATTTGGCTCACTAACAGAGGAATTTTTAATTCCGAGAGGAATTTTGTTCAAACAGGGAAAAAGTGGGGAAGGAAAACTTGTGGATGGAAAAACTTTTAATTTTTATTATTTGTTGATTCAACACAAAAAACTGCACAACCAGGTTGGCTTAGATGGGAACATCTACAGTACAAAATGACAAACTGCTTTAACTACAGTAACTGACGTTATAGATGTATTTGTTTGGTTCATAACCATCTATTGTTTCTTCACAGTAACTAGTGTGGATATTTGCAATTATCTTTTTTGTAATTTTTGTTGGTGAGTAATTGACTATGTTTGAGCTTGTAAAGGGGGAACATAAAAAATTATTTGAAAACCACTGGGCTAAATCATTCCTACACACAAAGCAACATGAAGCGTCAAATCCTGCTTTAAATTCAGGAAAAACAATTGGCTGTCAGCTTCATGCTAAAAGTCTTGTAAAACATTTCACAGCTTAATCAAAGCAATACATTGCATGCCTCTGCACTAATCTGATTTATTTTTTACTTCTGTTAGCTGTTTACATCAAAATTTTACATTAGAATTTCTCTCCCACTGCCAGATCCCCATACACAGTATGGTGAGTAGATGACATTATAGTTGGGGTGCTGCTGAAGTGTTTTGCTCTTCTCAATGTTAATTGTGTGCTAGCACCTACTCTGTAATGCGCTATGACTAACCATTTTTTGCTCTTGTGTTATTCGATTGTTAGCAATCTTGGCGATCTTAAGGATTTTGTGGTATTTACAGATGTCCCAGATTTGTAGTTCAGGGTTTAGGTTTGAGGTTTAGTTTTAGAGGTTTAGGTTTAAGTTTAGGGGTTAGGTTTACGGTTTAGGTTTTGTACATTTCTACTGTACCAATCGTAATAAAGTCTACTGTACACTCCTTGTGCATTACTCTCATGTTACAGATGGCAGACAAATAAGGTTTCAAAAATGACAGTTGCTGGTGGATCTATAGCCACTGCCTTTTGAAAAAGGAAGTGGCTATAGCCTATAGGTCCACCAGTGGTGGCATAGTTCGAATGAAACACTGAGTTTGTAACTCTAACATCACTGTTGTCATTGTAGTCTAGCAGATACGTCTATATGTCTGCTATGTAAATGGTTTTCAGTCCAGCTCTCACCATGGCGCATTTAGCTCTCACCATGGCACATTTCTTTTTAGAAGTTGTGGTTGCACTTTTCATGGGACCGGTTTTTCTTTACTTTTTTCAAAAGTTTCCTAACTTTTCTGTTCAGATTTACAATTTAGAGTTTAGTTTTTTTCCATAACGGTTTAGGTTTTAGGGTTTAGATTTAGGAGTTATTTTATGCATGGGTCAGATTTGGGGTTTATTAGGTTCGGGGATTGGATTAGGGTTTCGGTTTAGGGATTAGGTTTTGGGGTAAGATTTAGGGGATAGGTTTAGGGTTTAGTACGTTTCTAGCAAGCGTAGTGCAGTCGACTGCACACTTGTCATGCATTAGTTAGTTAGTGTCACGTTACAGGCGGTGGACTAATAGGTTTTCATAAATGAAGGTCCACTGGCGGACCTATACTTATACAAGCCACTTTCCTGCAAAAACAGTCCACAGAAAAAATATTTGACCAAACAACCATGAAAAAGGCCAGCCCAAAAATCGTAGGGACAACCAACCTGAAATAAAATACGGCCGAATTGAAATTTGACTGCAAAACAGCCAATCTGGTAACCCCAGGTTAACCCCCAAAGGGACACCTGTAAATAATCCCACAAGATCACTAAGATTGCTAAGACAAGACAATTAAGATTGCTAAAATAAGTCCAAAATTACTAAGATTAGTAAGATCGCTAAGAGTAAGATTAATTTCTGATCTTTGCATTCATCACGATTTTAGTAATCACAGCGATCTTAATGATCTTGGCGATCTTAGCCATCTTAGCAATCTTGTGGTACACACACCTGTCCGCTGAAAGTCACCAGGTAGGCGTGGCACCAGTATGCTGTGCGGTATAGTATTGGTAAACACCAATGTTAGCCTACTTGGATAAATCAGGGCTCCCATTCTGTAATTTCTAATAAACCTAGATTGCTTGCGAAAAAAAACGTTTGTCTACCAAAAAGAAACAGAAATGCAAAAAGACACATGAATGCAAATACATGAGGGTAAATGGTTATTAAAATACTGATTTACTTATAGTTCCTTTTTTAGATTTGTGTCTGCAATATTAAAATTAACATTTAGAACAATTTTCTGTTACTCAAAACATTTTATATTGATTAATGAAGCTGATAACACAATCCATTGTTGACATCTTTCACTTTTCAAGCTATATTAAAATAGTTGTCGTTTTGCTGGCTTCTTGACAATGTTTGTTTTGCATTTGCCGTAACAGTCTTGGTTTTAGCAATTTTGTTTTTGTTTTAACATGATCAACAACAGTAAAAATAGTTTTTCTAGTGATGCAGTAAAATTTGGCAAACTAAATATGGCCATTAAATCATAAAGTATTGCAAACTCTAAGTTTATCTAAGCCATCTTTGATGTTACGCCAATTATACTAGAAATCAAGGACATTTAATTGGACAAGAACACATGACATGTTTAAACTTGAGTTGATATAACTTCTTTAACCTCCAGCCCGTTTTTTTGCTGAGACGTTTTCGTCATTTTTCTCATGTTTGTATTAAAATTAGCGATAACAACATTCACGAGTTTACATTTTAGGACATTAATGACCAAATTGACTTAATTTTTTTTTTTTTTGTCATAAAAAGTTTGGTCTATGACAGAAAAATGACCGAAAATAACCTAGCTTCCAGCTGATCTTCAGGCACAAGATGGGCAAAATTTAAGGCCACATTTGCCATTGAACTTGGATCTTTTGTGAAATCTTGAGCTGCAAAGCAATCTAAAATTCCTAAGCTTCAAATCCTTTCCTTACTCTAACGCAAATTGTTTTTTAATTTGCATGAGGGCAACCAAAAAATTTGAACATTCTGTTGTAAACTTTGTCTCATCAAATTCTTCAGCTGGTGTCTGTGATAGCAACCATTCATGCAAATGCAAATCTTTCACACTTGTTTATACTATAGTATTTGTTATTCGTTTGCGTCTGATGTAATCCGGCCTTTACTTCTGATCTGATGTACGTGCAACTGCATGGCTATCTGTACTGGATGGAAAGCACCCAACAGTATTAGGTAATGATATTGATACTGGTGTAAAACCGACTGAAGACGTTTTGTTTCACTGATGTAAGCACTTTTTTTTCACCTGATGTTCGCACGTGAACACTGCAATGATGACCAGAATATATTATATGTTTATTTTACTATTATAATTACTATAGGTCGTTGCCAAATTTTTATCTTCAAAAAAAAAACAGATTTGATGGGATTTTTCACAATTAATCCTAGGTACCCAGATGGACTAAAAAAAACAGATCTGGACGGAAAAAAACAGCAATGGGAGCCCTGGGCTAAATGACTTCAGAAGGGGAATTACCAAAGCCGTAACTGAACTTTTGAGAAAAATTACAATCAACAGTGTTGCCAACTTTTCTTAAAACCGATAAACGAGAGATCATTAATATCCGGTGTCGAGCGAAATTTCTGACTTGCGAAATATTTGACTTCACACCTTGTACACATGCACAGAGTAATATTCTACATCCCAAATATGCTGATAAATTTTTCATTAGGGCTTAGGACTTCGTGTAAAGGTAAGTGTGTCGAGATAGGGTTAAGGTCAGGGTGAGAAAAAGAAAAATAATAGAGGTCAACGCCTAATCCGAAAATCTTCAATGGTTAAACTTTTTCCCGTGCAAATTGCACTGCAATAGCTTGTTGCGAGTACCTGAAATCTAACCAAAATGTTTCAATTTACACAACATACACCAAAAAAGTAATTGTCAGACTTTATGTCTCTATTCTGAGAAGCAAAACAACTGAAAAACAACAAAAGGTCAGAAATTTAGCAAAGGTCAGAAATTTCGCTTTACATTGGTTTGCCGGTTGGATATCCGGCAGGATAGTGAGTTTGCAAAAGGGTACGATATGCAAAAACAGCTTTAAAATGGGAAACGGATACGGATAAAGATATCCGAAACGTTTTTCTCGATATATATTTTGAGGATTCAGACTCTTGGAAAAAGTTGCACATTGCAACTTGCACAATCATTTATTTAGTATCTCCGAAAGCATCTTTTCAGCCTTCTGTGTCATGACTCCAAGTCTGTCTGTGGTGTAATCTCAGTACCATAGTGCAGTTCCATGCCCTATTGATTGAACAAGCCAACTTTGTTAGCATGAGTATGTTGCTGGTGTAGAAAGATAGGGCCCTTTCAGTATACATCATAGCAGTTGTTTGCTACGCACCTCGACTAGGGTTAACTAGAGTTGGCCTACTATGTTCTGCAGTCTAGACTAGGGCTTCTCAAACATTTTTGTACCGCGACCCCACTTCAAAACGGAGTTTTCTATGCGACCCGACTGATGGGTAGCCTACAGTCAATGATACTTGTAAACGTACTAACGTACAAATGCAATAGCGAGTAGGGAACGGCAAGTCGTAATGCGAAAAGTTAAATCCACTATAGGGGCAAAACGGGCATTAGCTACCCATGGAAATTAGGACTTAATTAGCGCCAAAATTTCTAGAAAACATGAAGTTAGCAGGTTATTCCGATTAATTGATTTGATTCTTGCAGGGGCAGCTTATTTGCCGGTATGACAGTCTGCACAAGAGAAGGGCACACTGTTCTGGTGTCATGCAGTTCACTCATATCCGCCCATGTGCCTGCAGAGGCAGGTTACGACCTTGCAAAGGGATTTGTTCAACTGTTGGTCTTTATTGCGCAACAATAACATGGCAACGAATCTTCAAACGTTCACTTCAATAAACCTTAATATAGGCGTTTTGTTGCATGTGACTGTTGAACGCAGACATCTCGGCAGGTAATACAGTGAGACGGTGTTTGCTGATAGCGGTAAATCACGTGTTTTTATACTGTGTGAAGAGAAGCCTGAGTGAATCTGTAGCAATGCTTCCACAAGTTAGGAAAAATCCGTTGCTAGTGCGAGATTGAGTATGACCAATTGCCTGAGTGAAAGCAAGGCTTGTTTTCACGCTGTATGAAACTACGTGCCTTGTTACCTATGCCGGCTTGCGAGAATACGTCTTCATCGTTAAGGATTAGTTCTGACTTCTTTTGCGGCCGATGCCCTTCACTGGACCAAATTACCTAGCTCAGCAAACCTGTCCATGAAGAACTCGGACGAAAACAAGTTACCATAACGCTTTAACACTACACGTTAACGTTACTATCACTTAAACTATCATGTTTCAGGGTTCTCGAGGCAAAGTCCTATTAGAGACTACAACACTATAGCTGCAGTCAAAGTCACTGACCCTAGCTGCCAGTGACAGGACCACATACTCCATATGAAGGGATAACATATTTATTGACAATATAATACGCATCATGACTCTTAGCATCCAACATAACGCATGCACATGAAAACATGAATACAATGTTCTACCCTACATGACTCCCCATTTGCTGGAATTTTTATAAGTACTAAATCATGAAAAATTTTGACAGGACTCTGTTTCCTTTTTGAGTTAAATTTACCTGAAATTTTGTTAAAGTCCAAAGTTAAGTAAAAGTTTGACAGAACTTATTTACTACATACATATCACAGAACTTTGTACTTACAGTTTGATTCATAATCCATCTCTGACTATTGTTTCAGTAAACATTCCTAACTAAAGTTTGGGCTTACCACTACTACCCGTAAGCTCAAAAGTTTTTTTAAGACTATTGTTAAGGCTTGCCACTACTACCCGCAAGCTCCAAAATTTCAGAATGAATTTTCAGTCCCTTCAGTAGAGATACTTATGTTGCTGCCCAGGTGCTAATTTCTTGGTTTATTTTTTTAATGTACCAATGCTCCCGTACCTATGCTCAGGTACCAATGCTCCCGTACCTATGCTCAAGTACCAATGCTCCCGTACCTATGCTCAGGTAGCATTGCAAATTTAACTTATTTGGTAATAGTTCATTTCTCCTTATTATTGTTGAAGTAGGATTGTTGAATTTATCTTCTTCTGTCCATTCATATAAATGAAACCTTGTGTATCGTCACTTTCCGGCACACCTGGTGTCAGCGAATGCCATCCTTTCTTCAGGCATTGTGTCTTGCTTTGTCTTTTCGTAACACCCGCAACATCTGGCTTTTCTTGCAAGGTTTCTTTTGATTATTTTTTCACTACTTTGATATTGTACCGATGGACAGGTATCATTGCTTTCTTGCCTTACTTAGTGCTAGATCTCTTTTTATCCATACCTATAGTTCCTACTTTTCTTGTGTTTGCTACCCCATGTCACACAACAATACTGGTTAGTAACAATGCAGGTTAGTAACTCATTCACACATATTGTCTTTGCAAAATTAATGTGTTCGTTGCACATAGCATATACGATTGTTTCCTCCTTTCATTGCAAAGTAACAGAGGAGTATTTTTTTTCTTTCAACATATAGTTATTGTCTTTCTTGTAGAACCATGTTGAGGTTAATTTTAACCTTAACACTTCTGAATGAGCAAGGGCACAAAAGCTGCATTTGCTGCGGCGAGTTTTCGTAACCAATCTGCATTTTTAAGCCTGCGTGGTGTTTTGTTTTTAGTAAAGTTGTCCGATAGTCGTTGTGAACATACATACAGGTCTACTTCTCATTGCTTGAAACAGTTTTGCGACAGTGTCTAAATTTCTTATTTACAGAAAGTGCCCGAAAGAATGGATATTAGGCTGTTCATGAAAAAAAGAAGCAATACTGATAGACGATGTGCAAAAACATTTCAGCATGGGCGTCCGCAGGCGGGTGGGCAAAATAGGTACATCCCCTGGAAATTGGGACTAAGAACCAAAAATTTCTAGAAAATCTGAAGTCAGCAGTTTAATTGACTTAATTATCGCAATAACAGATTTATTTGCCAGTAACACAATCACACTGCAAAAGAGCCGGGTTCACTGTTCTTATATAATACAGTGATTAGCAGGGCCTACAAGAGGGTGGTACAAGAGGTACATCATACCTGGGCCAGGGAGGTACTCTGGCCCAGGAAGATGAAAGTAGCTTACAGCCACTAAATTTTTCCGTTTTCAAGAACAAAATTTATGTTTGTTTTATCCAAGTGCAGCGCTGGTAGATATATTTGTAAAATTTAGCATGTTAGCTGTTTCATCTATACTATAGGCTACTCAATTTACTGAACAAAGAAGCTATAGGCCTACAAGTTTCAACGAGGGCCACAGAAGCTGTGGGCCCCGGTATCGGTCTTCGTACCACTTGGTAAAATTTGTCTCAGAGGCCCTGGTAGTGAGCTTCAAGTTCACTAAATCTGCTTCACTGCTTGCAGAGGCAGCTTGCGAAACTTGGGAGTGGATGGTTCTAAAAGTGGTCTTCACTGCATAAAGGCGGATGCACACAACACTGCGGGTACGGTCGTCGGAAAGTCCCGGGCCGCGCCGTGTGAGAGCCCATGTGCGAGTGCCCGGCGGTTGTCAATGCACTCTTGCAAACGGAGATAGTGGCCGCGGGTTGTCATGGACGCTCTGCCCGGTGGAAGTTTTGCATTACCTTGAAATGGATGAGATCACATTTTTTACCTCCACTGTGACTGCACATAATTTTTCCGAAATGTAGGCTGATGCTTGGACAATACATTTAAAATCATTCCGTATTGGCTGCACTGTGTGAATGGACTTGATGAGAAGCGTTTTTGTGTCTTCCTAGCTACAAGACCTTTGCTGAAATTTTGCTGGAGATGCCTGGATCCTCTGCTTGTTAGGACTGCCTAAAGCACCGTAGCCATTCTGGCTCCTCAGATAATTGCGCAAATGCGTAGGCTAAGTGTGCAAATAAACTTTCGCACTTTATGGATAAATTCAGTGCAAAAAACGTCAGGCCTACACACCTTTGTCTAGCCTACATGGGAAGTGGCGGATCCAGGGGGGGAAGTTTAAGGCAACTGACCCCCCAAACGCCTATGGCGCCCCCTTGAACGGCGCCCCTTTGCAATAAATGCGCCCCTTTTTGGTGCGCATGGAAGTAGAAACAGAGATTAAAAATATTCTGAAATATACAAATTTTTCGCTTAGTCAAACGTCAGGATGTACGTGCTGGACTTTGCCCAACCTCTTCTTGAATAGCGTGAACAATGCTATTGTTTCGTAACAGTACCACTGTTTCGTTAATTCATTGCCGGGTGAGAACTGTCCAGCCTTCACAAACGCAGTTGCTTTCGCTTATAACAGTTTTCGTCCTCGATTTGCCGCTGGGCTGTACACAGTTGGTCTGTTTTTTACAAGGTTATTTCTTTAATGCCTGATGACCGCCTTCAAAGGAAAAGGAAAAGCAGCAGTAAAAATAGGAATGCAATATGGAAAACTTGTAACTGACTCAAGAGTTTACAAGCCTCCAAATTGAAAACGAGAAACCAGTTTCAGGGCTGTTGCCAATGCAGTTCGTGCGTCCGCAGTTTGTCTGCATCGTAGTTTTGCAACATAAAAGTGAGTGGATGAGTTTCTGGGCAAAACTGATTTCCTGATTGATATGGGCGTAATGAGGATAGATGGCGCTCGGGGCAAGAATCAAGTTTGGCGCCCCCATGTTCGAACCTGATGTCTTTCGGAAGCAAATGTACTGTAAAGAAAGTGCTTGTGAGATTGTTTGGACTTTTTGGCGCCCCCACCATCATTCGGTGCCCCCTGCAGTATTTCAGCACCCCCAGAGTGATTCGGCGCCCATGGAATTGCGCCCCCTTGCCCCTCTCGTTAAGCCCCTGCTGGTTGAACCATAGTGTAGCGTGTGAAAAGCTACAGATATATACGTTAGCAAACAACTTGCCGCTGTGTGACAAAAATTCATTGAACGTGCTCGATTAGCTCAAAGAATTATGACCTGTAACTATCTAATTGTGCAACTCCTCACTTCATATACATGGTCAACGCAGAAGAGCATTGAATTACTGCTAGGGCGCAACGAGGTCAGATGGCGCCCGGGGCATGAAGCAAGTTTGGCGGCCCATGTTCGAACCTGAGGTCTTTCGGAAGCAATTACACTGCACTGCAGTACAGTACTTATGACATTGTTAGGACTTTTCGGCGTCCCGCTGTCATTCGGCGTCCTCATTGTGACTTTGCGCCCGGGGAATTGTGCCCATGCCCCCGTCGTTACGCCCGTGATTCCTCGCACGACGCGCCTCAACAAAACCATGGTACACAGCTCTAACAGCAGGCATACGGGAACCTTGGGCTTCAGGGGGGAAAAATGTTCAATTCGCCCAAATTTTTGCGCCACTTTGAGGAAAACAAATAGGAAAGTTTTGCAGGGCGATGGTTCTGCTTAAGCAACTTGCCCAAGCATCGACCAGTTTTTCCTGAAATTTTTTGTATCTTGCCCCAATCTCCCCCCCACTTCGTACGCCTATAGCTCTAACGCAGAAACTTTGCCAAAATACTAGCTTTCTACAGCTTGGTGGATTGATTGATTGGTTTTACGTCGTCATAACAATTTTTGCTCAACATTTGAATATTTGCAGCCCAAAATTGGGAAATGACGGTGCCGTTTGCCGCCACCTGGCTACACATCAGGCAAATGTTACGGATGGCTGTGTGGTTTTGATCCTTTTGTTGCAATTGGAAACCCGTAGACAACTCACGCTGGCCAAGAAGACAAATTTGGCATGGTTAGCAATATCTGCAACCGACAGAAAAATGCTTAGCTTATTGGTTGTTAGATCATTCCGCTTACATCATAGAAATTTGAGCGGAAAGACAATCTTATGGCGAAATCTTTAACTTTTTTATTGGTGACTGTGTTGTTGGCGAAGGTTCGTGGTTTTAAATTGGTGATAGGTTGATTCTCCTCTGTGTTTTCTGACCTGGGTGCATAGAATCAGATCCATCGCCAGATCAACAGCATTGGGGATGCTTTTCAGCTTGTTCGGGGACTTCGTAATAGTATGCAATGGATTGAAAAAAAAAGACTTTATTGGGAGACTAGAGCTTGACTTTAGAGACAAGAGCTTGAAGCATTGATTGTGAATTTAGGGGGCTCAGCCCGCTTCCTTCCATTTCTGTTGAACGGTGTCACAACTGTTTTAATAACCTGGTCTAGTGTGATTGATATTTTTTTCTTCAAATCATTAATCCGATGTCGAAAGATGTGAAACGATATTAAAGACTTGATTGAAAATTTACCTTTATAAGTGGCGTTAAATGTATTTTCGGGCAATATGCTTTAAGGCCCAGTGTGAATCTATCATGCGAAATTATGAGATTGTTTTTCAAGATAGACAGCAGAGCTACCTAAAGTGGAAATAGTGTCCCGGAAAATACCGTTTATTAACGTGTTGTTTTTGAATTATCGCTTCAGCAACAAATACGTCTTTCATGTATATGTAAATGCACAAGCTTGGCTTGGAAATGCGATCGTCATTTAGCTTTTTAGTGGAGTCCTATCGTGGGACATGAGTTGTCACTTCCAAGTCTAAGAAGAACCGTTCTGCTTCGAACCAGGTCGGAAATGCGTTACACACACTGTTCTTCATTGATTTCGCTACGGATAACCAAAACAGTGACAAACGCTTGCGCGCAGCATGCTTTTATACCTTTCAAATACATTTTGTAGACATACGAGATCTGTGTAGCAGGTGAAAAACGAGGCCCACTGTTTAGGACACATTTCAAACCTTTTCTGAATTAATGATATAAAGCGCTTTCAAACTGTGGTTTTTCCCTGAAAAATCCCATAGTTCGACCAACAAAAATAGCCACTTTTTGGCCTACAAAAGGTAGCCACTTCTGTGTTACACCCAACGATTGTCGCAGACAAACTTTGGTATTTAAGCAAGTGAAGACCTTCTTGGCGCCCCCCAATTTGACTGCCCCCAAACGCCTGGTCTGAATCCGCCACTGTACAGGGGTGTAATGGGGCGGGAACGCATGGGAACGGCGTTCCCATACCTTTTTCGTGTTTTTTTCCACTAACGACCGTAAAAGCGAATAGATTGGCTCGTACGTTTTTGGTTATAACTCGCCAGCTTCTGCAGCTAGAGAGGTGTTCAAACCCTCTACGGATTCAGCAAGTCTAGTAGCTCCGAGTCAAAAAAAATAATTTAAGTTTTGGGTTTGGGGTTCTCTTGGGGGGTGTCACAAGTGGGGGTGTTTTCGCGTTTTTATGACCTACTTTGCCCGGCCCTGGACGCCCATCGCATGGGCCCAGGTTTTGGCCCAAATATTTTTATGAAACTAGGCTATCTCACGAATCTTTAGAGGCCTTGATTGGCTTTCTAACATATCTGGATAAAAAATTATGTCACAAAAACCAAAAAGTAGTAAAAAATCCTACCCCTAAAAAAGGTAACCAGGGTAGAATAACACCCCTTTTGGATATGGCCATAACTTGCTGTCAGAATAGGCAAGAGAGCTGTTCTAACCCTCTAAAGATTCGTAAAGACTAGTAGTTTCGACTGAAAAAAAAAATTTTAGCTTGAGATCACGGGTTTTGTATTAATGTTTGCATATTCAGAGGTTGTTCATGCATATTTCTATACATTGGGATAATGACGTCACTTGCGGGGAGTCAAACCATCCATCTGATTTGTTGACTCGAAGTTTTTTTGGATTCTAGGCTTCAATACGAGTCTTTAGAGGGTTTGATGGACTTTCTAGCATTTCTGGTTCAAAAGTTATGGCCAAACTTTCG
>JGI24021J15306_10003782_pt1 | contig 17256 bp, 7 predicted proteins | sample Ectturendosymbi1_FD_15306 | JGI IMG/M metagenome (IMG submission 15306) | reverse complement strand
AATGTTGCCCGTAAACAATGTCAGCTCATCAGAAATCTGAGGAAGAACTTCCAAAACACTCTCAAAATCTTCATTATTGAAAGACTTCCCATCGAGGTAGAATGTAGAAATTTTCTTTAAAAAAATAACGAAAAATTACGTTACTGTTTAAACTTGTTAATCATGGCCATCGAAAATTAACCACTACTTGCACACTGTTTTTTTTTAGCTGAGACATTTTGGTCACTGGAACATTTCGGTCATTTGTCTCACAGTTGTATTAAAACTCACTGTAACAGTGTTTTTTAGCCTATATTTTCAGACATTCTGACCGAAATGACTTAATTTTTTTTCGGTCATTTCAAAATCATTTCGGTCTATGACCGAACAAAAACAGCTTGCACAGAATAATGATTTCTATCACAAAGTTCATCGACTCCACTCCGTTTCAAGGTCTGTTTGAAACGCATTTGTTCTGGCCACTGAATGGCTACCAACCACGTTAAATGCAAAAAAACTGGCAAATAAAACTTATTTGCAGAAAAGCTGCCATTGCCTAAGTCGATTTGGCACTCGTTACGAATGTAGTTTTCTTCCTTTCAACAGGAATTCATGTATCGGTTTTCAGCATTGCACCATGAACTGCATAGATGTGCACGTTTCAGCAACAAAAATGTCAAACAGTATTACATCCAAGTTCCAACCAATGGAACTGCCGTTTTTCCGTTTCATATTTTTTCTGAAAAAACGCCAGGATGCTCCAATAATGACTCCAAGTGCGGCCTAGCAGCGGTCTGAAGAACTGGCTCAAAAGAAGAAGGGCGGCTCAGGGGTACAGTGGCCATCTCTCAATCAAAAGTTTTTTTGATTGAAACATGACCGCTGTGTGATCCACCGCGGACCTGCCTGGGCATGGAGCATTCACCTGAACCCCACCAGCCAGATGGAAAGTCAGGTGTCGGCCTATCTCTAATTGCCGTCACCCCGTGATTAACAACAACAAGAAAAAAAACAGAAACTTACCAGGGTATTCAGACGGGATGCCTCCAAGCAAAAACGTTTCATTGCATTTCCCGCAAATTTGCAATTGTCTACATCCAGTGTGCAAGGTGTGGGGATATATTGGAGAATAAAAAAAAGATTGGAGACATCGCTTGGAAGCACAGTGCCAGAAAGAGAAATGTGACAAGGAAAAACAGGCGCAAGTTTGTCGATTAAGTCTTGATCGTTGGCCTCATGTATCCAACTACAAACAAATTGTATTTTCTCAAATTTCGCTTCGGTCTGACTGCATTGCTTTAAATAGGATGCAGCAGCATTTGTCAGCAATTCTTTTCTTTCCTTCCACTGACTTGCTTTGTTGCGAATGTTTGTCGATTGACTAAGTAACTTCATAACACGGGCATTGCAAAGTCCGTAAAGGCACTGCGCTACCACTTCCCAACGGTCATCGGATAGACCCTCAAAAACTTCTTTGAACTCATTTGCAGAGGCAAGCAGCATCAGATAAACTGCAACGAAGAACTCCTGCCAAATAAGGTGAGAGAAGTAAATTCTTTTGTCTCCATTCAATATTGTCTGCGCGATGCCGTCAGAATTGTCAACCAACGATGTGCTCAGAAATGACTGAACAGTGATTTCATCCAAGTCAACTTGTTGGAAATCAACTTCTCCAAACACTATTTGCTTCTGACGAAATCCATTCCAGGCCAACTTGGAAAGTTGAGCAATCTTGGGGTTTTCCCCTCTCAGCTGCTCTCCGCGTGAATACTTGCCACAAGCTGAGGAAAGAACCTTGGTCATGGACACAAAATCTGTATCACTGCTATTTTCCATGAGGTAATGAATAGTTAAAATAAAATTGACTGGGACGTAACAATAAGCAAATACAGTTGCATTTTTTTGAAGCGTTTCTTGAACTTGCTTGTATTTATCACAGCAAATTTGAATGCCAAGTTCATTTTGGGCTTCTTCGTCCAAGCCAAGTATTTCAACCACAAACTTAGGCTTGTGGTTGATGTGGAGATGATACAACTGGTTGGGCCGTGACGTCACAATTATTCGAGCATACGGCAACAACTTCCCATTGATGAGATTTAGCAGAAAATGAAGAGGCTTTGCACGATCATAAATGTTTACCACAGGAGCTGGAGCTGTCAAATTATCTACAGCAGCTTCATCGAGACCATCAAGGGCAATGACAACATTGCGATCAGTGGAAATTTTATGCAACCACCAATCATCCGAGTCTTTTGAGTGCTTCCATTGTGGAAGAACCCCTGACAATAAAAACTGAAGAAGAGACGCTTCTTTTTGAAAGTTGATGTTTCTGATGAAGACGAAAAACAAAAATGTCACTTCAGCTATCATCTGCCCATGAACGAGCTGATCGACCCACTTCTTCATCGATGTGGTTTTCCCAATTCCAGGATTGCCAATCACTGCTACTACATTTCCATGCCTTGCAATATAATCTGTTTTTTCCTCTTCCGATTGAAAAGGTTTGCTTTCGGCTTCTTTTTGTGCATTCTGTTTGGCAAGATCCAACATTTCTTGATCGGTGATATTACCATGAGGTTGTTCAAACATTTTCGTAAAATCTTTTCTGCGGCAATAATGACCCGAGTCGTCATATTCGGAGTCAAGCGTTTTAGGAGTTCGTAAAATCTGGAGTCGTACAGGGCGCAACGATATCTCATGACAAGCTGGGGACACGACCGTCTTGCAGTCTCTTTCTGCTTGTTGGCGACTTTTCTGTTTGAGGTCTTGGTCTGAGGAAAAAAGAAATGTAGTGGTGAGCCTTGTTGGAAGTGAAACCGTTCATGATTTTTAAACACTAACCCATGAAGGGTCCTTGTGTGGATGCAGAAATGTTATACATTGCAGATTGCAGCTAGCAAACAGGGTACGCCAGGGTTTTCATGCGACGCCAGGGTATTTATGCTTCGCAGCAGACTAGCATTTGTCAGGATTATTGACATAGTACGCCGAGTTTTTCTTCGAACAGGATACCATGCTTTTCGTCACGGCCGACACGCTTCAGCGCTGTATATGCATGACTGCTTAGTCGATTGGTTATCTGTGCAAATTTAGCCTGATATGCCGATTAAGCTAAATCTGTCCGATTTAACTAAATATGTCCGATAAGCTAAATATGCGTCGATTTAACTAAATCTGTGTATACGCGCCGATTTAAGTAAATCTGTGCAGAATTAGCTAAATATGCGCCGATTTAACTGTATCTGTACAGATTTAGCTAAATGTGCGTCAATTTAACTAAATCTGTGTAGACATAAGTACATCTGCCCAATTTAACAAAATCTGCGCAGATTTAGCTAAATGTGTCCGATTTAGCTGAACCTGTGCAGGTGTAGCTAAATCTGCACCAATTTCGCGAAATCTGTCTTATTCACCAGTTTTTAATGCTAAATGTGTCCGATATAATTTTTTTACGAACAGCGCCCTATACCTGTAGGCAATACAACGCAGAACCATTCTTCTTTTTCTGAAGCCTTAACAAAATTGTTTCGAGTATCAGTTCTCACGAATATCCAAGTTTCCAGTCTTGGTTTCGACGATTGGTTTAGCTTAGACTTAATTTTGCCTCTACAGTTCCAGACCTGATACTACCACTGGCAAGCACACATGCACGCAACCGCACATAACACGACGTCTCACGTTCGCTTTTCATCACACGAACTGAATGGCGGGCAGGACCCGGCCCGTTTAATGGTAGTTGTCCACTGCTAGGCAATGATGGGCGAACTTCAATGAAATGTGGAAAAACGCACACTGCAGTTCAGCCTTCAGGCTATGGTCCGAAAATGCCAGGCATCGTTTAGAGGAAAAAATTCAAAATCATGGTTTTATTGCATTAACATTCATTTTATAAGTGCTCTGACTAGAAACAGGCTAATCGAAAATAACAGATTTCACTAAATATATCTGCGGCCTTTGCTCGATCTATATCGAAAATAACAGATTTCACTAAATATATCTGCGGCCTTTGCTCGATCTATCAGTTTCTCGTTAAGTGGTTTCCAGACAAACTTTCTAAGCGTTTTGATAAAATGCCCTAACAAATCTAGGTGTTGCTTGAACTTAATGTATACTTATGTCATTAAGTTCGAAAACCAGCTGGAATCCACTGATCCATGTGAACTATACCTTCAATAAACATAGGTGGTGATTTGTCGTTCATCTGTTTCGCCGCGTAAGACTGTGCTGCAGCATGTTCACCAACAGCAATATTTTGACAGTTGACGATGTTGATGGTTGAACCAGGAGGTTGGCCTAGCAACACAGAGCAGTATGTATGAAACGCTAAGCACTGGCGAAACAAAGCCCGTTGCTAAGCGGGCAGGAAAACAATCAAGGATGTCTGAAAATGAGCAGAAAAAGGCAATATTGAGCGATCCGTTCAGTAGGATGTAGTGGAGACTGGAGACACAACACACTTAAGTCTGATGTTGACAGTTTACAGTTGTCAACCATAACTCCTATTTTAAAGGATCCCAGGGAGCTGGAAAAATTTAACAAGTTTTTTTTTCAAATGTAATGCACTGCATGTTCATCAATTACATATACTTGTGACTGCCATTCTGGAAAATGACGTTGTTGTGCTGCTATTTGCAAAAATTAACCGATTAGCCCTGAGAGGTGCAGTGCTACTTAAAATGATGTTTCACAGACAATTTATACTCAAAAGTCTAGTTCTTGGAAAGGTAGAATCAGAATAAAAAAATCCTTGGAAGTCCTTAATTTGCCTAAAACGCGAACAATAACCGCATTCAGTGGAAAATCACAGACTAAGGATGAATTTTTCGCACAATACACAGGTAAAGCAAACCGGCAGCAATCGCCATGCAGGAAACATGGCCACTATTACTTTCAAATATTTATGAGGACAACCTGAAAAGTAATTTCTGCATGGTTAGCCATAAGTAGAAGTGAGCCGCCGAGTATGCCGAACAAGATTCTTCAACATACCTTCACTGACAACCAGCAGTGGATCACGGTTCGGATTGCTGGTTTCATAAGAATTCATTTCACCTCTGCCACAGAACGCCACGTTATGAGGGTTGTTCAGAGTAAAGTTGCGCACTCCTTCAGTTTCTGCATAACCTATAAAGTAAAAGACGCATCTGCAACGGACAACGCCAAAATTTACCAATCGCAAAATAATTGAAGCATAGCCAATATCTTCATTTACCAAACACAGAATAAATTCAGCTCGCAGATCTGCCATCGAAACCACGGGAACAGCTGGTTTAAAAAATCTTAACAAGATGCCAGAATATACGGGGAAACGTTAATGTAGGTTGGCAGCAATTCAATTATCTTGGAATAATTTTGGCTGAAGAGACCGAAACCTCCGCACGTAAAATCAGACACGATTCATCCTCCTCACCGGTAAAGATTGCAATTTACCTCAAATCAGTCTGTTGGTTTCGTTGAGGTGTCATGATCTCTACATAAATGTGAGGAAAATTCGTACATCCGTCTTCACCAGCGAGTGATATCAAAAGTTAGAAAGTTTCATTATACTTGCTTTACATTCCCTGTGGAGAGTCATAAGTGGTCTGCGGGCGTCCATCTCCGCCACTTTAGCAGTGAATGCTGCAATGTCGCCAATGACAGCAGCACCGCGCGTGAAGCGTTTTTTGCGTCTAACCATAACGCCGAGCACGAGGCTGGACAGGACGCAAGTACCGTTTTTGAAACCATAGGTTTCACCCGACCGGGATTCAACACAGCCTACTAGCTTAAGTGACGCGTTCGATCCCATTTATCGTTAAGACGAATATAAAGACGTGTTTTTGTATCAGTCCCTTGAGATTGTTTGAAGTGTAAAGCATCAAACCAAGAGGCATGCGCGCTACATTCACAAAAACGGTGTAATGACTATGTGTTTCGAATTGATCGCAACATGTTTGCGACAAGGCAACACTTGCAAGTTGGTCAGATCTCAAAACCGCTGCAAGCAGGTCTAAAAAGAGGTATGGTATGGCTGTGTAGGAGACGCAGTGTCTTTAGAACTCCGCTGGTTTATTTGCACTGGTAATAGTGCAGAAGTACGAACCGATTCGGTAGACTTGTGACCAGGTGATTACTTCAACTGTGGACCGTTGACTTTTTTCAGAACTCTGTCAATGTTTTGATTTTTAGTGGGCAACAAGCATCTGTTTCAGATGAAATTATTTATCTGAATTAGCTTTTCCTTTGTTTGCAGCGCTTGATGCCCCAGAGACACCACAGTCATTAAAAACATCCCAAAAAATCAAAATTTGTTTGGTTTGCACTCTCACATTGGCGACCCAACAGATTTTCTTCAAAGAAAGCTAAGCTTATATTGAACACGACTTACACGGGTAAATATTTATTCATTGTCTGCCCCTGAAATGTCTAATCACTTTCATTTTAGGCTTTGCAAATTGCATTTTTGGAACCAACATTCAAAACCCATATAACTGTACAACATTTAAAAAACAACTGATATTAGTTGTGATACTCACTGATAAAACAGATATTCTTATTCCACGCCACAACAAACTTCAGGCTCGTATCAACTGAAAAAAATCTATTGGCTAAGACAGCGTGAGGTATAACGACACACGATTTTTACAGGTCCTACGTTCGTTTGAATTTCCTTCCTTTTTCTCCATCTCTATGGGTGAACACCCGAAAAAAGCTTACTCCTTTCAGCATACTGTAGCTACCACTCCTTCGTTTATTGAACTGATATAGGGTTTCTTTTACATTCTGAAAATCTACCCTTTGTGTCAGTGGCAAACCTGAAAACAAGGGAGCAATTATTTACGCGCCAACTGCGTTTTGGTCCACGGAAAACTTATTCAAAAGCGCTCAATACGATAATAGCTGCGCATAAGCAGCAGATATCAAGAATTGTTATCTAAAGCGTTCGAAAAAATGCCTCTGTAACATGGGTCAGTATATACGGACATTGGAATAGACACGGAGGTGAAGTAGGTCAGAGTACACCTTTGATTCCAGCTTTGATTTTACCTATTTGCATGGAGGCTCAGGCTGAGCACGGCCAAAACTACATGCACTGCGTTCCACCTGAATAATAGGGAATATAGCCGTAAGCTTGCTGTCACGTCAACGGCACCACCATCCCCTACACCCAGAATCCAACTTATCTTGAGTCACGCTTGATCGCCAACTCACCTTCAAGCAACACTTGGAAGGCCTCTATGGCAAAGTCAGAGCCCGTAATTACCTCTTACGTCTCCTGGCTGGCTCAACATGGGGTGCTCACGCCACTGTTCTGCGAACTTCAGCGCTGGGCTTGGTCTACAGTGCCGCGGAATACGCCACCCCAGCTTGGTGCCGCAGCACCCACAGTAGGAGGTTAGATGCTGCGTTAAACGATACGTTGCGATCATCTCTGGGTGCCTGAACTCTGGGTGCCTGAAACCGACCGGCAGGGAGCTTTTACCAGTGCTCTCGGGCATTCCACCGGCCTACCTGCGTAGGGAACATTCCACTTTCAAGTTGGCGCTCCAGACACATCTGGACACTAACTATCCCATTCATACCCTTGTCCATAGTGCACTCGGGACACAGCGCCTGTCCCTCGGCACACAGCGCCTGCATTCACGACGCACTTTCCGCCGCCATGCTACGGCGCTGGTTTCAATCTCCTGGAGTCATATAGAACGGCATGGGGAAGTGCCATAGCACCGTTCCAGTTTTTAGTCACCACTGCTGTTTGTCTCCCACCTGGCTCAGAGTTTCCCCGGGGTCTGTGGGTAGCACTGAATAGGCTAAGAACTGGCGTCGGCTGCTTTGGTACATTCTTGTACCGCTGGGCATGTTAGATACACCCAAATGCATCTGTGGCGCTGAGGAGCAGTCAGCCAATCGTATAATCTTCGACTGTAATATCCTCCGCCCTCCGAACTGCCTGGAAGACTTGCGGTCCCCTAACTTCAACAACACTAAATGGCTTGAGGACTTTGTGGATTTTGTTTGAACCACTGCTCACACGCAGGAAGATTCCAGCTTTTTTGCACATACCCTATTAGTGTCTGCAATGCCCTTAGTCCAGCACTAAAACTTCACTGGTTCTGCAATTTAACTCATAACAACTAAACATAGGGTTGTGCTTGTATTGGAATGTTCCTTCTTGGGAGTCAACAGCATAGCTGACTGAAACTGCGAAATAAAAGCTTTCTACAGGTTGTTCTTGTTATTTAAATTACCATTTAAACTAAATTCCCCTCTCCGATAACGGTTAAAAATAGAACGTGCAATTTATGCAAATCTGTGGGTTTAAAAACACGAAAAACAACCTTAATACTTTCTTGAATTTTTAACCAAAGCATCACGAGTGATCAAACCCAATGCGTGCAATTTGAATTGTTTCTTTATCTCAAACATTTTTTAAAGCAACTGTAAGTCGCACTGCTGCGGAAATTTAAACGTCAACCTGTTCACACTTGGAATTCATTTTGCATGTTGAACCTACGGTCTTATTTCACACAAAAAAGTAATGAAAGATCGAAAGCTGAATAAATTCCTAGGAAACCACCACAGTAGCCAAGAGCAACAATGCTGCGTAATGTCTTAGCAGTTGATTTGCTTGAGAGTCTAATTTCTCTCTAAACGAGTATGGCTGCATACGTCACAAAGAACTTTATTTCTAAATTATTTTCATCCACTTGCAACCACCTCATCAGCTTTCGTCCCCAATTGAACGTACCCGTTAAGGATGTTTTAATATCGTCCTACCAGACTATCATCTTATGGCTACACCACGACAGTTTTTTTAATTCAACCACTGTTTCACAGTTAACAGCGGCTAAGCTGTGGCAGCTTTTGTTAATATTTATTTAGTAATCCAGAAAACGCCTTTGTTCGAGTTATGTACAAACTCACCACATGGAACCGGCTGCTGGTTATCGGGTCCCGCTTTTGTCTGATTCGCCTGGAAAGCAAAAACAAGTGAATTAGAACCTCAGGCGTATGTAAAACTTATACTTAGGGATTTTATGATCCCCATTTCCATACTATGCGGGATATTGGCGAAAAAACTTGGATTAACCTCAATTTTACTTTACCAAGGATTATCTACGCGCGCTATTATGGAAGAAAAAATGCGGAGAAGACAGAAACCGACTTCAAATATACGATACACCTATTTCTCATCATACGAAGCCTGCAGGCACGGTAGGCAAATCGACCAGCCAGAGCAGCGGGGGTATCAACTTTGTCCCGGTCGGAGTCGGGGTTAATGCAGAATTGTCCACAGTTGGGTGTTACAAAGCAACAGCATACCCAGCAATTAGCGGTTAACAGCTCAAAGGCGTGTGATACATCACGTCACTGGGCAAAAAAATTTTCGATGACACACACAAGTTGCAAAACCAATCAAAACAATTTACAGGGTTCTCACCGAAACATCCTGCCATACTGCTACTGTAAGTTATGTCACCAGTTCGATGCTCGTTAACTAAAAAGAAACAGTGCATAACCTTCACAATTGCTCAAACGCCACTAGCTTTTTCGCAAGCTGTCATATATAAAAGCCACACAATTTTCGAAATTATAAACAGAAAGAAAACAAGCAAAATCAGGTTGTAGAAATTAACTTCTACTAAATTTTTTCATTTAGATATATTTATTTATTTAACCAGACACATTCACCATCGATACCAGCAAACCGGGCTTCTGTATCTATTATCACTTATTCATGCACAGCGCGAGAAGAATGATGCGTTTAACCAAAAACTAGTCCGAATGACTTGTCCTTTTAGTCTTCAAAAAGCGGCTAAAGTAGGATTTCAAGACGTTTTAGATGCTTTCAAGAGTTTATGCATCTCAAAGGAGCAAACTCAGCTGCCATTCTACTGATGCAGACATAAATATAAAGTACGTAGTCACCGAATTTTCCAAAAAAACGTTAAGCGACCATTTAATCGTGATATTCGATGGACATTCCTGCTGTGTTAAACGTTGGTACGACCAAGGGTAAAGCCCTTTGACAGTTGACTTCGGTAAATCTAGTAATGCTTGTCGTAAAATATGCAGTTGTATAAGAGAAACACGATTTTTTATCAATAAATTAAAACGCCCATTTTCAAATCTGAGCAACGTTTGAATAAAAAATTATCTTCAAATGTTTTTCAAGTTTGAGGCCTATGTTGATTGAATAATCCGACCAACATTATAGAACAAATCGGGTATAAAATCATACTGTTTATTTATTTTGCCAAACGTACATATCAATTTGTTAAAACCGATAATTTTTTCACAACTGCATTCGGCTAACAAAACTTCCGCAATATAAAAATTTTAAGGACATTTTTAGCAGTTTCACAACTTGGTGTACTTGAACCTCACTGTACAGAGTAACCAGTGAAGCCGTCAGGAATTCTGTATCTTTGTGCAAAAAGTTACTGAAAAGCTAGCAACTTTTATCTTTCCTTTGCACATAAAAGAAACACCAAACAAGGCAGTCATTGCTTAGTTTCGAAAGCAATGGAGTATGTGTATGCTTTTTTTCCGGAGCACGTTAAATGAAGTTGCCCGTTCAAAGTGTTGTTGTCACTAACAAAAAAGCTGAAAAGAACACCATACGGTGAATATAACCAGGGCTCGGCCTATTTTTTATTGCGCCGACCGAGCCGCCGGCTTTCCCCAATACCAAACACGAAGTGACATCACACTAGCTGTGGAAGTCCATTTAATGCGAAAACCCCTGATCAACACAATCCACCATATTCTTGCATTCATTAGCGCCGCATAAATGACAGGGTAACAGTAGATCGAAATAACTAAATTTCCTTTAACGCCACGCCGTAAACAGTCTTTGTATGAGTATGAACATAGTATAAATCGTATCGTTCTGCGTAACAATATTATTAGCTCAATCTTTCCAGCTTAAGTATCGCAAAGCTATGGCAGTTAGAACTGCGAGTACTTTTTGTGATAAACTTACATCGGCTTGACAGAGCTGGAGTCCACTTCGTTTGCGGTCCAAGAGATAACCGCGCAGTTGCAGTTTGTTAATTACTGTAATACTGGCATTGCAACCACAATCGCAGTTCCGCGGTTGTTTCAACTGTAAATAGTTGCGCCGACAGTGTTTCTTGCTTTTGTTGTATGCTGTGTTTCAGAAACCGAACTCAAGAATTTAGTGGCCGCGGAGCAAATGTTTACGCTGCTACCACTGTGTACATAGAGCAGTTTTGTAGGGAATGTACGGCGGCAGATCTTACCTTCTGGCCAGGAGAGGAGACAGTTCGCTGGAACTGCGGCAGTGAAGAGGTGATATTGGGCATCATGCTGGGTTGCACTGCCATGCTCGTATTGACGGCGTCCGAACTGCTCGCAAAGGTTGATGACGATCTTTCGCAGGACTCTGAGCCCACGCCTAATCCCGGAAGAATCGTAAATGGGAAAGCAATCCAGTAGAGAATTTTTCGCAAGCACAAGTTCAATTCCAACACTACAGTCTAACATAACTCCACACTCACGAAATACACCAAAAAGGATCAACCAACCTTGGCGATTGGTTGACGGGAATCGTGGCTGCGTTTTGAAGCAGATATCTCGGTGTGCAGGATGCCCAGGGAACACAGATGTTAAACATGGCGCATTCACGGGAAAAAGGTCATTGGTATTTGTTGTTGGGCAGTGTCCACGAAGTAGATCAGCTTGCCAAAATGGGGCTATTTGATGCGATGTCAAGAAAGTCGAATTGAGCAGCTGTGCTGGATAGTAAAGAGTGCTGTCAGCTTGCGACGGATGATACTGATTGCGAACCGCTTGGCAGGGAGATCCAGACGACTCAGGTCGCTGGGAAATAAATAAAGAAGGGGAAGGGTAGGGTGCAGTTTTCGTTGAAGCGCTATGCCTAATCAACACTGGGTTCCCAGAGGGAGCTGGGGTCAGATCATCTATGGCAGCTGAATGTGGAGAAAGTCCTCGAGCGACGGGCTGCTGCATGGATTGTGCGCCAGCGTCGGTGCAATTGGAAAGCACAGGACTCATCATGCTCATTTCATCAACGCAAGCAATAGTACTTGAAGCCACAGGTAGTGGTTGTTCATTTGAAAGCACCCGAGGCCCTGAACACGGCTGGCAACTGGAACTTGGTAATCTGTCGTCAACCTGCAGCAATTCAATGCTCGGTCCTCGTGTTTCGGTGTTGTCTCTATGCAAAATGTTACTTTTGGGCGCACTGCCTTCATCTACCTGCACGAAAATACACAAACAATATATCGTCTAGGATCTGAATATATTTATGATTGGAGTTTAATATCATATTTTTATGGATATGTTGTCAAGTTTACTGTGAAAAACAAAATCAACTGAAATTTTTTTATGGTTGTACAAGTATTGTGTCGTAGCAGATAATAATTAAAGGTTTATGTGACTCAATACAAGCACAGAGTACTATTTAGACTTATATACAAACACCCTATGATCATGCTGTTATCTAAACTAGCGCCAATAGTCGAACGGCTGGTTTGGAGCTGCCGTATTGAATGAGTCAAACACGCAATGGAACTGCTACTGGTTACAACGCAGCCGTTTCAAAGCCTTCCTCTTGCAGCGCAAGCAGCTTTCAAAGTTTGTTTTTTTTCTTGCTTGAAATCCGTAAAGGCAAGCTGTCACATCACTGTTATGACATTCGAACACATCCCTGAGGTCTAGCTTAAAGTAGTTTTGTCAGGGTTGCGGAGTCAGAGATTTTTTTAGTTTATATCCGAATCTGGCAGTCCAATTGAATTATTTTTTACATCGCACTCCTAAGTTACGAATCCTAACTTGTGCCTGTTGAAATGGTACAGTTTCTTCTGAAACTTTTATTGAAACAAAATTCTTGCTGTTCACCACGATTTCCATTGATTGTTAGTTGCTACAAAATTGTTGACAACCAAATTGCATTCAAGTTATGTGAGGAATCAGAGTCTGATATTTTGGAAGCTAGGAGTTGCAGTCAAACATTTTACATCCGATTCTGCAACCTGGTTTTGATGCTGTAGTAGAAAAAAACGTGGAAAATGCAACCCTGTTTTAGGTAATTAACATTGATTTTTAAACATACATTTTTCTGTCGGTAGTTGCTTCCAATGCATGGTTGACCGATTGCATTCAAATGTCGCTTGGGTCGATCAGGCAAGTCCATAGCACTTTTTCTGAGTAATCACTGATCTATACCTTGTTTCATATGTACAGTACCAAGCAATGTTTACAATACATATGTTTTCTATGGATAACGATTTGCTGAAGATTATGGTATTGCATGCTAAAAACGTTATAGAAACCTAAAATCTAGAACATGGTTATAAACTTCAATCATTGAAATTGATACTAACAAACAGTTTGCAATCACAAACGAATTGCAAAAAGATCGAGAAGTGGGAATTCACCAACCCATGAAAACTGTGGTTTCATTTCACTAAAGTCAATACGCACAGTCGCACATGTGTACACATTGGATTGGTGGTTATCTTCAAGAAAATTTGAGCCAATACTTCAGCCAAGCTGCTTTAAAGTTTGAAATTTCAATGTTTGCCCACACGGAAACCAATAAATCTGCACATTTCCGTTTCTAATACCGCCTCATGAATCCATTTACTTTAAAAAATTTGAAACAATTGTCAATTGCACAACTTCCTCTGAAAATGGAATGCAGGCAAGTTCATAACAGAGACATGGTTTTAGCAGTTTTTTTATAAACGTTGGCTTGAAAAACATGTCAAGTTTCCTTTGGTAAGTGGCAAAGCCAAAACACAGTAACAAAATAATGCTGTATGAACATCTCGATCACATACCTGGTAAAACCAGGTTTTAAGTTAGTACGGCCATTGTTTTCCACAATAGCACATTAATCAGGCACAGAAGTCTGCAAAATACAGTTGAAGTGATCATTATTGCAACAGAAAAGTTTCAAAACTCCCTGCTCAATCCATGGCCGCTTGGTCTTTGCGTAATGTTTTTGACACAAAAGTACATATGCGAGGTTTCTTGGGTGTCAAATTTTTAAAGTTAAGGTAGCCTGAATTCAACCCGGTTCCTACACAGGGACAATGGTTTCACTTTTTTAATACTATTTTTGCATGAATCAGCAGTTCACAAAATTGGCCTTTTTCTGCATGTCATGGGTCTTCATGAGCCACCCTTGCACACTCAAAGCCTTTTGCAATTAGCACATGGAAGTTATTTCGCTATTTTTCTTTTCTAGCTTTGAAACCAGCTCTGAAACTTATGCTATGTACTTGCACATTTNAAAAAAAATATTTCCTTCTTCCTTGCGTCTGAGGTGTTCTGTTTAAGCTTCCCAAGACAATGATTTCTTTGAAACTGGAAAATTTGTTTCTTTGTTTGTTGGTTTGTTTTTTTACTCTCTATTCACCACCTGTTGAATTTAAACTACATCTGCCACCATACATGTCTACGCATGCTGCTTAACCTCCACTACTTTAGAATATATTGAAATTGATTTTGAGAATACCGATTCTACATGAACTGATACTGACACATCTCAATGAAAGACGTTTGAAAAATAACTTTGACAAAATGGAAAAAATTATTAAAACTGCATGCTTGCTTTGCTTACCAGACATAATAGCTGCATCTGAAACGAAACTCCCAGTCATGCATCCTTGTTCATACCACTTAAAAATATAACTTAGTTAACACAAACCCATCAAAAAGTACAGCTTGAATCAACATTTACATCGAAGCATATATATTTGACCAGTGGTTCCCAACCCAAACAAGGGTCGTGAAGTGTCAAAAAATGGGTTGCACCAAGGTAATCCAAACCTGAGTTGTATATTTTCAACATTCCCCGTGCTTGTCTGTCTGTAGCATAGGTATTTGAGAAAAGAATAAATTGCTGACATTGAACAAGAACTTAGCCACATTTGCCAAAAATCATCCATGCAATCATTAACTTTTTCATACACTGTTTGAGACTTGGGTCGTGAGGTGTTCACCAAACTCAGATTTGGGTTGTGCTCAAAAATGTTTGGGAACTGCTACAATAGTCAAAGTATTAGCCACAAAAATTTACTTTTATTGAAATCATGGGAAAGTGAATTAGTGGTCAACTGGAAGTAGGACATAGAATTGTATCACTTTGTTTTTACAAAGTCTGTTTTAAACATACTGTAGGAGCTGAGCACATTTCACATACAAGAGAGTACATTGTTTAAAGTTTTCAGCCCGAAGCTGTCATTAAAATTATGGGAAACATTATGTCTGAAGTGACTTGAAGACATTCACCAACTAGCAAGATGTAAAGGATAGTAGTGATGAGCTAATAATACACTGGAATGGTCCTGACATCCAAAAATGCCACAAAGTTGTCAGAGGCCTTAAATATTCATTTAAAGGTGGTGCATGGCATTTTCTTTTCTGAAGATGTGAGTTTCAAAATTTGCAAACTCTCCTAACTAGTGAAAAGAATTAATCGCGTAAAACCAGCGTTGCAATTTGTGTCACAGCAGTAATAGCAGAGGACTTTTGTGTGCTACATTTGTATAGGTGATGCATGTTTAGACAATCTGTTCATTTGTTCTACGAAATGGTATAGGCACAGTATTACATTTGCATTATGGTAAAAAAATTTTGTTTATTTAATGTTTTTTAATTTGTTGTCATTTTAATGTTTGCTGATGTTTTTTTATTTTTTAGCTGTTTTCTATTTCTACCAGAATATGCCAATTATCTGCTGAATAACACCAATATTTACTAGTATGTAAAATCATGTTTAGACAACTGGCTTACTGCAAGATAATGATTTACACCATCTCTGATTTGTGAATGCTAATTCACTACATATAAAATTTCCACGTATTTGTTCAAATTTTGCTGTGAGTTGGTTTAATATGCATTGTTTAAGTCTTTTCACTGTGGCTTGAGTAATGCAAATGAGACAACACTCGTTTTTTCCTTACCCAAGATTTACAACCATAAGTGAGGATCTGAATAAGATGGATTTAAGGATTGAAAGTTTTGCAGTATTTGAAATTTCTTGCTTTTATGACAACAAACTGATGGTGCTCACACTCAGCTGCACTGTGTTTGTCTTACCAACCCATGTTCTACCCTTTGTCAATCAGGATTTCCCCTAAGGTACTTGAACTTCATGAACTCTTGCAGTGCACTGCCATTCACTTACAGCGTACATCAACTTGCATTCTCAAGAGACATTATAACTTAGTATTTCTAGTGTTAAATTTCATTTTAGCTTGATTGTATGCACTGGCAACCTGATCAAGTGCATGTTGAAGGCCTTGTCTTAAGCACCAAAGTGTCTGCAAAAAGCAAAGGGTTGATCCTGCAGCTTCCAACTGTGACAACTTTGTTGTAGCAAAAATGTACTTGCATAATCAATAGTTTTAGGAAGAATTATGAATGCTTTCGATAAGTACTGTAATTTTTAATGTTGCTGAATTTGGACCCTAATAGTCTAACAATGATATTAACATGAACAATAACGCCTCTGAGGAAAATTCTGATAAAAATTATTATACCATATTGCTCTAGCTGATCTGTTGCCGCCAGAATATGAATCGCCGATAAAATAGACACTACCTTTTTTACCCTAGCCTACACCCTAACCATTTACCTTAACTGCAAACCCTAACCATCAACACCAAACGCTAATCCTATACCCTAACCTTAGACACTAGCACTGAACCCTAACCCCAAACGCTAACTACTGTATAAACCTAATTTTAAACACCAACACAAAACCCTAATCCTATTGAATTGCTGAGGAAGAGTGTCTATTTTACTGCCAAGATGCTGGCGGCAACCGATCGGATGGAGCTATTGTGCCACCAGTTCAACATTCGGTCTTGTGGCATGACTCAATACAAAGAAAAAGGTCACTTTGTCAGGAAACACTGTCCTGCTCCTGGTGTAATGGTTAGGTATTAGGGCTGCTATGCCAATGGTTGGTGGTTGGACTCTTATCTAATGAAATTTCGTTTTGTTTTTTTCTTCGTTTTTTCCAGGTTTCGCTCAGGTGTTACCTTTAGGGGTTAGTGTTGTTAAGTTAGGATTAGGGTTAAGTTAGCGTTAGCTTAGGGTTAGTGTTACTGTTAGCTTAGCATTAGGTGAGCTTTTCCGGCGGAAAAGTCAAAAGTTCAGCATTTTTTTAGAAGTCTTTCTAAATCAGAGCGCAAGTTTTAATCAAGCAAAATGTAATGTTGGACATATAAATGACCTATTTCAGTTGAAATATTAATAATTTTTCCACGGATATGAGCGCAATATTCGTTTGAC
>JGI24021J15306_10003778_pt1 | contig 17264 bp, 14 predicted proteins | sample Ectturendosymbi1_FD_15306 | JGI IMG/M metagenome (IMG submission 15306) | reverse complement strand
GTTACGTGTTAGCTAACAATAGTGTTAAGAATGTGTCTGTAACCCTATGGTTCTGTCTTCAATGCAGTTGCAAAAAGTGTCTGCAACCCTGTGATTCCGCCAGCTTCAATGCCTTGTACTACGTTCTGTATTGTCTGTTTGTATCAACCTGCGTTCTGCAGAGCGTGTGTGTTCATACTATGGACTTCGTGTCTGCTTACAAACAAATGAATTAAATCATATCAAACAGCTTTTTTTTGGTTAAAACGTTCAGATTAGGGATAAATTTTGTGCATTTCTAAGTTTCATTAAAACTCGAAAGCCTCCTACACTTTTCTATTGACTTGTCAAATTTTGCTCGAAAATCGCATTTTTGTTCTGATTGCAAATATTCACTTGACGCGGAGACCATATATTGTAGCTGTTTTTCCCAACTATCTCAAACATTCCCTGAAAAAGTGGTTGCACTGGTTGTCAATTCCAGTGAAAAATTAATCGCAAAATGTGCTGTCGCAGTTAACCCCAGACTGGAAGAGGTGAAAGTACTCAGCTGCACTGCAACCTGCTTGACCCTTCTGTTGGACAAATATCATTCGTATGGTGTTTATCGGGTGAGTAGGAATGACTGGATGGTGGGGACTTAGTTCGAAAAGTGCAAGCGTTTGCCTCGCAATAGAAAACCAAGAGCTGCAACTACTTGAATAAAACAAGGTCATGAATTATTTTTGTATTCCAGTTCGATCTAAGTTGCAAAATATTCCTGTGGATAATGCTGCCATATTGTCATAAAATATTATTTCGTGCGCCAAAAATATGACAACACGTGAACTCAGATATTTTCAAGTATTACATTAATCAGCCAGAAATTCGCATAAAACGTGTGGAAAGCTATCATTTACTCATCTCGTTCAGTAACACAAAAGTACCTTGGACGCAACAGATTATCACCAAGTGAAAACTGTCATTAGGTGAACCTGTTTTGCGTTCAGAACAACAGTGCGTGTATAATATAGAACCATTATGAAATTTATTGTGTTATGTTCTACATCTCGAGTTTTGTCCTTGCGATTATTTTCAGGTGAGACTTACGTCAGCTTCCGGAACAACACTGAGCGACTCATCGACCATAACTACAACTGTATGCGGTCTCAGCCCCAACACAGTATACAATATCAGTTCACACGTGCTGCGGCTCAAGGGTTCGGATCTAGAATATTCAACAACAAATTACAATGAACCCGTATCCGCAATTACAAGTAATGTACTTTATTTCACACAAAATTAGTATTAGTCTTACGTCTTCAGGCACGAAGAATGTTTCATTACTTAAATTATAGTGAAACAGTGTAAAACTAATTTGAGAATTAATGCGAGACTAGCTGCTTAGTTCAGTTTCGTTTGTAGTCGATTTTCATACTCCGTTCCTAGTGTCACGAATGGTCTGTGGCGCAAATTTCCGCTTGCTTGCGTCCACGGCTAAGTGGCTATTTTAGCCATGAAGACTCCGTTGCTGACAAGCCAATGGCAGCACCGCATTTGAACCATTTCCTCACACCTACTGATTAACCCTACTTACGAGGCTGGACAGGCCACAAGTCCCGTTTTTCAAGCCTTCCGTAGGACCAGAACGGGAATCGATCCCGGCGTAGCAGCTTTGGTGGCGTGTGCTTAACTAACTGTTCCTTCAGCAGACTAAATGGATGTTTTTTTTCTGTAAACCATTGTTTACATGCTTTTCGTATTGCTGTAGATGATTTTCAGTGAGAAAACGGAGTTACCACAATTGAAATGTATATTTATGCTCTTTTCAAAACAAGAACAAACATCGTAGCGTTGAAAATAACGTTCAGTATGTTAATTGATTTTCATCCGCAAAATCTTGGCAAAAATCCTATGAAAAGAAACTCCACTTTAAAACACTTTTGATTTAGCAACAAAGGAGTCATTAGTCAATACGAAACTGTGTTTACGTACGTTGTGTGAATTTGTAATATTCATTACAAAGGGAATTGTGTGGTTAATTAGAAATTCATTTTGATTCAATTTACAACATGATAGCCATTTCGTTATATTTTCCGATTGATTCAACCAAATGCAGGAAATGTATGAAAATATAAGAAAAATTAAAAGTTTGTAAAACAGATTGCAAAGCCTAAGCTTTTACTGGGAAAAAAAGTAGTTTTCTTATCATATTTAATTTTGTTCTGCAAAACGTTCCTAAACAATTTGATGTTTTTTAAGGTCTCTTCAATTATTTTTGTGCATATAACCGTTTTTGGTCGTTATAGAATAATAAGACAATGTTTCTTTGCACAAAATATGCAAAATTTCATCTTCCCCTTTATAGGCCGTCACGTAACAATTTTCATACCTGACATTACGGTTTTGAAGAAAATGAAACGGAATATTTTTAGACCAGCAACAAACAAAAAACAAACTTTCTAAAATCCAGGGTGTGCGTTAATATGCAAGCCTTGAAGATTTACGCTGCAAGTAATTGGTCTCCACACAAGTGGAAAGTTTAAATCAATCAGCACATTTCCTGAATAATCCAAACTCTTCAACTTTGCGGAGAGTATTTGCTTGAATACAGATATGTGCATAAAGCCCAGTGGGCTGATTCCGAAAATTCTCACAGCAAATTAAAGCTTTTCATAGAATTCGGTAGATGTATACGAGTATATGTGAAAAGCTGAACAGCATTTGAAATATGAACTGACAAGATTGTTGTAAAACGGCAGTGGTTGCCCAGAGAATTGGAAACTTTTTGCAAAATGAATGAGTCCATTTTTGTGTTTTGTTTTCGCATTTCCGGAAAATGCAAGTTTGTAATTGTGCAGACACTGCCTATGATACACCACGCTAAGGTTTTTATTCTAACTCGTTTCCAGCTCTTTGTATTAGTGCATGCGCGCTCGCGCATTTCGAGAGGTATGACAAGTTTTTACTGCACAGATGAAAACGATTGTCAGCTTGCCCGAGGAATGCGAGGCTTGCTATAGAGCGCCAGCCCAGCTGCTGCATTAGCCAAGAATCTTATGAGTAAAGTCTGTGATACTGCATCTAGAAAGCATGTCAACAAAGTTGAACTAGTCACAGTTTTACACAAGCCTGGGCTCGTGGTTGAGTCGGAAGAGAATATGAGCGCTAATACAATGACTAGGCTGTTCTCCATTATAACGTGTATGAATTACCTTAAACGCAGTAAATGACCCACTAGTCCTACACTCTGCATTAGTTTTCAATTTGAAAAACAACATCCCGGCGTTATTCGGTTTTCGTGTTACTTTCAAAGTTTATAAACACCTCTATGCGCATTGATTGACGCCAGATCATAACAATTAAAGTTTTCGTTTCATTTTGCAAAACAAGAAACCTTCGTTGATTTGTTTTTGAAAAGGCTGACGCACATCCCCAGATTTGAGCTCCACTTTGTTATTTGAAAAATGTCAGCAAATTTTTTTTATTCGTTTTGCATTTCTTTCAAGTTTTTTTCTTAGTCCATCACTTCGTTCAGCTCTTTTTAACATTACTGCATTCCACTTATTACCTCTTTCAACGCAGAGCAAGCTGAGCTTGCCTTCTCCGTTCACATCGATGAACCTTACGAGGATGGACATGCGGACAGTTCATCGCCAGAGTTCGTCCAATTTAACAACGAACATGGAAATGCTATTGCTGAACAAACGATCGCATCAGATGCAGGAAACACTTATAACACTACAAAAGTTACTTTCGACGAGTTAAGGCAAGTTATTGTTGATGAACGCGCGTAGTATTTCAAATCATGCACACACAAAGCACAACATTCGACACCGTCTGGTAGTGCAGTCCACTGTCATCAATGGAATAAAACATTAACGTAAAAGTAAAGCTTTCCTTTATTCGGATGATGATGAGCTGCATAGTTATTGGGCCGACAGTAGATTTTCTAACGTTGGTTGTTGTATCTTTTGCTAGTTGCGTTTTCAAACACTGATACTCTAAGGATTGTTAACGACGATTGTTAAGCAAAGATAGGACTTTACAATCCTGTACAGGAGTGGCAGCGTCGTTGCTTCAGGAAGAGCTGCGATCGATGCAAAAACTAACATAAGCACGGGAGCATCATTGGTTGGAACAGGATTGGGTCCTACGTACTCTCTTTTGACGACACGTAATGCTTTGTTTCATCTCCTTTTCGCAAAGTGCGTGTTATGGTTTTTGAGCTGCAGGAAAATCGATTCGTCTTTTCTTGGTTGCTTCACAGAGTTGGTTGAGTAGTTTTGTTGTTCAAGTAAGAACGTATACTTTCAGCACCTGAAACATGCGCATCATGCAATCGAAATGACTCTTCTGAAATTTTGTTCATGTTCTATCCACAGATACCAAGCCAGACCCCCCAGACAACCTACGAGCAACAGCAACCTCGTCTAGCGTATCTGTCACTTTTGATGATGTAAACAATGCTGAGGAATATCGGGCCGAATGTAAGATAATTTATGCTTAAATGGTGGATTTAAAGATATATTTTGCCTGCAAATACATCCATAACTGTAATGTTCCGAAAAAGCTATGCTACGAATTTTATTTCAAATATTTTAAAAATTTTTGCAAAGCTGTGATTCAAGGTTCTTTGCACTGGGACTGAAACGAAACTGAAATTTGCAGCTGAAACGAAAGAGTGACATCTGCACATGAATCGAAAGTGTATTTAAATTTTCGTTACCGAGCGAATCAGTGTACAAAATGCCTTGGTTGCTGAACTTCTTTGAAAGTTGATACAATGGCAAACGTCAGTGAGGATTAAAGGAAGGTTTAACACAGCGTGAGGGCAGATGACTTAGAAACAACGAGAGAAGTATCACAGAAAACGAACTGCTCAGCCCAACGGCTTTCACGCTTAGAAAACGATTACCTGCACAAACCTTACCACAATTGGACAAAACCTTACAAACTTCCAGCACCTTGCTTTACGCAAGACATGAAGCAAATCAAAAGTGTGCCAGGACCTTGCAAGCGATGTGCGCTCTGTGGTTGCCACAAAAAATGCAACGAATCCATAGTACCATATGTTTCACAAATTTTGACAAAAAATAATCTTTGCCACTGAACCAAACTTGACACACAGAAAATACAGCTATTATGTAGAGACTTGTGTGATATGCCATGAACAGAATGTTAGCCAAACTTCTTGCAAAGTGTCTGCAAGATCTAGGTTTCAAAAATGACAACGTCCAAATGGCCGTGTTGCGGCTCAATCCGGTGTGCAGTCACGGCACCATGGCATTGTAAATTAAACCACTTATGCATTAAGCTTGCATTACACCGTGACTTTTGTTGGTAAAAAAAGTTTTCGCTGCCTTTGTGTTGTTGTTTTTTGATATGGTGGTTTTTGTTGGCGCTTTATAACTACAATGGTCTTCTAGCGCCACGACTGAGTTTGTACAATTTCGTTTATTGTGTGTGTTCAACGTGTGTTCCCTGCAGCTCTTCCGCGCACGGTACGCCTGGTAAGAAGGCTGCAGTACCAAGTTAAATGGTCTTGGTAAGACGCTACCAGCACTGAAGCGGACGCACTTACCACTAGACCACGGACTGGTCATGTTTGTGTTGTTTGGGTTGTTGTTTGATTATTTTGGTCTATTTTATAACCTGTTTTGAACGTCAGGCGCAGCGTTAAGCATTTAATTATAAAGGTGGACACTCGAGTTTGTCTGTCAGAGTCACGAACGCAATCTTGCTTCAAGCATTCCACCAAAGCTCTGTGTCATAACGGCTTTTCAAGCATAGATGTTACTCTTGCGTTGTTCGATAAAAAAGTGGCGTCAGATATGATTTTGAAGTTCAGGTAGTATGAATCATTTTGAAAAATTTTTCTTCTAGATTTTGCTTGTCGCAGCTTGGGTTTTGATTTGTCAAATTTAGGATTGAGTTTGTTTACTTTCTCAGCTCTGGCTTTAGCTTCTCAGCGTACCACTGAACACAGGTAGTGTTACCTGAAATCGATTTCTTATTAAAAAAGGGCTGGCGGATTCAAAACGTTCGCTTTTGCGGAGACTAGTTTACACGAAACGTTTGACGGGCCATTTAATTCACACAATTATATCTGTATGTTTGTATGCGGTGCAGTAAGCTGTGGGTTGCATTCAAACAGAGTTGAAACGCCAGACCGTAATGTTCGCCTAACATTATGCTGCACTGACACGCAAAAGCTTGTTTGAAATCAGAATCATTATCGTTTTATTTAGCTCACTCAGTGGCAGCGACAAGCAAAAACTTTTCTAATATGCTTCTGAAGCAATGAGATATCTCATATCTCTGTTTGCATGTCATTGACGCAAAAGGTTACATGATTCAGTTGAAATCGCATTTGGCTTTCTTTAAGTAACGGAAACTCTGGAGCAGAAACTTGCCCACGTATGGATTCGAATTGCGAATCGTTTTGAAAACGGATGAAATCTTTTTCTTTTGGAAAACCGTACGTCCTCGTGCAACAACTGCAAAACGTTGTTGCAGAATAGTATTAGTTACTTTGCTGGAAGTTTGTCAGAAGATACAGTAAATCCGCCCAGTGAAACAGAAGATAGGGAAAGCTGCCTTGTTGGAAACCAGAAACCAGCATGGTTGTGCTTGTCTTGGCAGCATGGACGTCATTCTTATTTCACCTTGCATCAATCCTGATTAGCATGTAGTTGATCGTTTGCAGTATAAACTACTTTTCGGCACCTTCGTATTTGTTCTGGATTGCCCCTCCGGTTTGCCCCCGAGCGAAAGCGCATTTTGGTGCAGTATTTCATGGTGTTACTCTACCTAGTTCATACTCTTCATGAAATCTGTTTCGTTCCAAAAGATAACAAGCACGTTTAACAAATATCTGCCCTATTTGCAGTAATGCAAATCTATTGTGTCCTTGTTCAAAATGAAAAACCTAAATCAAGGTTATGCCCGACAAGCTGCGTATTGAAGATGTATGAAAAAATAATAATCTTGCTTGAACTCACCGAAATATTTCTATATTACTTATTCTGTCACTTACTGTGTTCATAAAAACATAATTTTTGAACAATACGATGTGAACGCCTATAAATGCACAGTGCCACGTTTGATGAAGGTTTCATAAATATTTTTGCAGTGGAATGCGAAGCAGGCAGCGAAACCTCCACCACCACATCAACAACACTGACGTTTACAGGCCAACAACAGAGCAGTATCTGCACCGTCCGCGTCAGAGCGCTTGTTGCGACCTCTCCTGGGGCGAAGACGTTTGCGTCTTCTGACTTCAGCGCAGTGCAGCCTGTTTCACTTGGTACCTGGATTTGTCGTGCTCCGTGTTCCAGCCAGTATTTTTGTAACAACCGTTTGTAGGAGAACGTTACAGTTCTTCTCTGCTTTTGCAATTACATTACGTTGGAACTTTTCCTGATATGGTTATCATATAGGATTTTCATTATTAATCCTCCGACAAATTGGTTCCTTTACGAAAGTGGTTTTCAACCTCACGTTACTGTCTAAGCTTTTTTCTAACTACTATTTTTTGCATAGTGATAAAATGTAATAAAACCAGCCACAGGAAAACAAAATTAGGTTAATGAAGCAAAATTAACCAATAGTTCAAACTTGACAATACGCTGTTTTGTCACCATTTGTTTTCTGTTTTATCTGGACGATTCATGGAATTTCGCAAAAGGCATTCCTCGTGATATTTTCACAAAAAAGCTTGTTCCGTTAAAAGTTTTAACATCAACCACTTACGCATGCGCACACAGATATGCTGTTACGAAAGACGGGACAATCTCGAGGGTGAATTTAGTGATATGGCAGTACCCTTTCATTTGGTCGCACAAAAACGTATGGAGATATAGATATACTTTACTGAAGGTATGCACTTCTATCTTGCGTTCCTGAAGNTCAGTTATGTCATCAGTGTATTGATTATTTACAACGTACGTTGTAGCGTAAGATGCAGCTTTCTCCNTGCTAGATACTTCCATCAGTCCAGGAAATAGTACTCAAAACTTNTTTCCTGTTCGTGTCTGACGCTTTACTCTTAAAATCAAACAATTATAGATACAATAAGTAAACTATGAGTAGAGTTTGTTAACAGCAAAAACCAAAGAATGAGAGTTTTTGTGAGTGAAGAGGGATTAAAATAAACCGAGACGCCTCAAAGCAGCCATGTGTATTTTTTAAAGGTTTTTTAATTTTATAAAAAAGAGAAAGTATTGCAAAATCATACGCACTTACGATTTATAAAACGTGGCTTGACATGGACGATGATGTTCTCATTACACTTTACAGTATGTGGAAGGTCCAGATAACTTCAATTTTATTTTTCCTTGCTATAAACTGATAAGGAAATAATTCCAGTCATGATAGTTCCTCGTGCAGCAAGTACGTGCAATGACGATATCATTCAAATGAACACTGNGATGACATTGTTGCGTCACGGAAATGAATTGGTTTAATTGTACCGTAAAGTGTATCATGATCGTAACCNCGCTTTATTCATGCTTCAGCCAAGATCTCACATGCTGTTCCTTAACTTACTTAAGGCAAGGGAAGAAATGTTGCCCTAACTGTATCCATGAAACTGGAGATTCTTTTTATTTTTAGAAATAGTTAATAACAAAATGTAACCGAAAATGTTTGCTGAATTTTGGTAATTCAGAGCATCTCTGTCGAACCTTTTAAACGACTCCGTCGACTTCAGGAGTTCTACTGTGCCTATGCTAAGAAGCACTGTCTTGTGGCTTAGGAAATCGGGGATTTTCGTGAAAACAGCCCCAACGTGCAATAAAAACTTTGCAATTGCCGTTGTAATATTCAGCATGACGACACCACAAGGGTGACACAAGTGAAGACAGCAAATTTCTATTGTACACAACTTTGGTAAAACGCAACACTATCTTCAAAAGATTATTCTATATCTCATGTTTTTAAAGCTGTTTTACGGAAACTAGATTTTACGCAGCTGTTTTGTGGCGTTTTGGGAAAATTTAAATCAATCCTACATCTACTGTACGTTCTTGATCTCATAGGTGTAGGACCAGGAATATTTTTTGGGGTGCGGAGGAGTCTTGCCCAAGAAAAATCAAACACAAGTGACCTCCAATAAAAGTAAAGCTCTTCATGTCAATTCGGACGCCATGTTTGTCAAATCAAAGTCATTTTTCAGGGAGTTTGTGAAAGCTCTTAGAGATTTTGCCCGGATTTTCACGAAATCAACACTTTTGAGGGTGCGATTGCATCCCCTGCACCCCCGCCTTCTACACCAGTGCATGATCTTAATAGGCAACGCAGTGATAAAAACAACTGAGTTCTTACTTGTGTTTCAGCACCGGAGGTGACGCATTTGTCCGTTTTGAGAACTGACGAAACTTCCGTTGACATCACCTTTCCAAAGATTATCAGACACAAGAGATACATCATCAGCGGTGACGGCATCAACAGAGTAGAAATTCAGTCGAGCGAAGTTTCTAACAAAAATGTCACTGCGCAAATTACCGGCTTAACTCAAGGGACAACCTACCCTTTCCAAGTTGTCGTCGTGGCAACGGATGTAAACGGAAATGAAGTGGACAGTGAACCAACTAATTTCACTGTGAACACCAAAGGTAGATTTGCGAGCTTCCTCACGTCTACGTGTATCTTACCTGAAGCTGTCTTTTTTTCAAAAGAACTAATTCCATGCAATGTGACATTTCACTTTTATCCGAGCATGACGTATCACTACCTTACACAGGAACCTTAAAAACAAGTGAACCGAATGTTGGCGCACAAAATGTTCGTGTCTGGAGAGCTGTCAAAAACAAGACCGTTGAGAAAAATTTTGCAACCAAAATCTACGTTTCATGCAAAGTTCGGCGCCAGGTTTCATTGACTGGATGAAATAATATTTTGCAAGACATTCTCACCACTATTAGAGCAGCCCATGTTTGGTGAGGTAAATATGAACTTAATGGATTTGGCATGTGCTGGAAAAATAGACTTCAAAAAACTCAGAGNCTTCGATAAAGGTTCACNTAGGTGACCGAGATTACAGATGCAAAATTTGTGGCAAAATTTTGCAATTTCTTTAATNTTGTTTTTTTTGTTTTTGGGTCGTGTTTGTGCTTTATGGGCAAAAAGATGCNACTGGTTGCTGTGTAAAAAAAACGCGAACTTCAACACAGTCATGTTTAAGCTTGATGCCTGATAAAGTACCAAGTAGACGCGATATACAGGCATCAAATTCAACACATGCAATATTCGAAATAAAGACCGGGACTGATCCGACTCCTTCGACATCGCGACCCACCAAAATGGAATCCGTAACCAAAACAAAAGACCAAGTGTCGACGCTTCGTCGCTGACATTTTGGCAAGTTATTGCCCCTTTGGCTGCGACGTTTTCCTGATTTCATTCAAGGGGTTGTTTTTGGATCATTTCGCTGACACTGTTTCTGGTATTCACATACAGTGGTTTAATTTCGTTGCACGTGTAGTGGTGGATGGGCCCAGGTTGTTTTATGAACTGAAGTTTCGGTTCGAAAATGCGAAAGCTATCAGTTATGCTTGCGCACATTCTTCATTGTTCTTTTGCATCAACCTTAGAACGAGGCGAAAAAAAACATTGTTAATAGAGGCATACAATGGAAGTGCATTGCTGTATTTGCAAAACTCTCATTCACTAAAAATAAAATCTGTGGCTTTATTTCATGCGAGAAAAGACCTGAAGATTAAATATTTGTTGAAAAATGTAGATGCCAACGAATGTCAAGGAAACCCGGACGTCTGCCCAAGTGATTCAACGTGCGTCAACACATTTGGAAGCTACATGTGTAATTGCAGTGATGGACTTTACATGAACGAAGCAGGAAGTGCATGCTTAGGTGGCTTTGAATTTCTGTTAAATTATGATATATTGGATGTGATACTTAAAATGCAGAATCACCTACAATTTCGTTGAACTCTATTTTGTTTTTTCTTGTACAGTTTCATGTCACGTACCGGAACACAAGAATTAAAGAACGAAGTGTTTTCGTTCTTTCTATTTTGTTTTCCGAATTTGTCTTTTTTTAAATGAAACATATACATAATTCAAGTTCAAAATGTTTTTGCCCTCTTCTCTTCTCTGGACATCATAATGAAAATTTCCAAAAATGATATAATCATGAGGATATCAGAACCTCATGTAGATATTTAAAAAATAAAGAGTTAATACTTTGAAACGATGAATTTCTTCTTGTAAGCATTTTCGTTTTTTCTCAGTTGGCTTTATTTATGGTAATCATCTTTTAAACTCCTCCTTGATCAGGATCTTTCTAAGCTTTGTTACACAACAAATAATATATGGCAAGAGACACAACTTATTTGCACTCACTAGGCATCTTATAATATCGCTAAAATATAGTAGAAACTGCATACGTTTCAGAAAGAGAAGTGGAACAAGGCCTATATTTGATAATGTACCTTGATATGTAACTTAGAAAGTCGCAAACTAAGACGACTTACAGCATGCAAATAATCGTTTGTGAAACACGGTGGTCGCATTACTCAGACAACCTACAGGTGTGCGACTTATACTTTGTAGGGTTGTTTTGTATGGCAGACGTTACAAACACTAAGTCTAACAACGGATAGCGAAAGAAAACATAGCCTGAATATGTTTTGCTGTAGTCACCACGTTATGCAGTGCCAATCAAAGTAAGCCACATCCGGTGATGGATGAGGATGTATTTCAAGAGCACCGCAGCTTTTATATGAAGCTGGAGAGGTCGAATATTTTCTAAAGTAATCGTACAGTGGTTCATACTCATACGTTGCTAATGCTTCATCTATGTTCTGTATTGATTGAATTGTTTCGAAAATCTTGTGTAGGCCTACTGGACCAGCCGGTTTGCACCTTGAGTTCAGAATATAGCTATGAAATCCATGCAGATGATTACCGCCAACAAATATTAGTTGCGAATGACGTTAGACCTTTGCCATGCCTGCCCTATTACGTCATCAAAACGAAAATGTAGAACACATTAAGACAAACATTTTCAACTACAGCAAATCTAAAAACAATATTTTGTTTTTCTCTGTGCTAAAATTTTTTCTTTATTAAGGAATATAATTTGACAAAACTAAAGTGCAATCTCTTGCATTCTTATGCAGACATCAACGAGTGCGAGAACGCGACCATCTGTCCTGGAGATATGACGTGTACAAACACTTTCGGAAATTACAGTTGCGGATGCGAGCAGGGCTATACCTTGTCTGGATCAGTTTGCATCGTAAGTCTATGAAAATGTGGAGTTTATTTAAAATATTTTCAAAGCTTTTAAATTAATAAACAAAGCCATTATTGTACAGGTCAAAATTGCATTCTCCAACCGGATTACTGCCAGAACGGTGGAACTTGCACCAACACATTAACAAGTTACCCGACGTGCACGTGAGTAATTTGGAAGATACTGTGTCGTTCAAGTTTCCGTTTTTCAGTAATTCTGCAATATTTCGTATTTGTTACGTGCTGAAATCATACTACAATGAGGACTTCTTGTTTTTTCAAGTGGCATTCGTTTATTGATTTTTTCTAAACTTCTGGTAAAAACAAAACAGCGCAATGATCGAAATATTGTGACGTTTGAAAATTCCATCGTTTTGTGTGACATGTTTTGGAATTATTTCCAGTAGGAACACTTTTTCTTGTGCATTTTGTTTTTATGGAAGTTTTTACAGGACCAGGGTGAAAAGAATTACATGCGTGTTTGTATAATATTTACATTCCCTGTAATTTGGTTTCGAAAATGTATCTAAAAAAACCCTGATGTGAAACTTGAAAAGTTAAAAGTACATATTGTTAGTTTCGAAAATAAAACGCGTCAGACAAAGGTCACATTGAAATCGAAAAGACTATTTTTGCATTTATTTGATTGATATGGAGTGTACAACATTTGTGCGTCACACCAAGGAATGAAGATTCACAACAAATAAAATCGTGTAATGTTTATTGCCTTCACGCAACAAAGCACAAGTCATGCACATATACTGCAAGCAAAGGACATGCGCATAAATGATAAAGCGAAAGCACAAATATGCCGAAACACCGAACACACACGTGCATGGCCGTCGAAAGGAATTTTTCAGGGAGGGGGGCAGTAGTAAATTTTTCCAGAAAAAGCAAACAATTTTCCAAGGGGGACAAAAATGTTCATTTCAACCCACTCGACACAAAAAAAACATTTTTTTGGTAAAATTTTAATCAAAATGTGTCAAATTTCAAAATCCTTCGAGGTCCCCTTTCCCCCTTCTGATGACCAGGAACTCGCACGGATCGAGCTAATAGGGTTATTTTGAAAAAAATACAAGCATAGTCCTACAAGGCTCGTAAAAAACAAACGCAGAAATGAAAGAAAACAAACATACAGATGTGAGGATGTAGTAAAAAATAACCTCATAAACTGCAATGACAAGGTGACTTTAATACCAAGCACCGCTTTTTGCTGCTATGATAAGGTCCTGTTCCACAGGCTTTATGCGTTCGTTATCAAATGGAAAAAAAGGCGGAGCAATCGAAATAGTCAATCAATCTGTTTTCGTTTTCATACTTAGAGTAACAGTTTTACTAATGTTGTTTAGCAAAACTTTACGCCACATACAGCTTCGCATCGGGAAGGACAGGAGCACAAATTATTCCTTGTCGTTCCTAGCCTCCCGCATATTAAAACTTAGCATTACTAAGCATCTGCTCAGATACATTAAAGCCTTCCTAGCTTAGCAAACTTTCTTCCTTCGATTTCAAAGTCTGCCTTAGATGGGTGGGTACTTGTCAATGCTTGTTTGAGATGAAAAACAGTTCCAATATTTGCAGCACCGCATAAAGAAGAACGAAACAAATTGCAACATAAGGAGTTGCCAAGGGCGTAGGAAGTTTTTTTCCAAGGAGGGCCAACAGTGCATTTTTCCAGAGGCAGCCAAAATGATTTTTCCTCGTAGCTACCCAAGATGGCGAAATTTCATTTTCCGTCTCGAAACAAAGACAAGGACTTCCCTGCTAAATATGTGATAGGAAAATGTCAACTTTCAAAATTTAGAAGTGCAAAGCACCTTCCCCGCTTTGCGACGTTCCAGGGAGTTGCGATAGGGTATGCCTTGCTCATGTGCCGTGGGCAAAAAAACATGCTAATCCAACCTAACATTTAATGAAACCGATTATTATCTTTATTTAACATTTTTTCGTTTTCTGTTTTATTCTGCATTTTTGCGACAAAGCATACCTTCTGTTTGAAGGCTTCGTTGAAAAACAAGTGATGTGCAGATGTATGCTGGGAGAGAAAAATAATTTTTGCAAATAACTATTTTTGTTTTTCACTACAGGTGCACATCTGCGTACGAAGGGGAAAGGTGTGACGAAACAGGTAATCCAATCTCTATATAAAAATGTTAAAGCGTGTGAAACATCTCAAATGCAAATCAGCAATATGTCCCAAGTGTGGTGCTTTATTTGAAAGAAATGTTGTTTTTTTACCTGGTTGCATACCGTCAATGCATCATTCTGCCTCTTTTTGAATCCCCCTTAACTATCCAAAATTACAAAAATACAGGCTAGTCTATAAAAATATCTAGTCGTAAAACATGTCTTCAATTTGTATATTCATGCAATTATATATTTATGAAATTGTGCTAAAAGTAAAAGTAAAAGCTCAGGTTTGTTTGTTTTTTATTTGCAAAATAAATTCTTCATTTTTCAGCTGGGTGGGTGATTGCAGTCAGTGTCGTCGGATCACTTGTGTTCCTCGGCATCCTGGTCGGAGCAGCCTGGATACTCGTGAGGAAAAAACGAGTCGTTTACGAAAACGTTAATTGAGTTCTCTTGATCCTTTCATGACTTAATATTGTGTGTTGTTTGAATTTACAGTAGTTGATATTTAGCATTCTTTGCGAAATCTCTCGCAACTAGTTTCTTTAATCCTTGTTGCAATGGGGCAACTACTGTAACTTTTGAAGGAATAAGATTGATTGAAACTCGTGATGAATAACTTTCTTATCGCAAATTAACCACTTGCTTTGCACATTTTCGCTGTTTCGTGTTTCCTTTGAAATACTGAATGAAACGTTAAAGAAATCTCCAGTGCTCATTCTACTTTCATGTTTTTTTCATCCATTTGCCGTCTTTGCAAAAATCTTACTGTATATTAAGGAACTGCAACTCTTTTTCTGCATTCTTTCATTTCGTTTGAAATTAATTTTTGAATTGAGACCCTTTCGTTAGGTTTTATTACGGAAAGATAGCATTCTTCGCTGAATCAGCAATTCAACTGAAATTACTTTTAGAAACATCTTGCGACTTCAAAAGGTTGAGTAATTTGGGATGACTTGCAATTGTGCATCACGCATTGGGTGTACAGATTGACATGAACGTAGATAAAAACGCAAAAAAATATTTTAGTGTCATGCATCGTGTGCAAGTTTTGTTGAGATAGTTATTGTTGTGGTTCGAGGTGTGAAATTCGTAGATGATGATTTTCATTCAATTTGAGCGTTTTTTTTCTGTGGAGTGTGTAGATTCAAATAAAAGTATATAAAATACAAAATTGATTTTTCATTATGGTGCAAGAAGTATAACGGAAAGTATCAGCATGTTCGTGCTTTGTTTCTCAAACAACAAGATTTCCTGACACATTTGGTGTTTTAGAAACAAACAAAGCGCCATAAGCAAAACTAAGTCATTTTGTTGTTATCACACAGATGTTTGAATATTTTGCGTTGGGTACAAACTAAAAATGCAATGCCAGATTGCACATTACCAAAGAAAAACGTAATTCCCAATTGATATGTGGCCCTACCCATCAAGGTCGTCTATTTTTTGTTAGATTGCGCTTTTTATTAATTTTNATTTCCGTTTTTCGCATGGGGAGGGTTGCAGAGGCAGCACTCGTATGAGGACTCGATATCCATCATGGTCAAGTTCTTCCGGCACCACATCGAGACGGGAAAGTCGAAGGTGTAATCACTTCACCTGAACCTTGATCAACATCTGGGCCGTCTTCCCTTGAGTGAACCCAGCCGAACCTACCTCACCAATTTTACGTGCCATTCCCGTTCGTGATTCATCACGCATGCGACACAGCGCCGATCGACGGCCTCAACCACTTGCCTCCATTTTACGAACTTCACCTATCGCAGGCTTCTTTTGTGAAAATTGTCCCTGGCATTTGCACTGTGGAGCAAACGCGCAAAGCATTACACTGTGGCACCAAGCACAATGGACATATTGGACTTTATATCGTGAGGTTTCTGTCAGCGACATTTAGTTGCGGTAGCTGAGTTCAAGCAAACTTTCGCCTGCTGATCTTATTACTCATTGTCCCAAAAATCAGAACGTAGTTATAGTAATTTATGAGTCAAACGTTTTGGAGCAAGTCCAGTTACAGTGAAGAGGTGGCTGAATTTGTCATGATTATTGTTTTTGAACAAATCAGTAAATAGGATTTGTTAAAAAAATGAAATAATAAACGTGTGGTAGCCATAGGCACACCGGAGGTATTTTTTAAGAAGGTGTTGGCAAAGACTTTCAACAAAACTTTTGTCTCCCCACATCCAACACTAGGTTTCAGTAAAGAGCAATAAAGAGGGTATTGCTTGAGTAGTTTCGACAAGGGAGCAGCAGGAAAGGGCAGCAGGGCGTAGTAGGTGGTCGTCCGCAAGGGGAAGCATAACCGGCCTCAGCTTATGTGACGTGTTATGGTCCGAACAAGTGTAGTGTTGCAACCTCTCCGGTGGTGTTGCGTTGATTGTGTGATTCACCACGAACGGGATGTACGTGAAAAACAACACCATCATATCTGTAGCGCGAGCAAGCAACAGTAAGAGAGATTGCGACGTGAAAGCTCTGCCGATATTGACTTGTGAACGATTGAACGTAACGACTAGCGTACGCGGAGAGAGATTGCGAGCATGAACTCTATTGTTGCTTGCTGCCACAGTGGGAAGCTTTGCGCACATGCCGTTCGGGATTTCCGATCGCAACAGTAGCAATGCATAGGCACTTTGGAAAGGGTGTGTAATGAAGAGAAAAGCTTGCAACAAAATTTTTTCACCGACTTGCACTGAGGGTGTGAACCGAAAATCAGATTGAACAAATCCCCAGTATTGCACAATTTGTTGAGAAAAGACCTCTTACGGTAGACCGAAGTGGATGTTTTGCCGAATGCCTGGAGACTTCACGATTTACTGCCACCGGTTTTGTTACTTTGTGCGCCTGCGTGTGAATATGAATACTATTTGTCTGACAACGGGTATCATAACCCTGGAAGATTACGNTCNNCCAAGTGG
>JGI24021J15306_10003774_pt1 | contig 17273 bp, 14 predicted proteins | sample Ectturendosymbi1_FD_15306 | JGI IMG/M metagenome (IMG submission 15306) | reverse complement strand
CGGATTGTAGCCTAGTTTCCAGTAAAAACTTCAGCGAAATACTACCACTTAACGGTTGGCGCCCAGGGCCAGGCAAAGTGGGCCATGGTGGCCTAAAAGTCCTTCACTTATGACATCACTCACAAAAACCCGCACCCCCCAAGCAAAAATATTTTTTTCGAGTGCGGACTAGAAGACTTGCCCCGTCTTTTGAGACTTTTACTGGGTCTGTAGAGCATACCAGACCATAGAAATTCGCGCGCAAAGCCACGTGTGTTTAGGCGTTTTTTTTTCCGAAAATCCCCGAATCCTAGCGGATGCCAAAGAGTTAATAGTAATGACTATGCATCATAAACAACTTTAAAGTAAATATGTGGGGGGCATTCTGGACAAACACAAACAATAAACTGATACGGATTATGGTAACAAGCATAAACTCTTCTATTTTTCTACCAAGTTGTGTCTATTTTTCTACATTTAATAAAGCAAAGGTTTCTTTAAATGACAATAATCATGGTGACATATGTGAAAACCCTATGACAAAATAACCCTATTTATAAGTGCTCAATAGTCTGTGTTGGGTAGTTCAAATAAAAGTGCAGATTGTTTAAATCTGGAACTTTTTGACAAAACTTAGCCTTTAATCATGATCAGTTTGAACTAACCTTGAGCCACACCATCATCGATTTGAACTCATCAATGCAAGGACATCCCTTTGATTTACGTATATTTATTGTTACCAAATATAAATACATTTTTGGAACACGTTTCCAACATGTCTAGTTTCAAGAAGTAAAACACGAAAACCATTTTATCTGATATTATTAGATACGACATCATACCTAGGTGTCACACTTGTGCAAAACATTATTCATTACATGTGTCCGACCTAAATCATAAAATGGATTGAAAAAAATTGAAAATCATGTACTTTGTATCAGACTATCATAGTTGTTGTTTTATGGAGGTGAATTTTTTCAATTATAACAAATTGACCATGGATTGTAATAATCAGATTTATTTCCAAAAATTTGTTTCTTTTTGTTCTGTTTAGAACATAGTCACTTATTAATTATTAAAGCACCATTTGAAAAACTAATGTTTTTCACATGTTTGTTTATGTTTTGCTTTTGTCTGATTCATGTTTTTATCTCATTCTGTTTGTCATTGCTTAGACAGCTCTTTGTTTACCATTGGTGGCTCTGATTCTCTTGCATAGTTTTGTCCTCCACCTGAATTACTCACCAATTTCTTTCCACCTGGTTAGTGTTATGCCAGTCTTGTTTTACCCTCCTGAAATGGTCTACATAGCCAACGAACTGTCATAACATTTCAAAAAGTTTCACATTTTATATTCATCAGTTGAGCTTTCACATGATAAACATTCATTGCATTATAACAGTTGCAAATTACCTGTGTATTTGCACCATTAATTGAACTGACATTCACAGCTATGGATGTGGTACCACAGAACAGCGAAACAACCGATTCAGCATTAGCATTTTGTGTAGTGATTGAGCATTTAGGATCTGGTGCGGTCGCTGTGATTGCAACCTCTGCTGTGTTGCATGGGACAAAACCTGCAGTCAAAGTTGGCAAGAACAATTGAATGGCATTACCTTCATTTTACATAATTGAAGTAACGCTGTAAGAATAAGCCTACTACACACTAAATAGAATGTAGTATACACTTAAGACACACAAAAATTTTATGTTTCATGTTCAAACCTAGTCAAGATTTTCATTAGACTCACATGTATAATCATAGCAATCAGAAACAAAGCATGGATCAAGCTTTCCAGAAGAGAGTGAGAGATTCTGCAAAGTAGCATCAGATGCAGACAAACGCTTTACTCTAATAAGATACTTTTTTGTGGTGCCATCTTCTGCTGAAACTTCTATCCTGATTTCTGTTGTCGCTCCCTCAATTAAAGGTATCACTTTTTCTCCTCCAGCTCCCTAAGGGACAAATGAAAGAATTGAATCAAACATATAGCTAATGTGTAATAAAGATTAACTACCAAAGATTTACAACTTACAAATATTTGATAAGAAGCTCCACTGTCACTAGTCAAACAGTCAACTTTCACATTTTCAATTGAGCTTGGAACAGTTGCTTCATAATCAGTAGTGTTTCGGTGAAACTTAGGTGACAGCTTGGCCGGTGCAATGGAAAGTTTTTCTAAATCACAATCATCCATAGTGTGATGAAATTTAACGAGCACAGTGATTTAACATAACAAAAAAAATTTTTCTAATTCTAAAGAAAAAACAAGAAAATACCTTTACAACATGCAGTACAAAAATTCACTTCATATTTTCAAGAAAAATTTTATTGTTAAAGCCTTGTCAATATACATATCAAGCAACATATTAAGCAACACAAACATACAATAATAAAACAATCATTTCAGAAGAACGTACAAAATATACCAAACCCTACTATTATGCTTTAATTTACACACAATAGCAATGAAACTATTCAAATTTGTTATGCGATTAACATGACATCCATACAATTTACATACTTTTCACAATGCACAGCTCATGGGCTAAACATGCATGTTTACTTTAAAACCATATAATTTTAGTTTATAAGCAAAAAAATCAAAGGATTTTTTACATGATATTTTGCAATATGCAGATGAATCAAAGCCAGGTTGTATTTAACGTTCATAAACAAACATCACTTTGATCTTTAAAAGAATCAATGCAAGGACTGTTTTAAATAATGCTCAGAACAACCACAGCAGCAATAAGCTACAGTACTTCCAAAACAGTAGTAAGATCAAAGGATCAAGCTTTAAATCCTTTCTTTTTAATTTTCTTCTGCAATTACAAAGGCAAAGTTGATCATCTAACATAGATATTCCCTTATTAAGCAATTGCTAATCATAGATAAACTGTCCTATGTCAACCAACATTGATACACATCATGAACGTCTTTTGATGATATACAATTATTGATCAAAAATATGTCCTAGCTTTGTTTTCACCAAACTGAACGTGTTTTCTTCATGGATAAACTCTTAAATCAACAAAAAATTTTATGAAATATTTTATACTGTCAACAACATTTCAGAGGAAAATCGAAATACACATTAAAACATGCATTTACTTTTGACAAAATGACACATAATACAGTAAAAAAAACTAAATAGCTAATCCAAAGACACTGACAATGCAGTACATAGTTTTATTCTCCCAACGTAAAGTGCAGCTTCCATCTGTTGAATTATCCCAGTAGCATGAACTTGCTGTATGAAGTCCAGCTCCGTTCTTTTGCATAATCACTGCAGTGACGATGTACTTAAACGGCCGATTAAGCTTAGTCAACTGATTTAAGCAAAGTTCCACGACGTTCGATGTCCACTGATTGACTTTGTTGTGTTGATACGCATTGCCACCAATAGTGTTTTCAATGGACTCTTTGATGACATTGCTAACATCATCCACAACAAATGTTGTCTCCTCTGCAGTTTGAAAGTCATCCATTTTGTAAAATACCAGCAGAACGGTAAGTACAGCCACTACAATACTATGCTTCGCTTTCGCTTCACTTCAGTCAAGATCTTCAAACTACGGTGCTGCTCAAGAAACAAATCTGATGATAGGGTTAAAGGTCAAACATACATTTTCGTTGCTTAGGAGATAAGCAACGCTTATCATTCCGTGACGTCTCTAAAGTGATCGAATGTGTGCTATTTGAAGAAGAGCTGAAGATTCTTTACTCTGAAAAAATTATCGTGTCTGATTATTAGTTGTGAAAGGATTCCTTTCAAGAGATAGTGAACTTATCGGATGCGTAGGAAGAGAGAGAATGCCATAGTTGGCGTCAGTGAGCTCGGCGGTTTCATACTTTTCACTGGTCTGAGAACAATTCTACTTTTGGTTCGTCATAAATATTATGGCACGACTCCAGGCAAATTTCTTAGTTACAATGTATGTCCCATTTATAAACTCTCCAAACATCACCTTACCTCACACGGAAGAGTGCAGCACCCCATAGGCTAATAGCGTCCAAATACCTTTGCGGATTTGATTGCTTTTTGTTGAAATATTGCATTATTTCAGCTAAACATAAAGATTACTGAAAAACAGTTCAAAGCTTTTGTGCATGCAGCATGCCTCGTGTAACTAGGTTGCATCAATAATTTTTTCATTTATTTACGTGTGTAACCATGGGCGTTGGAAGGATTTTTTCCAGGAGGGGAGCAAATAGTGGATTTTTCCAGAGGTAGCCAGGTGGGGACAAAAGTGGTAAAATTTCATTTTTCCTTATCGAAACTAAGAAAACGACCTTTTCTGCTAAAAACGTAATAGACAAATGTAAAATTTCAAAATCCAGGCGGGCCAAGGCCGTCCCCTGCCCCCCCTTCCGACGCCCATGTGTGTGACTCAGACGTAGGCCTATGGTCCATGGCGGTGATTTATTCATGCATTTTGTGACTCAAATCACGAAATAAGTTAAATAAAACAAATGCAACTAGAGGAAAAACAACAACATCCAAGAGCACAAATTAATTGCCAGGTGTTAAGAATATAAAAATATCTGAAACGTCAGGTTTAGCAAATCGGTGTGCTCTAACATATTTGATTAACAAAGGGCTGGCGAAGGACCATATGGGTCGACTGCTCAGTCATCCCTCTTTCTACTTGCTGGCACAAACCAATTTTTAGATTGAAGACATTTGACATGCAGGTTAATAAAAGAAAAGTAACAAAATGCATCGAATTAACGTAATACAAAATAAATAAATAAAAATACAAAAAAATCCGAGACTCGAGACTTGAAGTTCGAAACCGAAACTAGACACTTTAAAATTTGTGGATCCTGTCAAAATTTTTCTACAAATTTTCAAATAACTGTCATCATCACCGGCAGTGGTTTTTAAGGTTTTTAAAAGGGTGTCGTGGTGGAGCTTCAGGTTCTCAACCAGTGATGGAGTCTCGAGACCTGGTCTCGTCTCGAGACCCATTTGTGCGAGTCTCGTCTCGGTCTCGGTGTCGAAAATTTCAGGTCTCGAGACTTTGAATATTGCAAAGAAATGGTTTATTAAAATTTCAACAATTCAAATATTTTCTTTGTTGTATTGCAGGTAAGAAACAACCAAAACCTGTTGGAAAAATGCCAGAAACTTGAAAAAATTCGAGTCAGAAGCACGGGCGTCAGCAGAAACTTTTCCAGGGGGCAAGCTCGATATTTTGCTCATCCTCTCCACGTTGCTGACGATACAATGCCTATGCACGTTCACAAAATGCTTTGCCCTTTCTACACCATAACGAAAATGCCCCCTGCTACGCAGGGGCGTAACGAGGGGGTCAAAGGCGGCACAACTCCCCGGGCGCCGAATCACTATACGGGCGCCATAAAATCCCAACAATGTCCGAAAGATCTCAGGTTCAAACATAGGGGCGCCAAACCTGCTTCTTGGTCCGGGCGCCATCTAACTTCGTTACGCCCCTGCTGCTACGACAGCAGTCGCAAAAATCGCTCTTCGTTGGCGCAGCTATGCTTCTTTTTCATTCATGCTTCTTTTCACACTGCACAGTAGAAAACTACGAAGCTCACCACTATTAGCAGTCACTGTCTCGCAGCATTTTCTGCCAAAGATGTCTGCGTTNAAAAGCCACATGCGGCAAAACGCATAAGACCGTAACCGAACCTNTGAAGATTTGTTGCCATGTTATTGTTACGCAATAAAGAGTAACGATCGAATAATCCGCTCACAAGCTTTGCAACCTGCATCTGCATGCGAAGTAGCGAACATGAGTAAACTGCAAGCTCGCCACTTCATGACACCAGAACAGCGAACCTACATCTTGTGCAGTGTGTCATACATGCAAACAAAGTGCTATTGCAAGAATTAAACTAATTAATTGAAGTTGAACTGCTGTGTTCAGATATTCCAAACGTTTTTGGTTTGAAACCAAATTTCTAGGGGGACAAATGCCCGTTTCCCTCTTTGCAGACGCCCATGGTTACAGATTCACTTGTGCTTATTTTCACAAAGCATAAAATGCGTGGCTTGCCGCTATCACCAGCCAGTCACGGTCTTGCTGCATTACCCGCCACGATGCCTGCGTTCAATCGCACTGCTGCCACAGGCTTCTCGGCAAATTCAGCCGATTCACAAAAAATTCACTAGATCTGAAACAAATTCACTAGATTTAAAAATTTTTGTCGAAGTTTGTTTAGGCGAAGTGCCGAATTACACGAACAGGTGAAAACTCTATCATAGAAGCTCGTATACTTTATCATAGTAACTCGTATGCATACATAGAGCTCTTATTTGCAGTAAAATACAAGTTTATGACGTTATGGTTGAATACAACAATTAATTCGTCTGCTCTATCTGGACTCCTCCATTCAATCAAGCACCTTTTAAATCTTTAATAAACTTTTCCGCGTTCTCTCATGGGGAGTCGGGTCGCGCTGGGCACCTTGTGTATAAATTCGATAAACAAATTGCAAGGTGCAACAATTCTCGGATAAAGTTCTTTTATTTGTCTGAATTCCCACACGTAATAGCTGCTTAGACATCTAAAGCGAAACTGCAAATGACGAATTAGACGAACAAAACGCTTCTCAGGGATAGAAAGAGGTAACGAATTAAGCAAATTGACGAATTTGATCAAGGGTCTCCAAACTTTTTTGTCCGAGGGCCACATACACTGTTACACACTTGTTTGAGGGCCGGACTTCTTACTTCATGTGATTGTTTCGGGAAAAATTGCATTCCACCAAATCACAAATTTTTAGTTAATATATNATTTTTTNATCATTGACAAAATGGCTTCGGGGGCTGGAAGAAATGGCTTCGCGGGCCGCATTTGGCCCCCTGACCGTAGTTTGGAGACCCCTGAATTAGATGATGGCGAATTAGACGAACAGAAATGTACACAAAAGATAGGGATTCTGCTGGGACCGACGAAAAAGTGACGAATTTAAGCGAATTGACGAATTAAATGATGACGAATTAGACGAGTTCTACTGTATTTACTTTATCACCCCAAAACCTTTGCATCACTTGCAAGTTTGTTAAAATAGATCATACTGAAGCCTGGAAAATGTCATACCAACCATCATCAGGAGCTGAAAACGACACCACACACGGAGTATTTTAGACCAATCTGCCTAACATTTATGTAATTATTTCTTCTGCAGCGTTCCTGCAACGAAATGAAAATACCGTCATGGCCAATATTGCAGTGATAAACTGTGCGAAAGTTAAAAATATTAGAAACCCAAAATAAAAACACTTGTATGTTCTGTTGGTGCAAATTTCGAAACAACCATTCACGTAATTAATTGTTTACAAATTGAAAACGCCGGAAAAGTTAGAAAAATGACAACCGATTTTCTTCAAAATATACTTTGCAAAAACTCACTAGATTGCATTGAAAAATTACTAGATCATTAGGCCAGTCTAAAAATTACTATGCGTGGCAACAGTATTCAAAAGCAACAAGCGGTGAAACGCCTTTTATTGTAACTTGAAGCGAACCTTTGAAGATTTGCTGCCGTGATATTGTTACGCAATAAACACCAACACCAGGAAAAATTCGCCCCCAAGTTTGGCCACGCAAAGGAGTGAACACGAGTGAACTGCAAGGTCACCACAGCATGACACCAGAGCAGTGAACTTGGCTGTTGTGCAGTGTGTGTCATACCGGAAAATACAGTGGCATTGCAAAAATTTAATCAATTGATTGGAATTGAGCTACTAACTTCATGCTTTCTAGAGAATCTTGGTGCTTAGTTTCAATCTCAAGGGGGAATGCCCGTTTCCCCCACTGCGGACGTCCATGGTCAGAGGTGATGGCGACATTTTTTTGAAAAATTTCGGCAAATTGCACAAATTTTGAGGTCTCGAGTCTCGGTCTCGTGTCGAAATTTTAACCAGGTCTCGGTCTCGGAGGTTACTGTCTCGACTACATCACTGGTGTCAACACTATTTCTCTTTCTATGTCCGATACTTTTAAGTGATTTTCACAAAAACGCAAGTTTCCGTCCAAATATGCTTAATTATTTGAATACGACATCCACATTTGGCAAACAAACTAAAGACAATTTCATAAATAGAAAGGTTCAATGTAGGCTTACATCCTCATTTATTCACTCATTTGCGTGGCCGCTTTCCTTTGGGGAGAGTCGTGGGGCAGCAGCCCGAGGAGAACCCAAAATGTCTCACGATCAACAGAAATTTCAGATAGTTCTGCCAGCTCCGCACCAAGACGGGACCAAGCAAGGTTGGAGATGTAGTCACGTCACCCAGTCCTTGGACGAACTCTGGGCCTCTGTCTCGTGGGTGTACACTGTAGCCCGAAGGACTTTCTTCGCCATTCCTTCCTGGGACATTCTGGAGACACGGCCGAACTAACATAGCTGGGATCTCTCGATTCGGAGAAGTAGCTTGACATCCCAGGCCTTACGGATTTCAGACCTGTGCTCTTCGTCACGAAGTGTCACACCGAGAATTCTTAGCAAATATTTCATCTCTGCCGTTTGTTCTTTTGTCAGTATTCTTTCAGTTTTCACGTAAGATTCATGGCCACAGGTGAGGATCGGAACAAAGGCCGATTTAAAAACTGAAAGCTTTGCGGTCTTTAAAAGCTCCCATTTTGTCACCACGGAACAATAAAGGACACGCAGAACTGCGTTTGCCTTATACCAGTCCGTGTATCAATCCCTTTGTTCCGACTTCCGTCACTCGTGAATACCACCCCAAGGTACTTGAACGTCTCCACCTGCTGCAGTGTATTTCCGCTCACTTGCAGAATACACTCCCTATGCGTCATGAGAGACACTATACCTCAATCTTTTTAGTGCTGATTTTCGTTCCTGCTTGGTCACATGCAGCAGAAAGCCGATCAAACGCGTGCTGAAGACCCTGTTGAGAAGATCCATGCGTGCAGTACCAATTCGTCCGCAAAAAACAAACGGTTCATCCAACAGTTTCCAGCAGGGACACCCTTGTCGACGCGTCTGTGACTGTCTATCCAGTTGATACAGACCAGTGCTCTACAATTTTTTTGGGAGACGAGCTATTGCACAACAGTTCGAGGGTCGGACATGTTGCGTAATGTGATTGTGATTTTTTTTTGTCTCCTTTTCTGGAGTTTATTCACTCCTGTCTCCCTTTCTGTATATGGGGATGTTCGATGTGCCAATCTTTCGGTGCCCTTCCAAAACGCCATGCCACTTGACATACACTGGTCAGTCAAACTATCTGGCGTTCTAAGTTCCCCTAATTCACTATTAAACTTTTCGCAATTAACTTTAAGCTCGGATTCAACAGCGGCATCAGAGAGTTTATTGATGCACAGTTCTACGGAAGCTTTCATCTGTGCAAAGTTAAAACATCCCGCCTGAAAAATTTTGCTCAGTTCTGCCAGGTGAGGTGTCAATGTTTGCAAAAGGAAAGCAGCATGTTGAAATTTTCGTTTTCATAAGTCACAGTAAAACAACGCACATTGCATCTTTTTATTTTCTGACAGATGCTTCAGTGAGGCCCAAAAAGCCAAAATCTCACTCCTTGCTCTCACTGTTGCCTCACTCGACAACCACTTTGTTTTGCATGCGCGCTGCAACCGCCGACCTTTTGTCTTCATTGTAGTTTGATTCATCGCCAGGCAAGCCGATGGCAACGGTGAAACAGTAAAACACTCTGCCATAATTGTATTAAAGTGCCTTTGCAGTTTCGCTCACCATACTATACAAATCTGCGTCAGTATTGTAAGAGGCCGAAGCGAGGAGGAGCGCATGACAATGCACAGATACCCAACTTACAACTTTCGCTTCCAACTTCTGCACCAGAAAGTTGTGTTGGCCTACAACATTTTGCAGCCGGCTGTTGCAATAGCCACGTGCAGGAAGATATGTTTTCCTCAAATCATTTTACTTCAATAGAAAGCAAAACCATATCTTGGCTTTCAGAATTAAGGGTGCCATTGCAAAATTTTAGGGTGTCATTTTAACACCCAAAAACGGCTTAAAAACACTGATCACCAGGGTTGCGGATCGGAGTCACAAGGAGTCGGATTCCTAAGAACACTAGGAGTCGGACTTTTATCCGACTCCGACCCGGGAAATCCACAGAATGAATTTTTATGATTAGTGAATATTCCAAATAGAAAATACAGTAGATTAATTCAAAGCCTTAACTCATGTAGCGTATCCAGTGACAACAACAAAATACTAATTTCTAAAATAGTCTTAACTCGCTTCTTCGCCATTATTGGTAGCCAAACTTCATATTCACATTATTTTGAGGAGTCGGAGCAATGGTGTAACTAACGGGGGAACAAGGGGGCAAGCCGCTCCCCCTGGCAAGCTAAATCTGAAAACTGGGCCCCCTTTAGCTGGCATTTTGATATTATTTAGTATTCTTTTGGTTTTCAGTAGGTTGTTGTGTTTTTGCGTTTTTCGGGGTGTTTTTGTTTTTTTAGCTAGCATAAACATCCATGACATCTAGATTCACTTTCATTTCTTAACTTTTTTCTGAGTATTGGCTACTGGGCCCCCTACGGTAGCCATTGGCCCCCTTAAGCCAAATTCCCCCCCTAGCTCAAAACTCTAGTTACGCCACTGAGTCGGAGTGGAGTATCCAAGCACGTCATTGGTCAAAGTCAGAAATTTTGGAAGCTAGAAGTCGGACATTTTACCTCCAGCGGTTTAGTGAGGTGGGAACGTTTGGGAACGGCGTTCCCACACCTTTTTGCCCTAGATTACAATAAACATGACTGCGATCTCACAGATGTGCTAGCGACATTCAGATTCGCACTGTTAGTCAAAAGTCTACAGCGGAACAGGAAGGTCCAGTGTGGAAATTCCAGTAGGGAAATGCTCACTTTACTCGAACTATTTGATGCAGTCTTCCTTTTTATTTGATGTGGCAAAGGCTTTCCCTCACCCCTTTTTTAGCACTACACCCCTGTTTGCCTCCGATTTCGCAACCCTATCACCATTTCGAAATTGAAATTTTTTTAATTTCTCACATTTTTCCTACCTGCTTTTGATTTTTCTTAGTCTTACCTCCAGATACAGTAGACAAAAATACGTTGAATTACAGACCTGAGCCATTATCATTAAGATATTCAAACTCTCAAGGCAATAGGCTTGTGACCGAGGCCTGCAGCCTTCAAGACCGAGACGACACCTGAAACATTCGAGACCGAGACTCGCAAAAATGGGTCTCAAGACACATCTCGAGACTCCATCACCGGTGGGGCAGTGGCGTAGCCAGCCCAAAAAGTTGGGGGCAAAAATTTGGGGGCCAAAATGTTTGATTTTAGGCGAGTAACACTATTTTGTTTGGAAAAACGCCTCTCAAAGCACAAAATTACTATATGTTCTAACAATGTTTGGGGGCCATGGCCCCCTAGCCCCCCTGGCTACGCCTATGTGGTGGGGTGAACAACTGTAGAGATAAACGATGCAAGAAAAAAAGGACACCAAAACAATATTACAGAAAAATTACAAGCATATCAAACGAAAATCAAACAGGAATTGTGGCAAGATAGCAGGATTTTTGTATTGTTCTCCAAATGAGAAAGGGTTTAGTAAAAGAACACAAAATACAGAAATCCTAAGACATAGCAAACCATAGGGTAGGTGCAAAATGATACACGCAGGCATTACTGATGAGGAGCAAACACTGAAACAACGCTCCAGCAAATATTGCATTCGGTCACTGTCATACAGAAGCGTTACAGGGAGAAGCATTGAAGTTTGTAGGCTACAAAGTGTCAGACAACTGAAGTGAGCGGGAACAAAAGTTTGTGGAAGATGCGCATCATTGATCGAAAACATAGCTTACACATTGTTCCTTATCAAGGCATCAAATGTCCTGACGAAATAGGTAACGTGGCATTGGCGAACACTCATAGGCGTAGCCAGGGGGCCATGGGCCGCCAAATTTGTAATATATCTAGTCATTTTGTGCTTTGAGAGGCGGTATCCCAAAAAAAATACTGCTATTCGCCTAAAATCAAACAATTTGGCCCACCCAAAATTTTGGGCTGGCTACACCACTGCGAACACTTAGTGCATTCCTGGAAACTCGTCTCGAGACCCATTTTTGCGAGTCTCGGTCTCGAAGGTTTCAGGTCTCGTCTCGGTCTCGAAGGTTTCAGGTATCGTCTCGGTCTCGAAGGTTTCAGGTCTCGAGACTTTGAATATTACAAAGAAATGGTTTATCAAAATTGCTATAATTCTTAATGCAATGATTTTTTGTTTGTTGTATTTATAGGTAAGAAACAACCAAAACACATCGGAAAAATGCCAGCAATGCAAAAAAAGTTCAAGTCAGAAGTGATGACGATATTTTTTAAACGATTTCGGAAAAATGCACAAATTTTGAAGTCTCGTGTCTCGATCTCGAACTTCAAGTCTCGAGTCTCGGAGTGTTGATGAAGTCTCGGTCTTTATCGTCTCGAAATTTTAACCAGGTCTCGGTCTCGAAGGTTGCAGTCTCGACTACATCACTGGTAATGCCAATTTTGATAAGCGTTGTCTCAAGCGAAGGTGTTCATCAACAGATTGTTTGTATTCGTTCCGTAATTGGCAGGCATACGTTGTCATGTAAGAGACACTAAACAAAGCATTTTTTTGCAGTTGCGAACTGACCAAATGTGCCTCTGAGCTTGACTGCTGCACAATAAAGCGATTTCGCGGGTCTCTGGGTGCTACTGTCATCCTTCAGTGAGGCATGGGCTTAATACACAAAGATATTTAGCTTGTTCGGCAGACTCACACCGCTCACCAGCCAGAGATACATTTGATGTTGTAGAGCAGTGGTTCTTATCCGGGGGGGCGCGACCCCTCAGGGGAGCGTCAATAATTTTACAGGGAGGTGCGAGCCTTTACGCGCTCTAACATGGAAAGTTTTTGAGCGGGAAAGTGCTTTTCTTGTTTTTAACCGGACCAATTTACTTATTTTAAGTTAATGGGGGGGGTGAAACAAAGGACGGTTACTGAGGCGTGGTAGAGAAAAGGTTAAGAATCCCTGTGTAGAGCTTTTGTACTTTGTAGGAAGGAAAACCACACTGACTGTTTACATTTAACGATAATTTGAACATCGTTAAGTGTAAAGCAATAATATGCGTCGGCCCGAAACAGCGTAGCCATTAACTATACATCTTTATTTAGCGGTGTGTTTCACCTACCTAACTTTTTTTCCCGTTTATTTCACAGGCCTGATCCTTTCGAAAGTATTTTTTTCGTGTTGCCTTGTCACGTAACACTTCTGCATGATGATGACAGACGCTGAGCATTTCTTTTCGGTGTTTGTCCTTTCCACGAGACCGTAGCTCATGCAGTGGTTCTACCCGTAGCCTATCGTGGTTTGTGGGTCCACGCCGGTACTGGCAGGGACGCCGGAGAGCGTGGGCATGACGGAGGCACGGGGCATTACCCCACTGACCTTACAAAAGGAGAAACGGGGTCGGAGGTGCCTTTTCATAACAATATCACTGCAATATCAAACGTGATTTCATGATTTATTAAAATCGACTTGAAATAAACTTATTGCAGCTATTCGCACACCCAGAGAATTCAGAATGGTTTTCTATAGTTTTTGTTACTATTTGTGAGGTCAATATTGTTTCTAAACAGAAACAAACATAATGGTAACGATTTTTTGTTTTTTATAAGGTGCACTGCCCTCAACTTTTTTACTGCCCCCTCCTGCCTACCACTTCTCTGGCGTTCCTGGGTGCTGGTGTAGATGGGCTTCCGCAGAAATTTTTTCAGGGGAGGGCAACATCGACATTTTGCTTATCTTTTTCAAATTGCTGACGATGCAATGCAAATGGACGTTAACAAAATGGTTAACCCTTTCTCCGTCCCAAAGATAATGCCCTGCCTTCATGGGTGTCGGTAGGGGGACTGGGACGGCCAAGACCCCCCTTGATTTTGACATTTGATATTTTCTTGTTAAATTTTTAGCAAAAAAGGTTGATTTTTCAGTTTCGAGTGGGTGAAATGAAATTTCACCACTTTTGACCCCCTCTGGAAAGAGATAGCTATCTCTGCGCAGAGATAGCTAAATTTGCACAGAGATAGTTGTTTTGTGCTAAATCTGTCAGATATAATATTTTTACGAACGGCGCCCCATACACCCTTTCGATAAAACTTGCTTGTCTTTGCTCATTTTTTCACTGTGAACGCTCGTCATATGTAAACCGGACAAGCGTTCATCTGAGATTGTCGATTGAGGCCACGCTTTCACTCTTCGCAAAGTACTAAACGATTAATGCGTATTCCCACAAGCCTGCCTAGTTGTATTCTAAGCCACGTACTTTTATGTACTGCGTGAAAAAAAGCCTGCTTAAGTGTTGTTTGATTAAAGTTGTGCACTCAGGCACATTGGTTACATTCACAGTCCCACACTAACAATGGGCTTTTCAAACTTGTGGAACCTTTGCTACGAGTTTACTGCTGTTTCTTTTCACACAGTATAAAACTACGTGAACACTGACTTACTGTTGAAATCAGCAGGCACTTTCTCGTTGCATTACCTGGCACCTGCCAAAGATTTCGACGCTCAACAGTCACAAGCGGGAAAACGTCTACGACCGCAACATGAATTGAACATTAGAAGATTTGTCGCCATATTATTGTTACGCAATAAAGGCCAACAATGGAACAATCAGCACGCAAGCTTCGCAGCCTAATTGTGCCGGGAAAGGAGCGGATACAAGCTCATCACTGCTCATTTCAGCAGTAAGTCATTACATCAGAACAGTGAACCTAGAAATTTTTGGTTCTTAGCCCAATTTCCAGAGGGCTAAACGCCCGTTTTGCCCCCTCCCTGCGGACACCCATGCTGGTGTAGGTCTGGAGTTTGTACTGCAGGTCATGCATTGGGTCATACCAAACCCTTATTAAAACCCTCTTAGTCCCGTGCTGGCAACTTCTTGATCTTGATCAAGTTCCGTGCTGGATTCGGCAAGTCTTCTATTTCGGATTAAAAAAAAATTTTCGTTTTGGGTTTGGGGTTATCTGTGGGTGACGTTACAAGCGGGGGTGTTTTCGAATTTTTGGCCGAATTTACCTGGCCCTGGGCGCCAACCCAACGGGCCATTTTTTGGCTCGTTGGGTTGTTTTTTTGGAAACTTGGCTAAAATCCGCCTTTTTAGAGCACTTGATTGGCTTTCTAGCATAATTGGAACCAAAATTACGGCTCAAAAACCCAATTTTCGACAAAAAAAGGTTACACAAAAGGTACGATTGGCCCTCTCAGGGCAAATTTGGCCAGCCATAACTCGCCAGCAGATTGAGTTAGAGAGCTGTTCAAACCTTCTAAAAATGGGAAAAGTCTTGCAGCTTGCAATAAAAAAAATTGTTTCAGTTTTGAATGTCGGTTTTTTTGATTATGTTTACATGATGGAAGTATGTTTATGCATATCCGTTTTACTTCCGATGACGTCATCATCCTCTGAGAGCCGACCAAACGAGCCGATTTTGTGGTGCAAGATTTTATTGGATTCTAGACTATAATACGAGACTTTGGAGCAGGGGTCTCAAACAAGCGGTTCGCGAGGGCGTTTTGTGCGGCCCTCGATGCTTTTTGGGAATTTTCAAATAATTAACATTTGCGTTGTCAAGTGCCTTGAAAAACGATGCCGCGAAATAATTGAACCAAAGCTGAATGGTGCTCAGTGCGGTTTTTGTAGCACTACAGATCAAATTTTCACTCTCCAGCAAAATTTTGAGAACTCTTGGAAGTATGCCAAAGACGTCTACACATGCTTTGTCAACTTCAAGAAAGCATACGACCGGGTTCCTCGTGAAAAGCTTTGGGGAGTGCTGTGGGTGTGCGGTGTTGACGACCGCCTGCTACTGGCCATCAAGTCACTGCATTCCCGCTCAGAAGTTTGTGTTCGTGTGGGGAGAGTTAACTTACGACCGATCACCGTTGGTGTTGGACTCCGACAAGGGTGCGTGCTGTCACCCAGTGCCGGATTCAGGGGGGGACAAGGGGACCGAGCCCAGGGCCCCCACCATGTTCGTATGTTTGGCCATATGTGCGACATGTGCGTCTGCGTGCCACTTAGCCATTTTTAGCGAGAAAAGTTTGTTTGCAGACGCTATAATCGGTCGACCAAACAGCATTATTTCACTTGAAGAATATTTGATATTGTTACGAAACAACTATCACACTTATTGGTTTCCTGAAAGACGGTCAGGTATCTGAATCTAGTGAATGCAAGGCCAAGCCACGTAGAACACGTTAGCATACGTCTCAACTTGTTTCTGGAAGATTTTGCGTCTGCTGTACTCAGATTTGCACAGGTCGCATATGAGTAGCATTGCTAGGTATGGCTACCACACGCCCTCTTTTTGAAGTACATGTCCACTTTTTTCATGAGAAATGGTTTATTCTCTGAGCACATTCGAAAATGTCCTCCTTTTTGCATTCTTATTTTACATAGCTATAATTGGTGGCGTAACTAGAGCTTTGAGTCAGTGTGCAAAAACTTAGCTAAAAGGGGCCCACCGGCCACTGTACAGGGCCCACTAGCCAACACTCGGAAAAAACTTGAGAAATGATGGTGTATCTGGATGTGGATAACTATACTAAAACCTAAATCACCTGAAAATAATCCGAAAAACGCAAAAAAACAACAACCTACTGAAACCCAAACGAGTACTAAAACCGAAATATCACTTAAGGTGGCAGCCGGTCCAGTTTTCACGTTTAGATTGCCAGGGGGGGGGGCATTTCGCCCCTCTGGCTCCCGTCAGTTACGTCACTGGCTATGATATATTGTTTTTGCATGGAGTAAGCTGTCCCTACTCAACTGCAACAAGATATGAGCTCTGGTGATGTAGCTTAGTTTATGGCAGGGCCTGCAAGTTGTCTAATTAATCCATGTTTTGGCTGAGTTAATTCTCGGCTGGAAAGGCGGGAATGCTTTCACATTAATCGTTGTATATCAGTTGTAAATCTTCCTGCAGTATCTCAATGACCTTGGCATTAGAGTGCGAACTGCTGACGGCATCATATTGTACTAGCTTTGCTGATGAATCGCGATAAGCTTTTTGAAGACTCAGCATGCCAAAAACAATGTGAAGATTTAAACATTTTTTTCTCAGAGGTTGGAAAATCCCTTTCTACAAATATACAACCATCCCTTACCACTTACAGACATTTTTTACTTTGTGATTGAGTGATCGAACTTTGCAGTGTCCGCTTGATCGATGGCGTGTCAAGCCACAACGCTTTCGCATTTTACCTAGTCTAGACCAAGTTAGGAATTAGCGCCCTACTCCGCAGTAGTGCTGT
>JGI24021J15306_10003773_pt1 | contig 17275 bp, 12 predicted proteins | sample Ectturendosymbi1_FD_15306 | JGI IMG/M metagenome (IMG submission 15306) | reverse complement strand
GGGGTACATCCTTATCTGTTGAAATGCTGTAGGGGTACATGCTCATTTGTCGGAATGCTGAAGGGGTACATGGTAAGAAAAAGGTTGGGAACCCCTGTTTTAAAGCATGTGGCCCAATCAACGAACAAGCAGATAGTCGGTGGCCCACCGCTGTACAACTTCAATGCGACAACTGTTATACATCCACAGAGCAGAAATACAAACAAATAAAACAACTTTTTATAACACAACATGCACTACAATCAACGCGAAAACTGAGCCTGTTTCTGGTTAGAAAGCATACATATTCGAGGCTCAGTCCATGACAATGCACAAAACAAGTCATCTTCCAGGTAAAGCGTGCTTCTAAATTTTGTTTTCAAGGCAACAGGAGTCCCCTGTCTGCCTCGAATTGCGTTCAGTAACTGCATATTGTGGACAAAGTGGCAATTTCCAAGTCGCAATCATTTCGAAAACATAATGACAAAAGAGAACATATTATGACGTTTGAAGTTCAAGAGCTACCTATGTTTTCGATTAAAAGGTTCAACTTGCAAAACGTACTCAATTTCAAGAATACCAAGTCACAGAGGTGTGCAGCCTCGACCACACGCATCCCACTGATAGAGATTTGTAAGTAAGTGTTTTTTGCTGTGGTGTAATGGCTTCAATGATTGTCTCACTTATTTTCCCATTTTTAGTTTCAAATGTTTGGATTCTGTTGTTTTATACATCATATTCTTGGCAGTGGCCCGCGAGTTGTCACGTTTTTGAAAAAATTAGACCACCCTGACATATGATACTGTTATGAAAAGGCACCTCTGCCCTCGTTTCCCCCTTTTGAAAGGTCAGGGGTGGAATCCCCGCTCCATGCCCCCGTTCTCTGGCTTCCCTGTTGCCGACACCTGGATAAAATCCAAACATAGCTAACGACCCTTTCGGTGAAATACTCACAGACATTGGTCATGTTTTATAAAGTAACTGCCGTTTGACTACTTGCACTGGCAAAATGTCATGATGTTTCTCAGTGTCACTGTCAGACGCCAAGAATTTTGAAAGTGAGCAGACAACACGTTCAGTTTGTATTCACCCTACTATTGTATACAAAACATCTTGGACGTGCTTTCTGTTTGTGGTGATGTTATAATGAGCTCTAAGTGATGACGTGACGTTTTCCGTCACACCAGCCTGGACTTGTTGAATTTAGGGACTCGACTCGACATATTTGATGATTTCTCCCAATTGAAATATTGCGCTTTGTGGAACGAAGACTTAATTCGAAGTCAAACACACGTCTTAAAATATCGTCCGAGTTCAGCACTCAATATCTCGATTGGTAGAAGTTCTTCCAGAAATGCTGTTGAGGTGATGTAAAAAATCCCGTATCTGCAGTAACCACATAAATGCTTTTAAGCGTAGACCACCGCTTCAGTCGTGTGAGAAATGTGCTTATAAAACAAACGGCAATACACATCATCAAATTTTTTCAGGAAAGGAAAGAAAAAATAGCGTTGATCACGTGTCATTTATCTGAGAGCTGTTTTAAATTCGCACCTCTTTCTCCGGAGTGAGAGGCGATGTCAAAGAATAGTAACAACTTGATACGGTCATAAAACTGAACGACTGAATTGAAACATTTTTGAAATAGTTGCGGAAATCACATTTAGGATGAATACACGTTTCTACAACTTATTGCTGATTTGTTTGTCTTAGTTGCGTTTCTTTCCGAAATAGCTCCTGATGACTTTGAGCTCCTGATGTCTTTGAGCATTTTCGAATCAATTCGAAATACGACTCAAGCTTTTGCAGCTGCTGACGTTGTCAAGTTCAGTCAGTATCAAAAATAATTCACCGACCCTCCGAAGTGGATTGATTCAAGATTCCTATCCGATTTAAAATTAACTTGCTGCACTATTCACTCTTGGAATCATGATAATTGCAATAATAGCATATATATTTTCCGCGTATACGGCAAATAAATCCTGCTAAAACACATAAAACATTTTTACTTGCTCTTCACCGAAGTTTTACGATATGAAATTTCAGCCGTCATTCAGCATGAAAATACCTTTGGAAAAAATGCTTCTTTGCTTCATCTATAATAAAACAAACTAAACTTGGTCAATCACTAACTCAAGGGTTGGATAACTCAAACTAGACTTGAAATTTTTCTTTTGAAAATTAACCTTGAAACAAATCGTTAGAACAAATTTAGCCTCTACAATTAGTTCTTTTTGGTTCACGTTGAACAACTTATTGGCAGCATCCGAAACCTTTTGAATAATTGTTTTTGTGGATTGTCCCAGTGTCACATCGCTTTGTTCTTCATCGTTAGGGACTGCTACTTGTAGCCATCTTTCAGGTTTGGTATGTTATCGATTGCAGCTATGGTCACAATATGTCATAATTCAGAGTGGTCCGACCACATTTGACCCACAACAACCAATACTGATAAAGCTTGCGGGTTATCAAATTTATGTCCGCGGGCCACATGTGGCGCGCGGGCCTGCAGTTGGACCAAACTGTCATAATTTATTGCAGTTTGTTACAATTTTATTCTTGATAGTACTGCAAGTGTGTGAATCAATCTGTGCAGCATTGTCTTCGAGACATGGGCATCGGATCTTTTTTTCCAGGGGCGCGGGCCATAGTGGATTTTTCCAGGTAGTGGCCAAAAGTATTTTTCCAGGGGGAAGCCAATAGTAGTGAAATATCATTTTGCCACCTCGAAACTAAGAGTAAAGCATTTTTTTCCACTGAAAAGTTAATAGGGAAAATATCAAATTTAAAACTCCAGGGACCTTGCCTCCCCTGCAACCCCCTTCCGACGTCCATGCTTCGAGGTGTTGTTTTCGACGGCGTGAAGTGGTTCGAACACCAGCGAATGCTTTGTGACATGAACATACTGCGTTTGACGAATGAGACCTAAAACTTTCCGGCGAGCCTACATGCATTGCAGGTTTGCACAACCTTGAAAAACTTGCTATGGATAACATATGCTCTCTTCTAATAACGTTCGCTTCGGATTAGAAACTTTCTGAAGATAGCCTGCCTTTGCAGTTCGCATCGCCGTACTTTTTATTCCGCTGGCATCAGTTTGATTTTCAGCTGTGAAGTGATCGAAGCAGAAAGTTCTGACTGCTGGCAAATATTTGGCGAAGCCACTTGACCTTGCCCTATTTTCATTAAGAAGTCCATTGGCTTATTTGTTGCAGCAAAAGTGCAGTTTTATGAAACACAATAAGAGCAATAAAGCAGGATGCAAGAAACCTTTCTTGGTTGTCAAGGTGATAATGTCAATGTGCGCAAATGGAATGAAGTCCACGATTAGAATGAAGTCCACGATAAAACAGGAAACAATCGAACTTATAAAAGAACATTTTTTTGCATTTAAATTTTCAGGCCGTAGCAACCCCAGGGGTTTGCAACACTACCATGATTGGTGTTATGAAACCACTTATAGAAAGATGAAAGATTTGTTTTTAATTTTAGATTTTTTGATTCAAAGCCACTGAACGAGTGGAGGAAATGAGGTCCTAAAAATGTGATTATGAAGTTTTTACATTCTCAGTAGTTCCACGAAGACGTCGTTGATTGTTTCAGTTTGCTTAACGCTTTCAACCTATAAGTCTATAGATTTTTTGAATTTACTTTTTCACATTTAGTTTAAGGTCTTTGTAACAACATTTATGTTCAATCTTCATGTATTTAAATTTTTTCTTTAAAACATTTTACCGAAAGAGTCAGTACAGTCAAGTTTTATCTTTCTAATTTAACCAAAGATAACCAACTCATGTTTGAATTATTTGCTGTAGAAGCAGCTCCGCTTTCATTACGCCATTACTAACCATAGCTTTGCTTTAATCGAGGGTACCGAATACTGGTATTTTCGATTCACTAATCACAACATCAAGCATCTAAATGTCAAGGTATAGGTTGTTTGAAAAAAATGAAGATCTTGCATTAGTTTTATTGGTAGTTATGTGATAACTCTGAAAAGCGGTGCAACTAGTAGTCAGCAAAGGTTTTGCCCTCCGAAGCTTTTTTAGCTTAAAAATACTTGAAAGCTGTGCAGTATGGATCATAAAGGTAAGAACAATATTGTGCTAGTAATAAACGATGCATTAACATTTTATGCATAAGATTTGTGAAGCATTGTTTTCAAAAGATCAAAGGAAAATGAAGCATGAAAATCTGCTGAAGTGTACTAAACAGTAGCATAAACATAAAATTCATTTTTNAAACACTAATCCTGTCACGCTTCTCAGAAGAAAACTGTGTAGGATGACNGATCGGTAAAAAACAAAAGACAGCAATGATATTCATACGGCAAAAAGAAATGCTTGATGTGAAAATCGTTTGACTCACAAAAAATGCTAATGCATGGAATTGAAATTCTAAATGCTTAAAAATGTAAATAAGTTTATGAAAGGTTTTAAGACCCAATAAAAATGTCTCAACTGTTGTTTGTTTCAACACATTTTATCACATCTTACAAAGATTGAAACAAAGTACTTGAAAGTTTTCAAAGCCCCGCGAGCAAATTTAACGGGCTGGCAAAATGCTTTGGTCGGTTTATTGAAACATAAATGAAATGTAAGCACTGGAAAATTATTGGGAATCTCAATCTATATTAGTACCAGTTAGAACTTGATATTGGTGCATTTTTACGTCGTGTTGGATTGGCATGTACCTTTACTTTGTGCAGCTAAAGTCTTATTTTTTCTATATGCTGTGCATATTGAAAAACTCTTATTTAGGACAATCTTAGCTGAAGTTGTTTGTTCTGGTGGAAACCTATTTGTGCAACACTTCTACTTCTTAAGAAAAATGTGTGCTTCTGAACCCGGAAAAATATTTTTTGACATGTGTTAGAAATGAGTGTAGCATAGGATGCATTGCTATCAACTGGAGAATATGACTGCTGTAGTTGGTCTACCCAAAAGTACAAATAAACCATTTCACCGAACACTGTCTATGGAAAGAGATCNTTTCTCAGCAAAGAATCAGACACTTTAAGATCTTACAGAGTATATATTTCGCCTACGATGTAGGCATCTTTAGCTCTAATTCTAATAGAATGACCGAAGTTTTTCAGATGAAACGAAGTTTGAAGTTCAGATGAAACCATTTCACCGAAGTTTCATCTGAACGGAGCAAGTCAAATATTTTAGTGCAAGGTTTCAACCTCAAAGTTGGTTGACAGTGGTATCCACAGTGTGATAGCATCCCTGCGATACAAAAAAACTGCTACTGCTAAGAGGGCCCTTTCAGTGTTCAACAGCAGTAAAACGTTGTATATTATTTCCAAAGCATGGCATTGGATGCACGCGAACTTTGCAGCACGAAACACAAACTTGTCTCAAATTATTGTGAAGTGTTTTACCTAAACTTGTTTGGTTTGCCAACCTGCAGCTGTCTGGAAGACCCAAACAGTTATTAATCCATTGAGTTAGAACAGTGGTTCCCAAATGTTTTTTCGTCTTTGACCCCTTTAATGAGTTTATACGTCATGCGAAACCTACCTGCCCTTTTCTAAATGCACAGCCTAGTCCCTAATCTACATATAATTTCCAGCCAACTGTTTGTTTAATGCGACGGTTTGGTTTATCATTTGATAATCAACTTCGAAATTCGTGGCGGAGTGTACGACAAAGCTAGTCTCATATTATCATTAACTTTCATTCTGTTTTGTGTCTTCGTCATGATATGACGAAGAGCAGAAAAACTACATCCGCAGACGTATGCTGTGGCAATGGGTAGCAATATTCGTGAAGCTTGTTTGCATTGGTTGCGATTAATGCAAAACGAACCAAAACCAGCAAGTAGCTTTTCGTGAAACTAAGTATACGTTTCTTGCAAGTACCGCTTTCTTCTTTTAGCTCATGAAAGTACCGTTGAAACTCCGTCCAAATGTACTGAAGGTGCTCTGCACGAGAAATCTTCAAATGCTCGGAGCGTTCTACCTTTTAAATATCGCAATGTTTTTGGAGTACTTTCCGATGCCAGTTCCAGTACTTCGATACAAATGTCATCAGGTTGCCATAGAGTTGGATAATAGCTGGCCCTTTCAGATTTAAGTTTTTTAATTTTTCAAATATATCGGCTTGATAAGCAAAATCCATCGTTAAAGTGAGGCAAAAATTAAATTCTTTTGATTTCACAGAATAACTTAATTTCATGAATGAACCTCACGAAAATAAGTAATTGGGCAGTGAACTAGCATCATTTGATTGGTCCACTTGGAAGGAAAAGATCGGAAAGGCTTTAGTTTCATTTACCACTTGCTCCTTCACATCTTCGGACAAATCTGAAAAGCTTCTCTGATGTTGGAAAGGGAGATTTTTCTCATGTTTGCCTCCCTATAGTCTCCCAAGAAGTAATTTTACAGTTTATAACAAGCAAGGTTTCACGAGCGTTTTTCCAATTTCATGGGGCTCTTTTGTTTCGTTATTTTCAGCGCGATGATGCTTGTGTTAGGGTTGTATTTTCGTTGTGAAAACTCACTCCAAATTTAGGTCTCTGATGTTTCAAAGCGGCCTCATGACATCTGAAGAATTCTAAATGCTTTCTGACATGTTAGCGATATTTGGTCCATAAATAGCGTTTCAATTTTGATGGCTTCATTGATGCAGTACTGAGGACAGCGTTGCAGAAAACACACTGAAACTTTTCAATGTTGGCCACACGGGTGAACCCAAATTTTAAATATTCTCCAAAACATGTACACTTCCCCATTGCAAAAATTACAGAAAAAACATTCCACCTGGTTTATTTCTTGACTAGGTCTACTACATACATCTGCACGTCTTGACGTGTTGGTACATGCCGCCACTATCGAGCCAGGTTGATGGCAGTGAATGTAATCAAAGTGACTCTTTGATGATAATGGTAAGGCACTTGGCACGTCACATAGGTTTCTTTACTACATGACAGCAATCTTTCTGTTACGACGTGTCATGTCAATATAAAAAAGGAAATAGCACGGACCTGTCCGTGTTTGTAAGGTCTAATTAAGAAATTTATTCACAAGTCACAGTCCCCAGCTTAAAACTCGAGATTTGGGAATAAAAAGGGTGGCATATTCAAGATCTTATAGTAAGATCTTATAATCGAGATCATTCGGTTCCCTACACTCGTAAACAAATACCTTCACGAACCCTAGAAACACTCCCGCCTTATGCGTTGCAACCCCAGGTTGGGAACTATACTGAGCACTGAGATGGAGCGATAACCGTCACTTTGATCGACAAAGTGAACGGTGAAGGGTTTTATTCGTAACTCGCGCCTTGCAAATGTTTTTACAAGCTTTCATTTTTCTTAGTATGTAGAGCTTCTGTGCGATGATAAGAGATCGCCATAGTCGTTGATGCGGTCTTTTCCGTTGTTCGTGTGTATTCCCGCTCAGCAATATCAATATGTAACTTCCTGAATGCCCTTGTGTATGCACCCATGACATTTCCTCAAAAGCATAATATTTTGTATTTTACTATATCTTGTGTGTTAGGGCATATGTTATAGAACTTGAGTCTGAAACAAAAAAGTAGAAAGAAAACGATGTCCAGCCACGCAAGTCAAAGAAACTGGCCATATAGAAAAGTATCAGGCTGTAGCAACATGTTATACCCAGAATAAAAGAATGCAAGTATCAGGACTTTGGGTTTTTTCTTTTCATCAACTCTGACAGCATAAATCTTACATTTCATCAAAGCTGAAAACGAAGGCGTATATGCCATTGGATACAATGTTACTGACATGGGCAAGAGCAGTTTGGCTGGGCTCTTTTCAGCACAGATCTCAGTAAAAACACAGTAATGTTTGATACAAACAACAAGCAGTGAAAACAAACAGATGCAAATAATGTAATAATATAGATGCAAAGGGAAGCGTAAACCGATCTCACTGGTTAAATTTCAAAACAAAATATCTTTGGTAGTGCATCGACTTGTTTAAACCCCTTCATTTTTGCATACTGCTTAACCCGTGCTCTACTGTGTCCATTAAAATAGGTCTTATTGCGAACGTTAAAGTTTTTACAGTTTGAATTTTCATTTATTGAAGGATCCCACGAAGCTGAAATCAATGACTGCGAACATGTTTCTGATTTACTTCACGAACTTTACAGGTAAATGTTTGAATATTTTGTATATCCTCCAGAATTTGTGAAACCTGTGACCTACTACGGAAACAATTTTCGAAATAAACTGCACGGTTTTGGCATCACAAGGCATTTAATTTCGCTTGAAGAGTTTAGGACTGTGCTGTACAAAACCTCAAAGTTTTAAACTCTAGTTTGTTTAAAATCCANATCCCAAATTGAGTTGGCTTCACTGATAAACAATGGGTGATTTTGTTTAGCTGCTTGAGAGTTTAAAACTTTAAAAGAAACTTATGACTTCCTGTTCGAGTGTGCCTTTATTTTATCACTTGGGGCAATTGCATATCAAATTGTTCGAAGCATTGAAGTCGAAAACGTTTAAATTACACTTTCTATTAGAACATAATGTTACTTGATTGAAGCTTTACAGTTATGTGTTAGCCGTTCCCTAGCATTTTATGGACCACCAAAAGGCAATATAAATAAATAGGTTGCCTACATTTTGCCTAGATAAACAGCATGTGAACTCACAACTGGAAGTAAACTACAATTTTTGATTTTACTTGTTTGTAACAGACGTTTGCTAAGCAAACGGTTAAATTAACGTAATCTTTACTACTTTCCGTCATCACCGCTAGTGATGGTGGCATGCATTCGCAGGCACAAAAAGTATTCTGATCTGACGATCTGCTGCCATGGAAAGAAGTTTAACATCCACAAAAACATTTTCGCCTCTTGCTCAAAATATTTTGAGGATCAATTGCAAAAAGAAGTAAGGAGATTGTTTAAGCACGCCATCTTAAACATGCAAAAATTAACACGTGCATACGTCTTCGAGAGATTTATGTTTGAGACAAAAAAATCAAAAGAAAATGATGTAAAACGGTTATGCTTTTTTATATTTTCCTATTAATTTTTTCATTTTAGGCCTTTGAGATGTTCAGCTTAACGGTTACTTATAAATCATTGAACAATACGTCATCTTTTGCCTAGAGCTTAGTGTTATTTTATTGAAATAAAGTTGTGGTAATTTTAAGCTGCTTGCTTTGCAACAAAACTTTACCTACTACTTGTCTATTTACGACATCCACAATGCTTATTATAAAANCATAAACCGGTTGTTTGACTGATAACCAACATGGTGCAAACAGGTCTATAAAACATTTCCGCAAATTTCCAAGCGCCGCAAATTAACCACAACATATGGTAGTGAAAAGCTAGTTGCTTTTAACCAGGGCCGCATCAAACGTCTCACATACTCCCGACCGGAGGCTCCACATCACCCAAAAAGATATAGCAACCAAACAACATTGTTAAAACTTGAAATTTTTATTATTCTTTTAGTCTGTGCTACATTTCTAGGAAACATAAGGATCCTCACTCTGATTTTGGGGGAAGGGAACGTCTTATGTCCGAGCGGTCCTGGCTTTACTACTAGCACTAAACCAGTGGTCCCCAAACTAGGGTATTATTCCCTGGGGGTAATATGCAATTCTTCGGGGGTAACGCAGAACCAAAATCACAGTGTTGTTCTGTATTATTCTTTTTACGACGCAAAATATTGAGGGTAATAAGACATAATCGCTACCTTGATTTGGGTAACAGCTCGAACAAGTTTGGGAACCATTACACTTAAACTATCGTCGCAATACTTGGATCACTTGGAAGGAAGCAGTAGCACGGATAAATGAAAAATGTGTTTGCTACATTTAGTGTTCAAATAGAGAACAATATTCATTTATCAAATCGAACCGCACTTCAGGTGAACAAAAATGTTCTCAACATTGACTTCGTTGACGAAGACACAATGGACAAATTGATCACTTACGTATACACAGGAAACATCATACTGAACACAAAAAACGTCGGAAGAATACTTTGTGCTGCTGCACGCTTTGATCTAAGTGGTATGTTATCTGTGTTTGTTTTGTCAAGTGTAATTACAAGGTTATTGGAAACATTGGCACAAGTCTAGCCAGAGTTGTTTGTCAGAGTTTATCGCAAAACCTGGTTGAATGATTGACCTAATCTACTGCCAATTCGGGCTACACATCTTAACCTACACTATTAAGTCTTAGACTAGACTGCTTCACTTAAATTGACCTGTCGATATGTTACGCATTTAAACAGGTCTGTTTCACCATCTTGGCCTAGCTATCCAATTTTATCTAGTATAGGCAGGCTGTCTAGCATATGGGACTTATTGCATCTGACAGGAGTCACAATTAGTAATTGCTTTCTTGTCTGCTTGTTCGGCCTGTGTAAGTAGACAATCCTATTCCAATTTGTCTTACGCAATAAAGGTGACATCCTTGCTAACTTGTCTTAATGGTATGCCTACCTCATTGGTCTATCCACCTGCAAAAGAAATACTGATGAACGTCGGCGGTGGGTTGGCCTGTCTCATCATCATTACAGGATACCAGGCAGAGCAGCCTATCAAGTTTTTAAATTTGCTTATTAAATGGTGCAAGTTCTAACTGAAAAGCTACCTACAAATTAGCCGGACAGAAGCACAGCTTTTATTTCGTCTGCACCCTACAGGGAATACTACAGACTAACAGCACCTTCGCAAGGTCAGCTCTCCAGTCCACCGGAATGCAATACACAATGAAAAAAGCACACAACAAAAATGACAATGTCAAATGGTTTTGTCAGGCACTTGTTTAGGAGACCTGTGTGCAGGGGTGCAACCACACCCCCAAAAGTTTTGATTTGGTGAAAATCCAGGCAAATCCTTCAAAATCCGGTTGAAATCCTTCAAAATACGGGCAAAATCTCTGAGAACCTTCCAAAACTCCATGAAAATCTGAGCAAAGATGGCGTCCAATATGCTTTGATTTGAAAATAATGGCGCCCAAATTGACATGAAGAGCTTTTTTTGAAGGTCACTTTTTTGAAGTATTTTTCGGGAAAGTTTGGGAGAAATCAGGCAAAATTTCTTCGAACCCCAAAAATTTGCCTGCTCCCGCACCTATGTTGTCAAGTTTAGAATTTTGCACAAGAATAAAAAATGATTCTCGTCTTTCATTTTAGGTAAGAAGATTGTCACACATTTTCAATGAAACCAATAATGTTAAATAGCTGCTACAGAAATCCTGAATTTTTAGGGCTGACTATCTCGTTTTTGATAAACGTTTTTCCAGTTTTGTTATATTAGCTTTTCAATAATTTTGGAGAAATGAAATTGTAACAAAATTAGTGTAGGTGCTTAAATGAACTACATTTATCACCTATTTAAACATAGGAACTGCTTTTGCTGTTTCCAGCTTATTCAGAAACACTCCGTATGGGAGGACACAGGGTGTACTATAAATCCTTACACATCCATATGTTATTATATTATAGTTAGTGAAACCTCATGTATTGTAAATTATTTCGTTTTTCAGAAAAAAAATATAGTATATGAAATCTAAAAATATGTCAGTACTATGGCAGACAGAAGCCCATTTACACTTGAAGAGCGGATTGTAACAAATTCGTGGGTGCTAAAATACTGCTAGCACAATGGACAGAATAAGCGGCAATTTAGGGATAAGAGTTTTATTTTCAACCAGATGGAGCTCCAGCTCATTCTGCTGTCAGTGTGCCGGATTATCGCCATTGAAATTTTCATGACAAGTGGATAAGTTGTGGTTCTGTAACATCACCAGCACTCAGGAAATGGCCTGCAAGATGTCCAAACTTGAGAATATGTGTAACACTCTTTGGGGATACATAAAGGATGCTGTATCTAAACAATGTTATCACTCTAATGAGTCGAAGGCAGTTGTTACCACGGCATTTAGAACAATAGCCCCTGCTATGTTGAGACAATTGTCTTACAGAACGTGGCATCGTATAATACAGTATTATGCAGTGAGAATGAGGGACAGCACGCAGATGCAAGACATAGGGATGTGTAGGGACTTATGGCTAACCCTATATACATTGGTTAGGATTTAAATAGGTACGGGAATAAAATATTTCGACTCAGTTTCACAATTGAGACTTGCAGGACGTTATAAGGATAAGGATCACTAGATTTTGATGTCCATTAATTTAAGATGAAATGTCTCGGTGTACAACAAAAGTTTGTATAAAAACTCCCTAATAAGCTGTGCAATCGGATCACCAGTGTGGGTAGAATGGGCCATTTTGATGCTAGGTTGAGTCCGATATTGGAAAAATAGTATCAGCATCAAATCAACGCAGTGGAAGAGTAACCTCAGATGACTAAACGTAAATAACAAGAACAACGTCCGTTTGACCGCAGTCAGGTTGCGATAGTTTGCAAAGCAAACAAAAATTTTGTATCTAAAGCATTATATTTCAGACTGCAAATTAACCATCAATTTGTTGCACAAATTTTGCAGGTTTGCTCACGCACGGGAAAAATTTTCTCATCGAAAAGACGAACGTAAATTGTTGCGTTGAGGTTTGGAAACTGGCTGAAGCACGCACAATTTCATCTATCAGCCAAATCGCGACTGAAGCTTTGTTTTCCAGACTTGCGTCAGAAAGTCGGGAAGGGGAACTGTGTGCCCTGAAGTATTGTGATTTTGCTGACATCATGCGCAAGGAAAAAGTAAAGATCTTAAGCAACAGATATGAGCATTTAAAATGTCAGGCAGGCAGCAGTGTTTATTTTCATTCAAAGAAGACAATGACTTATTTAAAAGCCGTTGTTAATATTTTTGAGCTAATTGCTTTCCAACTATTGGGAAAAAGGAATTTCAGATGTTGAAACCTAAGCGAAAATAATTGGAATAAAAAGTTGTTTATCAAAACTTTTGCTAAAAACAACTGCAATCACTTTCAAGATTTTTCTCGCAAGATTCTTTTATTGTTCCTGTTTACAGTTGGGTGAATTTTATCTACGTTGATAGAAAATGCATCTGGAAAATATTTTTAGGTTTGCAGTTTTTCGAATTGTGACAGGATTTGCAAATTCTAATTACTTTAACAAGCAATTTCCGGATCTGAACGTTTATTTTCTCATGAACTGAGATTTTTTTGTCAAAACTTTCACAAAAAAGTTAAACTATAATATTTCTATAAGAAGGAAACCTACGGTGTTTGATAGTGCATTTTATCATTTGCGTAGAAAATGTCGAAATGTATATTGTGATTTTGCAGGTTACTTCTTGCAGCCAAAATCGAAGGAATAATGACGAACCAGGAGAAAAAATAGCTTATCTGGCAATTGTGTCGTGGGTGAAACACGATATTTCAGCGCGAGTCCAGCATTTCTCGAGTTTGTTTTCAATGCTTCGTATTCCAGCTTTGTCCAGAGATTTTCTCAAAGATGTTGTTTTAAACGAAGTATGATTAGCAAAAACTGGGTTGCTGTAACATGGTTGGTTGATTTTACAAAATGGCTCAAAATCAAGTAATCTACTTTTTTTTCAAGAATTTGGTCAGAAACTGCGTTACATGCCTCAATCTTGTTGTAGATGAGCTGGCTAAAGAAATCATCAGTCCCAATCACAGACCTACGTCTATTGTAACAGGTACATTTTTTATATTTTTATTGAACATTGCAACGAAAAATTAAAATTCAATCAGTGTTTTATTTCGTTTATTTTACTTTTAAAAGTTTGCATACAAATGTTTACACGATTAAAATAATAAATTTTTCCAATTTTTCATCAACGTTGCTGTAGGGACACTCCTATTTTTGCACATATTTCTGACCAATTTAAAATTTTGATTAGCAGCTGTTGATTAAAATGTTATTTTCAAAATTGATATGCTGATGTGCCTTCATTTTACATTTCCCAGGAGGATGCATAAAACATGCATATATATCACAACAATCCAAAAACCAAGGCGTAAGCATTTAGCAAAAGAAATTATTTTACAGATTCTTTCTTCAAAAATTGCTTTAAATCTTATTGCAGATAAACCGGATGGATTTTATGCTGTCACGAACGATTGCCTGGTACACAAGTTTAACATTGAAGAACAAACTTGGCACTCTATTTCGAAGGTACAGGCTTTGCTAGCTACAGAAGTAGTTTACGGAACTCGAAAAAGCTCGATCAAGCGCAGAACTGAATATGCTTTGTTGCAAGAACGAGTCAGAGCAGATCTTACCTACTTAATTGTCGTAACATCTTTATTACGTTTACCAGGTATTATGTATTATAACATTCGTTATGTGAAGAGTGTATTATCTTATTTGCACACCTGGGCCTTATCTCGTTAACACTGTTCTTGAGCTTCACCATACATTTATGTGCAAAACAGACGAGTCTCAAAAACAGAAAAGAGTCAGCAATAGTTGTACTGGACGATACACTTTACGTTGCTGGAGGGACTGCTCCCGACGGATGTCCTACCAACTCCATGATTAAATTAAATTTGAAGCATCCCGGGTTTGGCTGGGTGCCATCGAAAAACATGCTCGTGGCAAGGAAAAATATGGGAGCCGTGTCTAGCCGCGGTGAGTGCTTTTGCTAAGTGGTGCGCTAACCCGTTTTGTGTTATGTTTTTATGCCTTTTTCCCGGAGCTAGTTCTGTGGGCCTAACGTCAATGACACTTGTGAGTGCTTTTTTTGCCCGTATAACTTTGCGGTGCATTTGCTAGTTTTACATTATATAGGCAGTTTGGCGCTGCACGTCTAATCAAAACATGCCACGCATTTTCGTTTGCGCGCACAATAAGTGAAATAAAGAACCACAAAGCCTCTTTTCTTCAGGGTTTCTTAAAGTTAGATTTAAATTTTAAGACAATACTGCTGAACAATCTTGCAGGTTGCATGCCCTACGTCCGTGTTTTTCAACCGAAGTTCCGCGGAACCTCAGTGTTCGGCGAGTGGCTGCCAGGGGTTCCACTGAAACGAACCTACAGTAAATTACCTGGGACGAAATTCGCAACCACAGATCTATGCCGTTGTAGCAATATAGACACTTGGATCATTGCACAGGGTTCCAAGAGTGATGCAAACATTTGCGGCAGGTTCCGCCGCAGAAAAAAGGTTGAAAAACACTGTCCTACGTGATTCCCTGTTTTATACGTCGTTGAAGTGAGCCGAATGTCTACATAAAAATGGAAATGCATTTGTTTGTGGTCTTGCTTGAGATACTGTAAAACAATAGTGCAAGACACAAGTTCACCAATGCAATGTATAACTTTAACTTCATTTTTCCAGGTCAGATATACATCTTTGGAGGAACGGGAGTTAATAGTGAGACTTTGTCATCCGCAGAAACTTATGATCCGAAATCTGATTCCTGGAAAGAAATCTGCGATATGCCTGAGCCTCGATCTCAATCGGCTGTCGTTTCTGTTGGCGGTAGGTCTGGCAGCACTCGGAAGTGAGACATCAAGTCGCCTTTCTGTCTTTTGTATCAGCTTTACTGCTTGCAGAAGGTGCAACGTGCCAGTAGTGACTAGTATCTGATTGAGAAATTTTCTGTTTGTGAAATCAAACCTATGGTGAAGATCCAACTTGCCAGTATGGAGATGTTGACTTTAATCAAGTTAGTTTGCCAAATGCCTAGGATCAAATCAGGAGATCAAATCAGGTGATCCAAAATCGGGATCACGTTCATTAAGCAAACGACAAAAATAACGCGTGCGAGATAGTAGCAATGCAACAAAACCTCCACTACGTCTTGCTATCCCCTTAGCTTCGCTAAAGATCCTAATAATTCAAAGTCTGGCAATGAGCAAACTGCTGGCGAGTTTAAAGCAGCGGACGTCAGAGAATATTTTGCGATCCGGATCCAGTCCTGAATTTTCAAACCTCAGTCCACGTCCAAACGTAGTCCAAAAAGGTTTAAAAATTTTTAATCCAAGTCTAAATAAAGTCCAAAAAATAAAAAACATTACAGCTGTTTATTAACAAAAATTACGCAATTCTTTTCCATTAACTCAGTCCAAATCCGGTCCTGATCTTAAATTCGTAAAGTAATTTATACAGTCTGGATCCAATCCAAGTTCAACAAAAATCGTCACAGTCCGGGTCCAGTCCAATTTAAGTCCAGTCTAATGCTCATCTCTGGCGGACGGACAATTTTTTTCAGTCGCCACCAAGTGGATATCGGATAGGAAGAGATTACAGACCGAACGGGAAGCTTCAGATCGAGCATAGCATGCAGTTTCGCCGAAGTGAGCCAGAGCAATGGTTTTCAACCTTTTTTGTACCGGAACCCATTATAGCAATCCACTATAACCAAACAACGCCCATCTGAAACTTAAATAAAGCAAATGCAATGCAGCAAGGTACATAAATATCTACTCGTGACCCCTCCCCATATAGTTCAAGACCCCAGGTTGAAAACCACTGAGCTAGAGCCTAAAAAACTATGCAGATCTTGAGATCCGACCCAAAATCTTCTGCGATGGTGGATATGGTGCCTACTGCCTCTCTGCTGGTGGACTATCCTGCACTTCAAATATCTGTACTTTAAATTTCTTTTCAATGAAAGTACAAGCCCATTCGTTTTGTGTAAAAAATATATATCCGATCGGCAGAGATGCGTTTCTGCTTGTTAATATAAACAAGATAAAAACATAACTGTTACTGAACTTTTCCATGTTGCTCAGAGCTACTTTTCCATGTTGCTCAGAGCTCATCTACGCACTGGCCGGAAGCAAAGACGGCACTATGTTGCTATCGACGGATTGCTATGACATTGCAACAAAAAGCTGGAAATCTGCTGCACCCATTCCTTTAACAAAATTGTATGGGCCATCAGCAGTCACATCAGGGGCTTCGCTCTACTTGATAGCAACTATAGGTAAAAAAAATTGGTTGAGGAAATACAAAATATCTAAGCTTTCTTTTGCACAGAGAAAAAATGAGAGTTCTTGAACTCAACAAAGTTAAATGTAAAGTCGTTTTTCAGTTCCATATGTTTTTCAAACTTAATCCACTGCACTTCATCCAAACAGATTGAATTGCTATAGTCTGGAATAAGTTTGCAAAGATTCTCTTGGCAGTTTGCATGCTCGAAAAGACCGCATTTGATTGAGAACCAGGGTTGCGGAGTCGGAGCCGGACTCGGAGTCGAAAGGAGTCGGAGCTTTTTGGGTGGTGTCGGATTCCTAACAACACTGGGTGGGAGTCGGAGTCGAACTTTTTTGTCCGACTCCGAGTCCAGATATCCAGTTGGATCATTTTTTACATCACACTCCTAAATTGGGAATTCCTGTTGAAATGGTACAATTTCTTTTGAAACTTTTGTTGAAANAGAGATTTCTTGCTG
>JGI24021J15306_10003772_pt1 | contig 17281 bp, 11 predicted proteins | sample Ectturendosymbi1_FD_15306 | JGI IMG/M metagenome (IMG submission 15306) | reverse complement strand
GAAGTTTTCCAAGGTGACTATTCATTTGAAATTTTGCAAGGTTGCGCCCTTCCGTGTCCAGGGGTGACTCACGCTGGTTTGTAAATGCACCCGCACTCAGGACCGGATCAAGGGGGGCAGCGGGAGTAATTGACCCGGGCCCCTCATTCCAAGGGAGCACCCCGTGATGATAATTATTTGTTTTAAATAAAATACTCCTTTGAAAAATTGCGATTCGGAAGCGATACAAGAATACAAATTTATATTCCGATGTTGCAGTGAGTAGGCTTCCATCTATTGATTTCTCTACAATTCTGATTCGCTGCCAGTTCTGATTTGCTGCCATTTAAAAATATCCGGCAACGCGATGAAACACGGGAGTAGAGCACACTCAGTGCTACGTCAGCGCAGTTTACAATTGCAACAATATAAGGCTGCGTATTAATAGAGTGGGGTGAAACGCATTCAGTCCTACGACAGGGCAGTTCACAGGTTGACAGGTTGAAACTTGCTGAAAGAAATTGAGAATGCGCATAAAGTGCGCAAGAAAACTTTTGTTTTTTATTATATGTGGCTCTTATATGTACAACCACTTGGGGGACGGACAGGGACGCCAGAGCAGCGGTAGGGCAGGTGCAGTAACAAAGTTGAGGGCAATGGAGAAAAACAACAAAATCGTTACCAATTATGCTTGTTTCTGTTCATCAACTATACTGACCTCAAAAATACTAACAGAAATTATCGAAACCATTTCTGAATTTTCTAGGGTGCGGGAATAGCTGCAATAAATTTGTTTCAAGTCGATCTTGATAAACCATGAAATTATCTATGATACTCTTATCAAAAAGACACCTCCGCCCACATTGCCTCTCTTTTGAAAGGACAAGGGAGAAATGCCCCGTTCTCAGGCGTCCCAGGAGAGAGAACAGATACTGGTTTGTGTGAGACGTTATGATCAATCCTCCTGAACTGCCTATGATGAAGCTTGGAATGATGGGTACATTGCAAGCACAGGTGTGCGGCTGTATTAGCGCACACCCGGATTGCCACAACAAAAAACGAAACGGGAAACTAGTGATGTATCAAAAAGTCAGCTAAATCAAGCAAGCTGAAATAGGACAATTTTGAAGTTTGGCTCAAAAAATCAATCAAACGTCCATCATTGTCTTTCAATCCTTTTTTTGCTTTTCCCTGGATCGCACGATCTCGAAAAAGTCATGTCACGATCAGTTTGATTGGGTGTGCGCCGCACACCTAGAGTATATAGGTCCCTGATATTAAAAGATGTGAGAATTACTGGCATTGTATGCGTAAAAACTAGTGTTGACAAAGAAACAAGTTTCGAAAAATTAAATCCATGCAGCATGTGTTAGTAGTCTTACAACAGGAAAAATCATCTACTTACCGCATTTCCATTTTTGCAATTTCACTCTTTTGATGTCCCCTGCCTTGGATGCCCAAGGCCATCGGCCCGTTCGCGCCCCTCTGCACGCCACTGATTGTGAGACTGACTGTAGAAATAGACGAACCGTGCTGGTGATTATTAAACTTTTGGCTGCATTTTCCTGCTTTCATCCTGAAGTAATATTTCTCATGGGACATTTGTCAGAACTCTGTAAAAATGTTTACTTTTTTGTTTCTATATTGAATCAACTACATCTAGGATAAAGCTTCAAGTGGAGTCTGGCAACGAGGTGCTGGTTCTTGCCAGGGGCATAATCAGAAAATTTAATGGAGAGCGGGGGGGAACAACAACCGAGTTTCAACATTTAAATGTTTAATGCCCCGTGCTTTCAAAGCATCATCCATGAAACATGCATCTGTCTGTTTTTTTTTCTGAGGAATTGTGTTCAGGTTTAATCCGGTAAAAAAATCTGCTTTCATTGAATTGGCAAGTTTTGAAAGTTTGTTTTAAGTGAAATTCTAAGCTTCTGCTTTGGATCAAAGCCACCATTTGCTTGTAAAATTGTCTAGTAAAACCAGTTGTGAAATCCCGATGCTATAAGCTGCATAGAGACAAGTCGACAAGTGAAATGTTTTCCTCCTGTGGAAAAGAAGACGAATGTTGCTTTTTGTGCAAGGCTAAAAACTTTCTGAAGTGCTGTGCATCGAAGTCCCACCAATTAAAGTCGTAAGTTTTAACTATAAAGAAACGTGATGTGTTTTGAGTTATCAGTAATGGAAATTCATACATCTTGCCCTGCTGCTAGCACCAACTGTAGTTTACTTTCAGCATGATTCAAATGTGCAGCAAATGTGTTATTGAAGTTGCAGCACATGACAGTGCGCGTTTATAAGTATAAGCGTTGCAATTTGAGTAGACTACGTCTTTAGTTTGTCTAAACTCACTTTACTCTATATGGGATACTGTGCTTGAGCAAATAAGTAGCCGGTAGAGTGAACTTTGTCCCCACTTTGACTGGGACAGTTTCGGTTTTTCGAGTCGTGTGCCGGTTTTCCGTTTCAGTCATCTGCTTGACCTGCATGACAGAGTGGAAAAACAACTGAAATTTTTTATTTAGTTTCAAGTAAAAGCAGGGGCGTAGCGCGGTTAGATGGGTCCCGGGGCAAGAAACAAGCTTGGCGCCTCATTGTTCAAACCTAAGGTCTTTCGGCAGCAAATGTGCTGTATTGAAGAAAGTACTAACGACATTGTTGGGACTTTTCGGCGACCCCAGTAATCCGGCGCCCGGGGCATTGTTCTCCCCTTATTCTCCCCTGTTACGCCCCTGATTAAAATAACGATTACCCTTGCTTGCTATGCGGAAATAGGTCAATAGGGGTAGCGCCAGAGGTTACTGGGACGGGTGCAAATAACAGTAGCTAATAGCTATGACCGTAAAACCTGGAATAAAGCTTGCGTCATTGTTACAGAAAAGAGTGTTAAAGGTCTCGAATACCCTAGCTAGAAACAATACGCTAGATTTGCTCTACTGCGATGTAAATAGTGAACACGGTAAAGCGCTGTGACGCACACAGACTGAGAAGGCTGTCAAATGACAGTAAAGAGAAAATATTTCGAGATTGAAAAAAGAATGTTCGAGAGAAGATAGGAAAAAAAGTGACGAGCGCTGGGTACGTCCGAAATTCCGACGGTAGTTGTGAGTCATTAGGCGGACTACGTCACGTGCTCAATGTCGTGTTTTATTTGCTGCTCAAGCTAGACATTTGTTCACTTGAAGAAACTACTCGTAATAGAAGTTAGAAAGAAAAGCTCTTTCAACCGTTTTTCAGGAACGCCCTTCTTTTTAGGTCTACGACATACTCGACGAAGCTATTAGCCAATGAGAATCAAATTTTATTTTTTACGCTTAGCAAGAGGGTTGTTTTGAAAGGGTTGAATTGGTCTTGCACTGGTTGGAGAGCTTAACGGAGGACAAGAAAAAAATTAAGAAAAACTATGATGAGTCCCACAAGCATCGCTTGCGATGGAAGAATTACATCTCAACTTGGAGTCCCACAAGGCCAGCGTAGTGCTTATCTTGAACCAAGTAAGTTGGAAAAAAGCCTATACCGACCGGTCCAGCAGGAATTTGAAGAGTAGTTGTGTTACGTGAATTCAGTGATGAGAAAAATATGCTGAAAAGGCTGTGGCTTATACTCGATCGCTTAAATTCGCCAACAAAGAGCGGGCTTGATTCCATTTTATCATAATTTATCATCACGTCTTAAATTTGTGTTTTTTATGTTACAAGAGCATTGAAACAGTTATTGACGCGTGTCCAGCAGAAAGTTGATCTGAAATTGATGAGCGAAGATTAATTGCAGGTGAAATACAGGAGTTCGTGTCTTGTCGGTGGAGTACGCATTTTTTATTTTAGGGTGTTGTGTGCCCGATGAAAATACCTATTCCGCAACCAGCGCATAGCTTGCTTGCAGCCTGTGGAAACTGGCACGTAGGTTTACGCCGAACCGCATGGACGTTGACTTTGTACCGAACTTGCATAATACGTTTCTCTATGTAATTCTACTCTCGCGAATCTGTTGAAGACATGATGTAGTCTGGGAGCTTGCATGAACAGTGGAAAGTTTTGTTGTTACGGTATATTTTTAAGAGGAAACGCAATCCAAACTGAAAAGACGTTCAGGTTTTAAATTTTTTGTTGTTGAGCAATTCTTATATTCAATGTTTTTATTTTTTCCGACTGTGAATTGTTCCTGCTTGATGGTGGCAATTTTTTTCATCACACTTTGTCGTTAGAATGAATACCACGTGGTTTCCTTCCAAATGAAAATGATATGTTTAGACTTTACGAAATGTAACCACAACAAAATTTCGGTCATTTTAGGAAAAAATACGTTTCGGTTTCAGCTGTAATATCATCATCAATATAATCAATAAATTTACGAACTAAATTTTTCCTTCAAAATTATACAGCTATTTTGAGATAAACATATGTTGGTGGAAGGAGTAGAATGACCGCATTCGTAAGTTTTTAAAATTTTTATAACCGGTGCTGGATAAACGAAGTTTCACAGCACTGCGTTCATGCTTGGAACTGAAAATCAAAAGTTGCTACTGGAATCGTAATGTTTGGGTGATCATCTTAAACCAAATGAAGCAAGATTTGCCGACTTTCATAGGGGATTTTTGTTTTCAGACCGAGGATTTGAAAATGCCGATTCTCAAAATTATTCTGTTTACCTGAATACCTCATTAGCTTCTACCTCAGCTCCACAAGCATCACACTCTTCACCAACAATCAGTACCGCTGCGGGGACTTCAGGAAATCAGGAAAATTACCGTTCTTCCAGATCAGGAAGAACTCCACTTTCGATTGCTACTGCCGTCACATCTATGAGCACTCCGCAAACTTCGAACAATTTTGACCCAGCTGCTCAACATGCCAACGCTGCCACTACATCATCAGTTCCTGAACAGCTTACTCAAACCTTCCCTTGTTCAAACCCTGTCAATCCTCACATGCGAAGCGCAGCAGCTCGTTTACAAACATTCAGAGATAGATCAGAAGAATGGCAAGCTCATCGGATCGCAGCTACACCGGAAAGAATGGCTCAAGCTGGACTGTTTTATTTAGGTAAAATTGTGAAGGTGGCACTTTGAAGAAAACAGCCTTCTCACTCAAACCTTATTGATGGTTGTTTTTGCATAAGCATGTTTTTTGCACTGAAACCGCTTTTTTACTTACTGTCAGCTATACTTCTTTGTATAAAACTTTTTTCGCAAAGTCTGACAGTGAGCTGTTGTTTCTTCATAGACCTTACTCAAGTCGGAATAGCTGTTGTTTATATAAATATTACTGTGCCATGTGCTTTCAGGTGAGAGAGACAGAGTTAAATGCTGGTATTGCAACGGAGGGTTGCAGAACTGGGACAGATTCGATGACCCATGGTTTGAACACGCGAAGTGGTTTCCTACGTAAGTGGATTAGTGATTTTGAGCACTTTGTTCTACATGCAAACAACAAATTCCTCGTTATAAGTATGCTTTAGTGAGCATGTTTCAATGTTTTGAACAATCTGTCTTGCAAACAATTTTGTGTTCCTTGCTCAAACAAAACCGATGTCTTCTAGAATGAAGAAAGAATCGTATGCATGGCTAACACATTTGCGGGTTTAAAAAACAAATAAGCGTGCTGTTTACGAAATCATTTACGCTTTTTACTACGAACTTTTTTGCAGTTGCGAGCATGTCCTTCGAAACAAAGGACCAGAATTCATTGCAAACGTTTCCGAACGATTCCCAAACTTGAACAGACCGGTTCCGATCTACCATGCCGCTTCACCTGTTACAAACGTACCTCAGGCCATGACCAGTCATAGGTAAAATGTTTTCCACACTAACTCTACAAAAAATTTGTTTTAGGTTGCAAAACATAAACAAACATACACAATGAACATAAAGTATGTAACATTTCATTTTTTGACGCATCGGTAGAATAGATTTAATCGATTATCAGCAAGCTTTTATTACAACTTCGAGTATAGATGAAGTTTTTTCTTATTTTCTGACCGACTTGATTGTGGCGTGTTTAAATGTAACGCACACTTCACGTTGGACAGAGAACCGAAGTAATCAAGGCAAATTCTTCAAATACATTTCATAAGATTCTCACCTTCTTCCAATTCGTCGCCACAAATCATTGATCCAAGAGAGCAACGAAGAGTGGCGGAAAGAAGAGTAGTTGAGGAAATGGAATCTTCTCCTTTCGTGTCACAAGCAAGGTTGATAGGATTCAGCGATGACGAAATTCGAACTGCATTGCTCAGGTAGAGTGATTTTCTTTTGGAAAATAGATTTTTGAAGCCAAGCAATATTTTGTGCGAAGTGGGCAATTGTACCAGCCACGTTCATTTGCAGCTTTGGACTTCCCTTGAATTAGGATTTTTTGCGAAATAAAATTAGAATATAAAGCTTTACGATATCTTCAGAACTAGATTGATGCTTCATTCTTTCGCAGTTTTACGCACTAATGCGCATGTAAGACATTGAACAATTGATTACCGAATCTCCGAAAATTAAACGCATTTTTCACCAATTGCAAAATTAATTGTTTACAGACGGTTCGAAGGACACAGTGCAAGCTTCACGAGCGTTCAAAGTTTGGTTGAAGAAGTTATTGCTGCACAAGAAGCAAATGAATTTGCTTCTGTAGCGACTACTCGAACACCAAATCAAGATACTCCATCTGCATCGACAACAACCAACTTGTCTCCACGCCCTTCTGAATACCAAAGTTTGAAACAGGAATTAGAACGTCTCAAAGAGATGAGCTTGTGTAAAAAGTGTTTTCAATCTAAGGCTTCTGTAGTTCTTCTGCCTTGCGGACATCTAGTTGCATGTAGTGATTGTAGCAGAGAAATTTCAAGTTGCCCACTTTGTGGAGTAATTGTTTGTGAAGCAGTTCATTGTTACTTGGTTTAAATTTCATTGTTACGCGTTGTGCTTTTTAGTGCTCGGAGTTTCGCCAATCTTGCTTCCACTGTTTATCAGTAACGCACCAAAAATTGTGTTCAATCCTACGACACATTTTTTACAGGATGTCTTATTAATCTTTTTCGGGCTGGCTCAAGATGTCAGAGCTAGTTTATGTTATCTCTTGTGCCAAGGGATCACCAAATATGTGCTTTTCACAGGCGCCAGGCGTTTTCTTTACGTATAGGTACTAGGTACTTCATCTTGAGGGAGGAATTTTGGCAGTGACAGTAGTTTTATTGCAGCCAAATACCTCGTTACAACGAACCAACTTGTGTGCAGCGAAGACTATCTTGTTGCGATTGGAAAGCCCGAGCGGCATGTGCACAAAGCTTCGCACTGTGGCAGCAAGCAACAATAGAGATCTTGCGCCGGAAGCACTCTGTTATTGCTTGTTCGCGCCACATGTATTTGGTGTTGTTCTTCACGCACATCCCGTTCGTGGTGAATCACACATTCAACGCAACACCACCGGAGAGGTTGCAACAATGTACTGCTGCAAAATGTGAAAACAAATACAATGATAAAACTTCGCAACTTCATTTGAAGTTGGAAATGTTTACAATCTTGTCATTTCCTGTTTTTTATATTTACTATTCTTAATTTTTCGCATAAATACCAAGACATGGTAAGGTGGTAAATGCAAATTTACTCATTGTTTTTCATGTAACAAATTTTACCTTTTTTTTCTTTTTGATGTATTGTAAACACTGTTATATCTTTATTATCCACATTCGATGGTGTTCATGGTTTGCATGTCTTTTTTAGAATTTCGATATACAAAATTATTTGCAGTGGGTAGTGCTCGCTCTTCCATACCTAGAAGTAGCATTTCTTGCGTATTTATTTTCTCTATGTTAGCATTCCTTGCGTATTTCTTTTGGTCGATGTATTTATTGCTTTTTTACTGTTTTGTTTTTTACCATGAGCAACGCTGCTTGTGATGCTATAGGGAGCTTCTGCAGTTTTATATGACATCAGATGTTTGCATCATGTTGCGTCTACGTTGTGCGATATACGTTTTTAGTAAAATTTTTGTATTGTTGCCATTTCTATATTTTCCACACAATTTTTAGTGTGAAACATTTGTACCTTTCTTAAATGCTCAAAATGCTTGCTGATTTTCTATGGACGTAGCAATAAAAGTTGCGTGTTTCACTGCTTGAAATCCAACAACTGCTGATAGTGTTAGAATGCTGAGTATGATGACGTCTTATCACCGTTGGCTGAGTAGGATGACGTCATTTCGTCACCGTTGGCTGAGTATGATGACGTCATTTTATCACCATTGGCTGAGTATGATGGCGGATCTAAAACCCGCATGACGTTTTCTACGCACAAACAAAAATTTGCCTCTAAAAAAGCAGTTGTTTGGGGGTACAATGCATCAAATCTGTGTGCTATGTGTTTCGCTGCGCAGATACGATTTTGTTGTGAAAGTGATTAAAAATGGACGTCGGAAAGTCAAAAATAGTTTGGTCCGGAAATAACTGATGTCACATTTTCTGTCTATATCGCTTAGTTCTGACTTCTTAGTGAGCACCAAGTGCAAAGCTATATTTTCAGTGGCGAGTTTTCGTAATTCATCTACTCAAATTTTTTAAAGACTGCGTGGTCTTCTAACTTTAGTAAGTTGTCCGATATTCTTTCAACATATAGTTCTACTTTTCATTGCTTGAAACTGTTTTGCGGGAGTGTCTAAACTTTCTTGTTTTTTCACCGCTAATGTTGTTCTGACCTTTGATTATTCTTAAATTATGACTTATTTGTAGAAAGTGCTCGAAAAATGGATATTAGGCGTTTTATGAAAAGGAAAGGCATTTCTGATAGCCCTAGCAGAAAACACTTTCAGACAAACTATTGAGAACTGAGGTTTAACCAGCACAGACTAATGGGGTTGAAAGAGCAAAGCGTTTTGTGAACGTCCATTTGCGTTGCATCGTCAGAAACCTGAAAAGGATAAGCAAAATATAAGCAAGATTTGGACCTTGCCCCTCCTGGAAAAATTTCTGCGGACGCCCATGCCTGCTCCATGTCTTTTGCAAGTAATTTTGTTCTTCAGCTGAAAACAAGAGAAAAAAACTTATTTTGAACAAAGAAGATTATACTTCTAAGACCAAGATCAAACGTTGTTGTCTTTAGCAGACACCCAACTACTTCACTAGGGCCACAGTAAGCAAAAGCCGGTTGTAGATCAGTTAATTTTCAGACATCAGTTGCATCAAACAAAGTTTAGATACCTTAAAATGAGTCAAGCCTCGCAGGTGTTTCTTCAGTGACATTTTAATGTTGAACTGTGACAGTCTAAGTGGCATTCCTAATATTTCATCAAAATAGATAAGGAAAAATATTACTCGAAGTTTAATGTGAGGCGTCTGCCTGTTTCGCACCGTTGTTAGCCTACAGTTACACGATGCCAGAGGAGCCATGCCCCTCTGAAGTTTACCTTGACTCAACAAAATTCTTGTTTGACGTCATAGGAAATATATTTCACTGTATTTGGCTGACGTATTTAGTCACTGGCGTCCCACCCGAATGACAAGGTCTGGCATGGCTTGCCACAGCTGCATAAGGACGAATGACAGGAATATTTTGGAGCACAATATACTATACCCTTGAGCACTTGTTTCACGACCTTGTTTTTTCACACAAATAAAGTTTCTGTGACGCCTGTCAGTCCCTGAAAGTATTTGAAGAATACTTAAGCAATATATGTTTTAACAATGGAAATAGTGCATGTGTTTATATCATGTATGTTCATATGTAGTGCGTTCGCCACAACAGTTCGTTTTTTTTACCGCACATGGCCAAAGGAACGTTCCGAACTTCAGGGTTCACACCTCTGTATCTTCCTTTTATGTATATAACCTGAAACGCAGTACTGCGTTTCCATTACGCACCAATTCTTACTCCACAGTGTCAAGTAAGTTAGTTTTTTCCTTTTTCCTTCAAGGCAAAAGGTACTGTTTGTCTTCTTCATGCAATTGGTATTCGAAGAGAAACACGTGATGCGTTCAGCAACATACTGCTGCTATATTTGGGCAAGATATCACCATTGCATCAGTTGCAGACTTTCTGCCTAGTGCCAAATGCGTTTGTTGCTACACATACGTTTGTGTCTCGAGCGCATGACTGTCGCTTTACGAAAAGGAAGGTCTGTATGACGCAAAGCGACGTACCGAGTGCAAGGGGTGGATGTGAAGCCTTTGTCTGCTGTCGACAGGGCACCAAGCACTCTACAAGTGTTTCTCAACCTTTTTTGTGAACACCCAAATACCCAGCGTAAAGTAATATGCATAACTTCGGCGACCCCCCTAACAAAACACTTTCCACACAACTTTTCATAATCACAAAGTGAACTGATCTGATAACAGACTGATGAAAGAGCTGAAAAAAATCAAAATCGCTACCACAACCAGGATTGCCAGATTAATTTTTTTTTCNTTTTTATGCAAATGTTTTTTTCTGTTTAAATATAAAAATCTGCTTTACTGAAGTATTTCAAAGTGCTATGTTTAAAATCAAAAATAGAATGGGGTATTTTGTCCAAGTTTATAAAGCCTCAAAGGGTGCTTTAAATCTCAATAAGCACAACAACAACGGAAAATCAGCATTATCATACTCTCAGAAAAGTTCGTTTGATCCACATTAAGACCATCATTTACTTTCCAATTTATAACGATTCGTGTATTTCAAAAACAACTCATCTTCGTAAAAGATAAAACCAAACACGAAGTATGAGTTTGCCTCTGTACCCTTTTCGATGAGTCGTGCCAAATTAGTAGCCTTGCACAGCAACCGGAAGACAAAACTTTTAGGTAAGACTAAACATCTGAGAGCCGTCAGCTGAGCAGGTCACCCTGCTCAGGTTACCTTCGGACACTTTCACCTTTGGTAACCCAGCCCAAAGAGGCCAGAAACGTGCCCAATATGATCCAGGATTAACTAAAACGTTTTAGGCGCACAAGCGTTTTTTTTAAGAACGCAGTACTGTAATTATTCTGTAGCTCATCTAAACCGAAAAACACACTTCTTGAATTTCGTAAAACTTGTATTTTGTCGAAAACAAACACAATTTCCCAAAAAAATTTGGGCGGTACGCATAGTAAAGACACCACGAAAAGTCAGGAAAAGCGAAGAAATTGTGCCAGTAGTCCTTATTGGCGGTTGGTTGAAGATCAAAATCGTATTCTCGAAGCTTGCGGTTCTACACGCAACATAAATAATGTTGAGACGGGAAAATACGTTATTTTCATGATGTTTTTGCAATTGTCAAGCACGTAAGGTAACTTCTTCCCCAAAATTACCCTGGCAAACGTTTGATTGCGTTACACTATCGATCACAAATAAAGTAAAAGAAGGCGATTTCAAGCATTTAGCGGCGGCAGCCTTTCTTTTAGTAAGGTATTTTAGGGCAGAGCAGGGTGTGTTTTGACAGACTAATTTGCTATTGACGCTAGTGTCTCGCATGTGGCACTCGGAAGACTACTTGGGACACCTGTCGCTTGCAAAAAATCATTTTTTACACAATGATAACGTTCAACTGTGTTATGCAACGGAATCCACATTGCATGTAAACGGTTACCTTTCAGCAGTGTTTGCGGAATAGTCGAAAGTTGTCGACGCACACACGTGTCCCACTATTTCGTCACATGAAATTCGTGTTCTTTGGCTGCGATGGTTGGAAGGTTACGCAGCGTTGTCTGGTCGGCGACAGTTGATTGGCTTACGCTGCAATCCAGGAAAGGCGTTGTCCACACTAGGCGATAGCACCGCTTAAGGCAAGCTCTGAATGGAAAACCGCCTATACGCCAAAGGCTTGACCATATTCAGCGGCAACGTCTTTTGAAATACCCGGAGTTTCAAATAGGTGTTTTGCGGTTGATGCTCGTTGTACAGAAATGGGCATTGACGATGGTTGCATTCAATAAACCATGAAACACGGTAAGAGACCGCCTTTTCGGCATGCGGCTGCATGAATGAAAAGAGCACACTTGATCGGATGTGTCCACTCTACCTTTTATGGAATTTTAAAACAGAGTAATTTTAGGCTTGCTATTGTCAGAGATCAGTGACTGATCATACATGGAGGACAAATGGTATAATAACTTTTTATGGGTCTTGCTTGTGTCACTTGCAGTGTCATGCCTGCGCTGATCCCAAACGCACTTTGACCAGCAGAAAAATCTTTATTGTTAAGAATTTGGTCCGGAATTTCCCAGTTGTTTTTGATGTAAAGTTCCTACATACAGTACGTAAGCCGAAAGTTTCTCGCGACCTTTTGACAAGGGGAACTGACATGAGCCAGTTGTCGGCAGTGACATTCCTAACGCCGTCCCTGTGTTTTGTAACCAATTTTTCAGTGGAATATTGCGCCAAAGCTTTCGACTGGACATCAACAGACGCAGCATCAAACTTACCTGCATGCTGACCAACATTTTCCGCATCTTCAACTTTTTTGGTGTATTTTCCGGTGACGGAATGGCATTTAGCATGAATTTCGATCGGGCATCGCAAGCCATCATGATCTCGATGCCATACTTAGCAGGTTTATTTTGGATATGCAGTACATTCTGAAAGCACACCTGCCTCTAGTCTTAACCCCAGCAGTTGTTCCTTCACCGTAGCATGCTCACCAAGGCAGTAAATTCCTTTTTGGCAATTTTATAATAGCGTCTCAAATTTCCGGGATTGCAGCCAATTTGTCCTCGGCCTCTCGCATTGACCTAATATGTTTATCAACCTTCTTTCACTCATGGATGCTCCGTAAGTAGGGGTACCAAGCTCAATGTCAAAAATTTCCACTAAAGTCAAATAGTTTTCATTCTTGACACCACCCTGTAGGACCAGCTCATCTATCAAACTCTGCATTTGAAGAACGTCTGCGTTTCGGAAAGTTGTTTTGTACTTAGTTCACACATTCTACCGCAAGAGTGTACGGATATTGTTAGAGTGCTGCACAACTGCCTCGAGAATTGGTTTACCCACCAAAAGTAATTTCCCGGTGTCACACAGAAGCTTACTGGCAAAGTTTGCCCTGGTTGCTCTTGCAATGTTTTGCACTGATCTCCGCACAGAATATCGAATAGCCGGGTTGACCGACCTTAATTAGCAGTTCCTGCCTTTCATACTTATCTGAGAAAGTCGAACAGCAAATGTTGTGGCTTCAATAGCACTCGAACTTTCAGTTTTGGCGACGGCAATCGCACTTGAATTTGCAGGTGCGGCGGCGTCAATTGTAAAGATCCTACTTTGAACCGGGGCGTATCGGCGTGCTGCTTGGGTTGGGGAGGGCGTCGACGCTTCCTCGGCGTTGAAAGCTGAGGAGTCCTCGTCTGAGGAAGAAACGTTACCCGCTGTTGGAATGAAATTGTTGTCTTCACTGTCGGAGACTTCCGCCTCGTCTGCTGAAAATCCACTCAACTCAGTGTCTTCGAGAAGGTTGTCGACAGATTCATGCACCGCAGACCCACTTTTTCAGCTTACGCAGTATCGCTCTCCAACAGCCTTGTAAGAGGTATATAATTATCAAACCTAACATCAACAGAGCCGAGTCATTCGAATCAGAAATTTTGCTGTGATCAGAGTGAGCCATTTTCTTTGCTTTTCACAACCACGAAAGAAACCTGCGGGCCAGCGCTGTGCGCTTATGCTCCTGGCACAGGCAGCGAAGCCTTCTGACGCCAATCACTCAGTTAGAAGACTTAAAGATACTTCCTTTTCTTTTATAAAAAGCAAATCCAGGGCCCGTGTGCTGAATACAGTGCTTTGAAGTTTTACAAGATGTTTACAAACAACTACGTGCAAGCGTTCAAAATTGTTGGCGAGGCTTTGGACAGGTTTTAATCTAAAAGTCGATGCAACTTCATAAAGTGATCAGTTCAAAATCGGCGGTAGTAAACCTGTTCATTTGCCTGTTCATTGGCGGTGTAACATGAACAGGTTTAATCTAAAAGTCGACGGCGTATTCACTTACTATCTCATTGTCATGACACCCACGTGTTTTTTTGACAATTAAATGTGTTTAATTAAACTTGTAAAATCATTATCTTGATGATATTTTCTTAAATCACAGGTTCAAAAGCACTGGCCGGTCATCAAAAATGGTTGGCGTCACGCAAGCTTAACACGAGCGCTGCTAGTGACAATTGTGGGGTATGAGCTGGGCATCACTCTTCTATACGGATATTACCTCTATCAAAATTCCGATTACCGAGCACCAGTTGTATAAGTATTGCGTACGCTTCGTGCTTTAACCAGTACGGAAAGCAGTCAGGCAGGTAACTTCTTTTAGTTTCTGATTATAGCATCAATGTAATTGGTTCGTTGCTTAAAGCACATTGCTCTAGAATCAGCATTTAGGAAAAGGGCTTTTAATAGCATCATGAAAGCATCAGAAAAGCACAAGATCTTAGAAGTAGAAGCAAAATTTAGTAACATTAACTAAAACGCATTTTTGTTCAACAACGAGAAAAAAATCTCATAGTAGCGTAACTAGTTGTCACACACATGCACTAGCAGGCTTGTTTTGAAAAACCGTTTCAACTGAAACAGATAATTAGCATTACGCAGATCGAGTGGCAACTTTTTGAAGAGCGCCGGAACCTCCTAAAAATGTTCTGCAACCGCACCGCAAGAGATTGTCAGCGAACGAGTAGCGGAAATATTTTAAGAGTGAGAACTGGCAGTTCAGTACGGTATTTTGGTGCGAAACGCTGAAGTGTTCAATGAATCGAAACCAGACTTTTTAATTTGATCCTGTGAGAGTTTGAAACACCTACCGCTCGCATAGGTTGGTTGTTGTGTGGTCTCTTTCCTTTGCGTGTTGTTTACTGGACTGCTGCATTGTGGACAAATTGCAGTTTAAATAGCAATCCGTGAAGCAAGTGCCTTATAACGTTTGAATGCGCCTAGTCCCACTAATGAACACGTAGTGAGTTTTTGTTACCCGTTGTCCTGATCAGCCATCACCAAGAAAGGGTCAAATCTTTAGGACACAGGACAGCATATTAATTCCATTAAGTGCTAACGATTGCATCAATTGATATTACAAACAAACAAAATTCTAACTTTGTTGAACTCTATCCACTGCCCGTTCCCTTCTAAACAAAGAATGATTTACCAAGCACGGAACACATTTTCGGTCCATTTGACTGTAAAATATACGAGCTGAGCATCATCAATATGACTGACGACAAATTGGCGGACAAAAGTTTTCCCGGCCCAGGTTAGGTTCAATTCAGAGCATTGTGAAGGACGAGGTAATCCACTAAAAGGTGTTTACCGTTAGAAAGGTTAATTACCCCAAAACAAAGCCAATTCTAATATCGGTGCTTTTGATGATGGTATCGCCTGCTTAGATTGTTTACCAGACACCCATTTTGGGAAACATGGGAAATTTCAATCAAGGAGGCCAGGATGAGAAAAGTTCCCGATTATTGCGAAAATTACAGCTGTTCGTGAATGCTGTACTTTAAATTAAGTTTTCCTGTGAATGTTTGATTGCTGAAAGTCAACTTATCACGCCTATCATGGCCAATAAACAATGACTTAAACGTTGAATGGCACCGCTCGGTCTCACGATAAAATATGTTTTTCTATGAGTATTTTTTGCTAATGACTTTAAACAACACTTTGTCACAATAATCAACTGAATGCTCATCAGCAAAATAAAAGCAGACAGAAATGTCATAATCATAAAAATATGTTCTTCAAATTCTCCGTGTGGGGTGAAAAATTGTTTGTAAGAGCATTATAACCAATGCTTAGTCAAGAATCATTTGTACTAAATTTTCATTTATCCTTTTTTATTTGCGCTTTCCTTGAATAATATGACTTAAATTTAGCGATTTCTGGAGATTTAAATCTTCACAAGTAGATATTGAAAGCAACAAGCAAAACAGATGAGCATAACAGATGAGCAAAACATAATTTTCTGGGCTATAGGTCGTCCAATTACAAGATTATGTATTTGCAAAAATGTACTTTCTCTTAGATCTCACGTTTAATTGAAAGATTTGTAACAAACGTATGCTATATAACGACAAAGGTAACTTTTGTGCCAAAGACGTTACACTTGATGGAGCATCGTCAATTTGTTTCAAATTAATTCAAACTTCTAAAGAGAATAGGCAGTTTTTTGGGCACCATTGGCGCAATTCTGTTCCCCATAAAAAAACAACTTCAGAATCAGAGATACGTGATTTGATCACGAATGTTTTCAACTTTTTCAAGGGAATAGAATGAAAAGAAATGACGACGCGTCTCTATTGCGTACTAATTTTGTTCAGAACAAATATCCAAAGCACAACAGAAATAGGCACAGCAGGTTTTTACACGAAGTGTAACTTTGAATGTCGATTTTTGTGGAGAACCACCAGAAAAATTTGTGTTTCAAAAGTAGTTGAAAATGTTGTTGGAAAAATCTATTTAAATTTTATGCTAAAGTTATCAAAATTGCCTTTGGAAATTCTCCATGGTATAGTCTATGGAACGTGAAGTAAATTAAGGAACCAAGAATCAGGACTTTTTTTGGTTAGACCACCCTATTTGTTTGGGGCACCATGCGACTGCGTCTGTTTTTTGCGCTGTCAAAAGTTACCATTTATGAGAAACATTTTCTGTCTTATTGACCAAAGCAGTTGCTGCAATTTGCATAACCTTCTTGTTATTATTCGTTAATGGAAACGCAACTAAGTTCACATCGAAACTGTACCGAGTGCAGATTTATGAAGTATGCGGATTTTTTGGTACGTGTGGTTTATGTGCAATGCTCACCAAACAGTGCTGTTGAGTGGGNCGTACTCAATGTTTGTCGAGATAAACTTACAGCTTGCAAGCATTTTCCTGTTGTCCATTTGCAGTCTACTNTTGCGAATCAAGGCCATGATTTTCCAAACCACTGGAATTTTCCAANCCACTGTTCTTTTATCAGTGCAAGTATGCAAATCAATTCGTGCAGAGTGGAGTTCAAAATGTTGTTTCGTAAGATCTGAACTTGTGCGAACCTTTCCCGAAATCTTTGTGACGTGAAATCACTGCGCTTGACGTGTGATCTGTGACGCGGACTTTACCCGTGGGTGCACTCACGTGACCTCAGGTGCGCTGAACGGAAAACAATTGTAATGTAATGAATATCTAAAGCTCAACTGGTGTATCAATAAAAAGTAAAAGCAGATAAAACGTAAAAACGGATACTGCCAACGTTTCGTTGACGGTGCAGTCAACTTCATCAGGACGAATACAAGAGTGGCAAGCCATCTGCCAACCAAGCGTAGACCGGAGTTAAGCCTTAGGTATAATCATTACCAGCGCGGAATCACTAGACCTAATGCATTGAAGCGTGGTAGCAATCAAAGCAACAAC
>JGI24021J15306_10003771_pt1 | contig 17281 bp, 9 predicted proteins | sample Ectturendosymbi1_FD_15306 | JGI IMG/M metagenome (IMG submission 15306) | reverse complement strand
TTTGGAGAGGTGGTGGCAGGTCAGAGATGTAGATGTTGAGGTGAAGGGGTGCCAAGACTGATCATTGAGGGACGCCGATCTTGAGGCGTCGTAACCTGCTCCGTTTGCCGTAGACGGTGGTGAGGGTGAAGTTGCGATTACCAACCAACTCCATGATCAAGCGGACTATGCACCTGTCAGGTAGAAATCGCAGTAACCTGCACGTACAAGCTGCTTTAACTGCAGTGACAAAGGAGTTTATTGGTTCATAGTCGTCTTGTTTCTTCACAGTAGGTAGGTAGTATGAAATGTTTGCAATTACATCATTTGCGATCTTTTTTGGGGAGGAATTGAAGGAGTTTGGGTTTACAAGGGAGGAATGTGAAAAAAACTTTGAGAACCACTAATTTAGCCGTTCCCGCAATTTCTCGCCGGCTAGGATTTGTAGTTCCGTGTAACTTTATTTTATTATAGATCACGTTTTACAGCAGTTTGGACCTTTTGTCGTGTTAATCAAAACAATGAGAAAAATTCNATTTACCCTAAATGCGATTGAAAACAATAACGTAGGCTATCAGGCAAGTGTTTTTCACAACCTGTAATTTATTAGATACAGAAAAATTCGTTCATTTATTGAAAAGATTTAAAATAGTCTCGTTTTCTTACAGCTCTTCTGAAATTGTACACGTACATTACCATGCGCCTTTGACGTTTGACCATGAGGAGCAAGAAGAAGAGCAAACTTTACCAACGCAGAGTGATCAACCGCTCGCTGCGTGCAACGTTTCCCAAGGTAAGCATATTACTGATCGGGTTCAAAGTAAAATATGTTCTGTATCTAGTTTTTAGTACAACAGTTAACCAAGAAGTTGCAGGCGTGGTATGTAGGCCTACAAAGGAACTTGCGAAAAGACGCACAACACAGAGCTCTATTGCTCATTTTAAAACAGACTGCAAAGTGAAAAAATCAGAACACGACCAACTTCATGTGAACAGGCATCACAAGCAACCTCAACTCAGGTTTTATTGAACTATTTAACATTTCACCGCATAACGTTTTCTGAAAATCAAAGAGACGACTCAGCGGTCAACGTCAGTTAGAACAGGGCTTCTCAAACTTTTTTGTTCTGCGACCCATTTTGAAACAGGTTTTTCTATGGGACACTATATCGTGGTTAGCCTAGAATCTCAATGATATGTGTAAACGTCCCATTACAAATCTCAAGAGGCATTTTTGTCTATGGCGAAACCATACAGTACAAATGCACTTGATCCGCAAAAGTAACTGTACAGTAATAAAACAACCACGTAATGGAAGCAATAAGGTGAAGAAAAATTAACAAAAAACAATCCAGTTAATAGAAGTTATCACGCACAACTGATGGGATGGATGCGATTGATGATTTTTGCACAGATCATCCATGCGTAGATTGATACAAGACAACGGAGGACAAAGAACATTATCAACACTTTTCAAAAAGGATCAGTTTATGCACTTGAAGATTATCAATTTTGAGAATGCCTCTTGACAAACATATGTTGTGCAAAAGGCTCATAGTTTATGAATGGAGATCAGAAATGACTATGTATTCATTTCTTGTTCTTGCCCAAAAATCACAAAATCCGTTTTGAAAATTCCATTGCAAACTTTTGTCGTTTAATAACTCCGCAAAGTTATCCTGGAATGGCAGGTGTGTGGCCTCCTGAAATTTCAATTGTGCATGGTTTGCGGATCCAACTTTTCCTGAAGCAAATTCCAAAGTACTTCTCAAACTGTGTGTGAAGCTCTTAACTTTATACTAAAACTAAGCGTGTTTTCAAAGCAGTTAGCCTAGCCCTAGACTAGAGCTAGAGTTCTAGACACAAGTGTGATGAGTCTAGAATGGCGGAATGAATGCAACAAGGTCAATAGTGGTCAGTTACGTTAAAAAGTCATGACGTAACAACGCATAACTTACGCTTAGTTGATTATTATTATTTGATAGCTCAGGCAGACATCGTAATAGGCTAAATAACTGAAAGCATGAAACAAGGTATTTCCCTTAAAAACGCAGTAGAAATTGATTCACTGCAGGTCTACTTTCAAATTTATTGGAGAGTTTGCAAAAACTTTTATATCTGATTTGTCAAGCCAATTTGTTTCTCGACCCCAAAATTACATTTCGCGACCCTTTTGGGGTCGCAACCCATAGTTTGAGAAGCCTTGAGTTAGAACAATTCACTAGGCCCAAAAATGTCCGATTGGTTTTGAAATAGATCGTTGGCTTTGGTACTTTTTCAATGTGAGCAAGGATTATAGCAGACGAACAAAAGCGTTGTTAGCTCAAAAACAACTGGAGTGTTTTTGCGCGTTTATGTTTTGCGTCACAATGGTATTGCGGCATGCTGCGTTACCGAGTGCATAAATATTTTTCTAATTTCGATGGTTTGTAACTGTAATCCTGTCTGTTGGCGTTAAGCAAGGATAGTCTTATTCTTAGCCATCTTTTTATTCTCAGGATCAAGCCAGTTGAAGAAGCATATATGCGCTTTATTTCATCAACAAATCTCTGCTGCAGCTTTGTTGGGCTACGAGCGGGCATTGAAGCATTGCCGACATCAGCTAGCTAATGAACGGTAATGATTTTTGTAAGTGTCGGTTTCTTTCACCTCACGGACTCGTCTACCCTGCAAGCCTTGTGTCTTTGTGCTTGCAACTTTTTGTCAGTGAAGTGTTTGACCGGCGTTTGCCATAAATGTAGAATATATGCTTTGGCAGATTGCAACCAGGAAGAACAAACTGGGCAATTGCCCTCCGACACTGACAAAAAATTCAAGTTTTGGAAAATTGACAATTTTTACATGGTTTTTCATATATTTAAAAAAATTTTGACACCCGGAAATGTTTTTATACCATCCCCAAAAATGTTGCTTGCATGTGGTTGAGTTACAGGATATTGCGGCAGCGAAGACGGTGAAACAAAATCTAGTATTTTGAACAATAAAAGATTGAGAAATGGGCGAATAAATTTCACTTACGGTGCGCAAGAAATGGGCGATTAAAGATTTCTTACACGATTTTCATTTCTGAGATCGTCATGCAAGAAGAATCGGTTGAAGGTCGGCCAGTCAGAAATTACGCTAAGAGGGCAAAATAATTCTGATTTGAACAGAAAAGACCTTGAAATTTACAAATGTATGCCCTGCATTTCTCCTGTCTGCACATTTCAGACGCAATTGATCAGTTTGCCCCGTGCACGACTCTGAAGCTTTGCGAAAGTGTGACTTATGCCAAATCAGCAGTCCCTTGTTGTTTTTACACGATATTTACGCCTTGAGTATAAGTTCTAGACCACCAAGCGTTTAAGTTCACGTTGAATTAACTTGCGATTGTGTTCACACTGGGAGTTAAAACATTTAGAAAAGTGAGTGAAAAACAGAACTGCATTCCGCAAGGCAACAACAAGTTAACAAATGTGGGTGACCTTGACGGTCTACGGACGTTTCATCAACTTTCTTGGTAAACAGGTGACCTTGGGAATGCTTTGTTTTGACGAAACTGCAAAAAGGGACAACACCCGACCCTAAGATGACAACGGAGAGAGAACGCTGTGAAAGCTTGTGTCATTCGTCTTGCTGTTTGCGATGGTGTATTTCCGTTGTTCGACTGCTATGTGCGTCGTACAGTGCAGTGATGTCACAGTTGATGCAATACCCACGTGTCTTGCTACGTAATCTGAGCAAGTTGCACGCTGTGTTATCGCGAGGATTCCTTGTTGTCTATAAAACTGACACACGTGTTTTGGTAATGCTATGCATATCACGTACACAATGTTAATAAGGCACAACAGCCAATAATCCTCTACTTTAACTAGTACTGAATTTCGACTGAATTTCAATTTCGTAGATTTTTGACAAATTTATGAAGCTTTGCCTCCATTTGGTCCCCTTCAAAATTTTCGACTAGGTGTGGCTTTCGTTAGCGACATCCTTTTACAAGGGCCACTATTTTATCATTAAACTTTTATGGAGAATGTTCGCAAGCTTTCACAATCCTCAAGATAACAATTATGTAGGGCCTTATTTTAACATTTCAAATAGTGGTGAGGGGCATGATACAAAGGCCAACAAAAATGTTTTATTTTCAAAAGGCTTTGAATAATGGCCAGTTTTTGAAGGACCTTACAAATATGGGACAGTTTTTAGTGTAAACCTAGGTCGCTGAATTCGAAAATTCACTTAGTTTGCTGTTTTGGCTCTAGTGTTTGGTATATTGAATATCCCCATATTTGTAAGATCCTTCAAATTTATCCCCCAAAATATGTTCAGTTAACGATTTGTTTCTAGGATGTTGGCCTATTGCTGTACGGCCTCTTGTATTGATTAACTACTCATCAGTGACAGGAATTGCATTTATAGGAGGTAGTGGTTATGCGGTCAACACGCAGATGTTGATACAACGATCCAGATGTATTCTGTTACATGTGTAGGGAATATGTGAGAAAAGAGCAACGCTTCAGTGTACGTGATTATAGCAAAATGGCATACCAAGCTTATTTGGCATGAAACTGGGGGATCAAGATAAGCCATAGGCTCCTCACAAGATGTGTAAGAATTGTACTGAAACCCTTAGCTTGTGGACCAAGAAAAAGTGAAAGCAATGAGGTTGGGCGTGCCTGTGGTTAGGTGAGAAACGCAGAACCACCCCACGATTGCCACGTGGACATGGTATAGGATGGAACCGTTACAAAAACAAGTCGTTGTATTATTCTGGTAGCCTATAGAGTCTAGACAAGGGGTTCCCAACCTTTCTTTGACCTTGTATCCCTTCAGCATTTCAACAGATGAGCATGTACCCCTAAAATTTCTTGTGACAAAAAAGCTGAGGAAACCAAGGAAATCCACTGAATTTTTAATAAAACTTTAAGATTTTTGGAACTATAAAGGTGATATTCACTGATACATGTATAAATGTTTGCAAATAAAAAATATAATAATATATTTTCCTTCCATTTCTAACTATAAATGTACCCCTTCAGATAGGCAAATGTACCCCCAGGGGTACATGTACCCCAGGTTGGGAACCCCTGGTCTAGAAGATCAGTGCCACACTGCAATGAAGTTCCTCTCCCGATTTTATCTTCTTTTCCCGACCTTTTTTTAGATGATAGTTTGTTTGAAATAAAGTAAGAAACAGACAGTGACTGTAGTAATTACAGTTATTCTATGTATATATGCTGCAGCTACAAGTTTACCAACAACTGTTGAGAAGCCTTTCGGCCACGGCCAGGTCAACCACTTAGTTAGAGATCTGCTTTGCCCAAAGAAGTAGCTGAGATCTTGGCTTCTCTTCTCAGTTAATACGGGATTCTTTAACATAACATTTCACCATCACGGAGATAAGTAGGTAGCGGTTACTTTGGTGAAGAAGACAACTTCGTATTTTGCAACAACATTAAATGGTCTTCTGACTGCAATAGGTGTTCCCCGCACAAGCCGGATGAGTTGCGGTTGTTAATCGACAGCTGTAAACGAAATTAGAGTTGTGCCCTGCTGCATAATGGCAACAAGTTCGCTTGTATCTAAGTTTGTCACGCCGTGATTTTGAAAGTGCGCTACTTACCTGTGGAGAGGATCCTGAGCAAGCTGTGCTGCAACGAACACAAATGGGTGTTAGGCGCTGATTAAAAAATGGTCAACTTTTTGCTAGGGCAGCAAGATGGTTAAGCTATTTCAAGTTCCCATACTTCCTTTGTGGGAAAGTAGAGGTTTCTGTATTGAAGGAGTTCTTGGGGAAAACGAAAGCAGACATTGTGTGCCGAGTTCCAGACTAAATTATTCAGACGCCCAGGATGACTTATCTCCGCCTGAAATTTGGTCCACATCGCTTTCAAAGAGATGTCTCACGTTTTAAATCTCGGTATATGTTTTTTATGCAAGTAAGAACTATCTTTTAGAACACAGTACTTGAATTAAAACATGAAAAATACAAACAGTAGAGAATCTTCAGAGTCTCTTCGATGAATTGTTACCTTCTTGTTGAAACAAGAGCACTTAGATCTGTGTTAACATTTTTCGTTACGACACAACGAATATCCCAGTAATGATTTGGCAGGTTTGAAAGGAACAATTAGTTAACCCTTTCGTGCATACAATGGCAGGTGGAATTGTACTCTGGTACGACGGAAAGAAGGTGTCTATGTACGACATGAAGATGGTGCGTTGCCACATGGATTACGAGGTAGGGACAATTTCATGTGTGTTTCATTTGTCTCCAAAAATTGTAACAGATGGCTCTGCTGACGGCTACGAGATCCATTATATGCAAAAATCTCCAATGCACTTAAATGTGAAGTCAGAAAAACGTAACGGATCGATGTAGAAGTAGAATGACGGCGAACAAAACGTTAGGAGTTCGCATGCGCCACACGAAACAGCCACCAACTGCGGTTATGTAGGTTTTCAGGCTAACGTCTCAACTGTTGGACTGTTCGCAAACAGGTACATTGCGTTGAATCACGGAGTATTACTGGGAATTACGCAGCAAGAATGCACAAAACATTAAACCATTAATGAATCTACTATAAAGCGTTATGCTCTTTCATCTTTGCTCGGTCTAACTTATCTTGCTTAATTTCCTAGAGACCTGATGGATCGTTCTTACAACCGCTTATACTAGCGCTTTTGTTAAAAAGTACTATCACAGCACCTTTTGCCCAAATCCTTAATCGTGTCCACATCCTTGATGCCGTCAAATTTACTTTATCTATAGCATGTTCATCTTCCAATTCCTTAATTGACAAGTGCAATCCCGATTGCTTATCCATCAAACTCCATTTCAAACTAAGAGCTTGTACCAGTCCTAACCCCTTCCCTCGTAGGTGCGTCACTTGCAGTTTTTGTCGCAGCGAAGAGCTCGAATAAGAACGACTCGATCAAAAATCACTTGTGCTAAACGAATATCATTCATTGTACTGCATTTTTCTCCATAACAAACATTCGCAAAGATACAAGAGTCTTGTACTAGTCATGCATACTTCAGATCTAGGCATTTTTGTTACGCATTTCATGAAGAACAGTTTGGAAAGGTAATCCTTAATGCAGATGCACATGTTCTTATGTTATACAAACAACACTGCAGACTACAGAGCGAACTCACAATTTGTATGCTTAGATCCTTTATATTTAAAAATCGCCTCCAGAAATTAGAAGAGGTTCTCCAAAAAGTATGTCATTGCTTCATAATAATTAAAAAAGACGGTGTTGTTTTCTTCTAAATCGCCATTTGCAAATGTGTGCTTAATTTAAACATATCTTGAAAAGGCTTGCGGTCTTCAATCGTGCAAGATTTCTGCAAACTTCGCTTTGTATGTGATGTTGAGGTGCCTCAACCCTGTCACCGCATGTTGAAACTAGAAAACATGGCCGAATTTGTTCAACCCCTCGTTAATGTGGCCATTTTTCAAACAGATCTAAGCTTTGAGCTTGTAACAGCATTGCCCGAAAAATCCTGCAGGTTTTTAATCAGAGCGTAATGATTCCTAAAAGTGTCTTACTAAATGTATCAAACATTTTTTGTTTTTACTCGTATCTCAAGTTGATGTGATTTGAACACATACAACACAATCACCTGTTTGTCTGCTGAGCGTACTGGGTAACTTTTTGCTGGCTTTGTTTTCCGTTTCGTAGCAATGATACAATCTGTTCGTACTCATTTAGGAAAAGAAGCTGCTTTTTATTACGCCATCGCCGGAGCTGGCATCGCATACGATATCGCAAAAGCTTGCGCGGCAAAGAAAATAGACACTTGCATTCCTGACAAGCCGTACGATGAACGCGCAAGCTCCATTGCAGAGCATCCACAAAAGCTATCAACCGCCATTAGCCAGCAGAGCGAGAATCGGAAGAGAGAATTGTTGAAAATTCCCCCTCTTGTAAGTTTTCTGTTCAAATAGCTCTTTTGCATTCGTGTCCTGTTGTTCCTGAAGGTTGATTTTATACCATTTAACATTACCTTTTAAGTTTTCTGTTATTTTCTTTTTTTAAATTACGCGTAAATCAGCTTCAAGAAAACAGTCTGCCGGGTACAATCAAGAAATCCCAAGCTGAATGCGTCAAGCGGGTACAATACCCAAAATAAGTATCATTTTATTGTTATGAAGTGCCAGCGCGTAAATTTTCATTAGGATTACTGCAATTATATTGCACAGCGTTCAAGTTTAGCCGCCAGTATAAATATTATAAAAACAACAACACCATCACAAAAAAATAAACGTTTTAGAAAAAAGCTGAGAGCTTTGTATTGGTTTATGAAGTCTGTTTGATTTGCTATTTCGCTTGAATGTGACATCTCATCAAACAAAAACGGAATTTACATTTCACCACAACCAGAAGCTCACAAAAGCTTTTGTGGTTTTCGTTTGAACTATCACCAGTAATGCACTGGCCCAAGAAATGTTGCGGACTCTTTTCTGATTGAGAAGCTGAGCACATTGCGTACAAGTTTTTTCTTATCAAAAAGAGGATGTCATTCTACAGTACTTTCAAAATTAATATAAACAAGCTTACGCTGTTCCCGTAAATTAGCAAGCGCTGTACTAATAATTATCATTTAAGTATTTTCAATAACTAACTGGATAAAGTGTACTGTAATGAGCACTTTTTCGTTAGCTGCGTTCTTTTACCTTGATGTCAGGTGCTCAACAGAACGTTAGTTTACAGAAAGTCGTTCAAACTGCGCTTGACAAAAGTTTCGAAAATACAATGTTTTCTTCAGCGTTGGAGGTGGTGGCCAGGTCCGCTGAACGTTAAATTTACTTGGAGGCACAGCAAGCAGTTGTTCAACGAAACTTTCAGAAACCTTTCCTTCAACCGATTACAACTGCACAACATGAACATTGGCCGAGAGGTTAGTTGGAGAAGATATTTTCATATTGTGTCGTTAATCAGGCAACGTGTAAAGTAAAAAACAAGAAAAATGTTGATTGACAGCAGGAGCTTTTGTTTTGCTGAACCTTGTCGGTGCTGTTGGGAAGAAACAATTAGACTTCTCAAAATTAGTTGTTCGTTTGGGATTAAAAGTTCCAATGTAAATTTGTTCCCCAGCAGGAGACACTCTTTGCACTGGAGGCATTTTTACTCAGCCAAATGGTTTAGTTGTAGACTTGGAGTGCAAATTTGAAGAGACCACTGGCAATATGTTCTTTCAGTTCATAGGAGATACTTTTTTTATGGCAATTGTAACTCATGTCTGCGTTTTTATCGCTACACCAGTTCCACTTTTCCACCGAATAATGGCAACAGTGAAAACATTTCAATTTGTTGAACACATTTCTTAACTGATTGTACTAGCTTTGATAGCGTGTAATCAAACATTTGAAACAATTGTCAAGACCTTGAGAATTGATTTCAGTGCTGCTTACTGGCAAAATGCAACACTAATACAACAAAAATGGGCGTTGGTTTTTGTTCTTTTAACGTTGAAATAAAGCGAAGTTGCAATATAAAATAAGGCGCAATGAAACTTTTCATCCTTAGGAATTTTTATGCAAACTTCAGGTCATAGGTTTTGTGAAGTATGTGGAAAAATAAAAATAAGAAATTTAGTAGTAAAACTTTCGTTTCGCCATCGTGATTGCGATTTATTTCGAGACAAGTAGCGAGATATTTTGCCCTGATTCCACACTTTCCTCAGTTTCAATAGCAGTGAAATTTTGTTAAATTTGCAACACTGCTTATGCATTTTTCATATTTTGTAAGCTTTGGTTTATCAATTGAAGGAACTTTGTAATAGCAACATCGGTCTCAGTTTTGGTATTAGGAAAAAACTTTGTAATTAGCTTTTAATGGCATTAGTGAAAACCTTTGTAAACCAATAATTTTAACCATGGTTCTTCACATGTGTCCACTTTAGGCTTTTACAAAAGATTTTAGCAGCATTTTAATTCTGTTGTTTTGAAAACTTATAACTAGATCTACACACATACAACATTTGTTTGATTTTGGTTGATTTGACAACAACAGCATAAACACCACTTTTCTTGCAAGATCAACTCTAAATTAATTTTTCTTTCTAAAGAAGAAAAGTGATCCCGGAAGAAACCAGATGGTTGACGCTAAAAACTTTTGCTTCAGGTTGTGGAAAATTTGGTTCAGCTATCATGCAACTGCCACGGGGTGTCCGGGGCGTGTACAACCGCGTTGTGTTGGAAAAAATTACCCAACTTTACAGTTGTGGCAAAACGTTTGAAACAACTCTACAACCAAGCTGAAGTAGCTGAAAATGGAAAGAAACGCTTAAATGAAACAGGTAAACTGTATAACGTGGTTTGTTAATTGATGCCTTTTTGACAGGAAGTCGTTGTTTGCCAGCAGAGGTTTTCGGTCTGTTCTGCAATTGCACAGAAGTCGCATTGTTTATTGCAGTTGGACCAAAGCCAAGTTTGAAAACATATTTTCATAACTGTAAACATCACAGTATAACCTCAAGACATTTGTCGTTTTTCCAACTGAAAAGCGATGAATGTCGTTGCCAGCAAGATGAAGTAATAAAAGTGAACGAAACGTTCGACTTACTGTGTATGCTTACAATGAAAGTGAATTATCCTGCTTTGTTGCAAGTTAAAGAGCCCATGAACTCTATTAAAAGGTCACGTTATGGCAGTATCCCATTACAGCTTTATTTCCTGTTGATGCTGTCACGGCTTCATCCACGAATTTGACTAAGGAAAAAAAGGTCAATTTGAAAAGATCGCATTTTCGTTTGTTGTTGGTAAGAATGAAGAAAAGGCTTTAATTTCTGTTGAAGATCTAAGGAAATCGTAGAACCACAGTCGGCACCACAAAAGGTAAAATTTTGAGGGGGCACTACACGTAAAAAAGGCATACAGTACATTCACGCTTTTAAGACAAGCGACCAAATAGGTAACACCTGTGTGTGGCCCCAAAAACAAAGATGGCCTTGGGCCCCGCGCTCCGTAAATCCGTCCCTGGCTATAAATACAAATTCCTTTTTTGCAGTACTTAAATTTAGTGAACCCACTGTACGTTCTAAGATTAAATGTGTAGGAAAATTATTTTAACTGAAACTGTTGACACAAAACGCGTTTTCAGACCCTGGTGCATGCCAACACAAACAAGACAATTCCTATAGGAAAGACAGGAACCATTGGTTTTTCAAGTTTTTGTGCACTGCAGTCGCAGTTGCATTTACAAAGAAGTCCTGCATCAACACCACACCCAGGTGCCGCACTACTCAAATCTAATCCCAGCGCCAAATCTGTTCCTCATCGTTTTTCGTTGTTGCTTTTCATCAATTTCGTAATGTGACTGAAAACGATTGTCTAAATACATTTCAGGTAGACAAAGAAAATCGCAAACAGGCCTGTGGTACTCCAGAAAGACAAAGTTTTGCGTCCCGAACTCTCGGCAGGATGTTTTGGGAATGAGAGGCCGGGTTTGTAGGAAGGAAGATTGCAGTCAATGGTGTTGCAATGGGTTTCACGATCAATACGTTCTGGAAACGTCCCGCTGCAATTGTACATTTGAGTGGAAGTGCTGCTGCGTTCGGTGCAGGACATGCGAAGAGCGGAGACTGAGGCGCTTTTGCGACTGACACACGTGCAACGCGGTTTTCTCTGAAAAAACGGACTGGGTAGACGGCTGTTTTTGAGAGATTACCGTATTTACGCCAGTTACCTAAAACACCTTGTAACTGACGCCCATACAAGTGCTTCATTTGCTAAATCCGCTCTATTTGAATAAGGACTGAAGGATGCGTGATTTTACGTGAAATCGATTTTCTATTAAAAATATGCTGATCGATTCCTTGCTTACTCTCATTTAGGAGAGTACTTATTCCGCTATTTCTCTTCATTTCTTTCGTACGTAAAAGTATCAACTTTTTACAGCCGGTCAGATTCGTACTGTGTCTGTACGTAGCCCGGTATCTGCTCCGGAAAAAAACATTCCGTACAGATACGTAGACCGGTTTGTACAATTTACCGCAGTTTGATTTACAAAACATTTCGTATTCCGAAAATTCCCGTTTATGACTCTGCTACGCCGCAAATTTTTCTGTGTAACTCTACGTCGTAGAAAAATAACTCTACGCTGAAATCTTTTCTGCTGTGATTTATTTTATTGGCGCTAACAATAAATAAATGTTTTATCTCAAGTTGATGTTCAACGACCAGGACACAGAACCTGATTGTCCATTCGAGCACCCCCTACATTCCTTTAATTTTCTGAAAAAAGCTTGAAGCTTATGACCGAACTGCGATTAGTACTTTTGTAGCTGTAACGAGGTTATTCAAACACAAATTTAATGTTGGCTTTGAAGTTTGCTGGATTGTATAAGTACTTGATCGCAAGCAGTGTCTATCGTGACATTGCACGTGTCTGTAAGGAGCTTGTGGGAGAGAAACTCTAAACCAGAACCGTCACCAGAAAGTTTTCAATAGGGGCTTTACGTTTTTGCAGGGGGCCTTGATATTCCAAATTTGACACAAACTCCACTGATTTATAGCGTTTCATATTTCGATTTGGGGGAGACCTGGAGCTTTGCTTGGGGGGCTAAGCACGGTCTAAACCCAGCTAAAATACAACTCATGGATTCGCCCTTTCACATTCCAGCAGACACATTTCGCTCTGCAGCACTTTTGTCAGCGTCTCGGTTGTTGATATAAGCGTACCTACGAGGCAGCGAGCTGAGTCCTGCAAAAGTTTTCCACGTCAAACGTAAGCGCGAGCAAGGTTTGACAATTTTTCTGGGAAAAATGTGTTTCTGACGGCTAAAAATATCAAGGCAAAGGGCCAGCCAGCTGCAGAATAAGACGGCTGAATTCTGAAACTATGAAAACGATACCTTGGAAGCATTAAGTTCTAATATTTTTTTATTCTCTTCGCTTTGATTATTTTGGGAAAAAATTGCCGGAATTTCTAGAAATTCGAGATGATGCAGATACGGTTTTCATCAAAATCCCGAGTCACATCTACCATAAAAAATCACCTGCTGAGAGATCAAGCGTGGTAGACGGTCGATGGTGGACTTACGGTTGGGGTCCCGAGGCAAGGCTGTAAAGGGAGGCCCTCTGATGATGTCATCATACTCAGCCAACTGTGATATAACCTTTTGATCAAACCTAGAGATACGTTCCTGAGACTATGGCATGACTGACATAACAAAAATGCACACGGGTATTCATGATACATAACTTTAAAGGTGCTGAAAGTTGGGAAAACAAAGCTAGCAACGCATATAAGTTAGCGTTAGCAAGTTTGCATCGTCCTTCACTTACCTAGTTTTGCGTCCTATTTCTCTGCATTCACCATCAATAAACTAGAAAGTTTGTAACACACTTTCCCCCCTGAAAAATGCTTATTTTCCTGAAACCTCGGGCAACAACCAAGCAGATTAAAAACACAAATTGTTTCAAATTTCATCCTTTTAACTACATTCAAGAACATGGCATACATACAAAAGCATCCAATCTGAGACTTGTTTTGATAAGCTTTGAGGCTGGATGAATCAAAGCTGCCCTCATCTTGCATTGACACTAGTTGTTTGAAGAATGTGCAAAAGTAGCAAATAATTCATCATATACCTATTTACAAAGATTGCTACACTATATTATGAAAAGTTTCATTCTCTGACAGCAGAACCGTCGCCAGAATGTCTTCAATAGGGGGGGAGGGCTTTACGTTTGTGCAGGAGGCCTTGACATTCTGAAAATTGATCAAAACTCCACTGATTCATAGTGCTTCGTATGTTGATTTGGGGGAGGATTGGAGCCTTGTTTGGGGGGCTAAGCTCACCCAAACCCCCATGGCGATGGGACTGTCTAACAGTTAAAAATATATCATTTGGTATGCATGTTTGCTCTTACTTGATATTGTTTTTTAAGAATTTTTTGTAACAAATTTTAACCCACAGTTTTTTAAGATATTGAAGTTTATTTGAAGCTTTTCTTTATTTACACATTAGAAATGTTGATGGTCGCTTTCAGCAAAAATCGGATCACAGCTTATTTGCAAGTGGAAGATTAATTTTAACTACTATGCAGTCAACACATACGCTTGAAATTCTGGGTTCACTTTACGAAGCGTACAAACCCTGGGTTAACTTTACGAACAGAAAAAAATTTGCAACTCAAAAGTCCTAGAAAAACAAAAATACTAAATTCTAAAAAACAAATTGCATACTAAGTCTCACAATCCAGGAGGTTTCAGCAAAAATTGGATCACAGTTTACTTACTTGCAATTGGAAGATCAATTTTGAATACTTAGAAGAGCATGTCAGTTCCTAAAATAGTGAAATCTTCCAGGCAACGATTAAACCAATAAATCAATATTATCATCATGAAAGTCCGTTGCCTGAACCAGGCATATAAACCATAAAGGCCATTGCGTAGGCAGTCTTCCAACTTTTTCCATCATATAGGGGAGTTGCAGGATATGTGGAGTCAGTGGTGTAGGAGGCGGGGATGCAGGAGATGAAAGCACACCCCCAAAATTTTGATTTGTCGAAAATCCCTGAAAATCTGGGCAAAATTCCTGAAAATCCGGTAAAATCCCTAAATTTCTAGGCAAAATCCCTGAAAATCTGGGCAAAAATGGCGCCCAACGTTGTTTGACTTCAAAAAATGCCGCCCGACGTTTGCAGAAAAACAAATGAAGAACTTTGTTGAGGTCACACCAAAGAAAGGTCTTCATGATTTTTTTGGGAGAAAATGTGTAGGTAAAAGTCGAAGAACTAGTTTTCAGACAAGTTTGGGGAAATTCGGGCAAAAATCCTTCGCACCCCCAAACATTTGCTTGCTGCTTCACCTATGCGTGGAGCGCTTAAATTCATCCAGTCCTTGAGCTGGTCCAAGTACATTTTTCTTGGACGTCCTCGTGCTTTCTTGCCACAAATTTTCCCACAAATAGCCGGATGTTCTAGCTGTTGTGACCTGATAATGTGTCCAAAATATTGGAATCGCCTCTCTTTTGCAATTATGATTAGAACACAACAAAGGCGTCCTCATTAAGTCACACATCATTTTTTCTAGTTCTAACTGAGAAAACTGCATAATCCTCAAGGCCACACGAATGTATCGAAGCAAATTTATGCAACTGTAAGAATCAATTCGATGCAATTTGATTTGAGTGTCATTGACAGTTGCAGCCAAGTCGACGAGGGTAAGTTTGCAGGATCAACCGTTTACTTTTTGTGGACGATTTGGTCCTGCTAGCTAGAATTTTCTGAAAAGGACCTTCAGCATACACTCGCCCGATCGGTTTTCTGCTGCGTGCGGCCAAGACAGAATGAAAATCAACACTGAAAAGACCGAAGTGTTATGCCTCTCCTGAAACCCGAAACATGTATGCTGCAAGTGAGCGGCAATACACTGCAGCAGGTTGAGAAGTACAATTACCTTGGGGTGGTATTCACGAGTGACGTAGGCGGAAAAGGGAGATTGATACACGAATTGGTAAAGCGAACGCAGTTTTTCTTGAGCTTTATCGCTCTGTGGCAGTGTTTTTCAATCTGGGGATCGCGACCCCCAGAGAGGTTGTGAATCTTTTTTGGAGGGGTCGCGAGCAGATAATTTATGTACACAGCTATATTACATTTGCTTTATTCGTGTTTTAGATGGGGGTCGTTGGGTTATAGTGACTTGTTATAATTGGTCGAGGTACAAAAAAAAGTTGAAACCACTACTCTGTGGTGACAAAACGGGAGCTCTCAAACACAGCCAAGCTGTCAGTTTTCAAATCAGTCTTTGTTCCGATCCTCACCTATGGTCATGAATCTTGGGTAATGTCCGGAAAAATATTGCCTTAAGTGCAAGCGGCAGAGATGGGATTTTTACGAAGAGTTCACGGTATGACACTTCGCAACACGCGTGCCAGGGGTTACTGATCCCTGAGAACAGACATCGTTTTTTCTTATTTTAGGCAACATTTCGTACAGCATATTGGAACTGTAAGGCCTATTTGTTCCAGTAAACACTGTAACTCAAACGGCGAGACCGTGAAGTTACAAAAACCTGCTTTGGGGCACATAGGCGTAGACAGCTGGGGTGCGGGCATGGGACCATGCTCCCCAATTTTTTAGCATGTATAGTCATTTTGTGCTTTGAGAAGCGGCGTCCCATACAAAAATACTGTTGCTCGCCTAAAGTCAAACATTTTTCCCCCAAAAATTTTTGGTCCCCCAAAATTTTGGGCTGGCAACGCCACTGTTCGGGCATTAGATTTAATGTCAGTGTGTATTGTCTCTGATTTCTCGTTTATTCTAAAAGCTGGTGTTACCTATTGAACAATGTACATTTAAACATGTACCACATGAAACCACAAATGTAAGATGATTTTTCTCAGGCTTTAGTCTGGTACGCCATGGCTAGATCTTCAAGCAACATTTTTTCTGAATGGCATGCAATTTGTCTTTTACTGTTGAGAAATTTTAACTCACCCAAACAGGAAAAGTTAGTCTGTGTCCGCATATATCAATAAAAGCCTTTTTAACTTTTAAATACTCCCCACTAAACGCGAGGTGAGTTTCTTAAAAGCAGGATTTTTATTTAAAGTGAACCCAGCGTTTCAAGGGTATACGCTCTCATTAAGCACTATAACGTCTACAAAACATAAACTAATCGTTAACACAACAGAAAAAATTTAAATGTATCACTGGGCAGAAACAGATGGCATTCTGCCACGCTGTTCAGTCCTCTGCGATAGTCTGTGGTGATCAGTGCGACAGTCCTTGTTTAGTGCTGTTATTTGAGGTCTTTCTGCTGAAAGAGCCGAGTACTCTACCACAACAGCTTGCTCCGAACTAGACAAGCGCTAAATGCGTTTATGAATGTGTGTACGCCTAGTCGCCTACTGTTTTTATATTTTCATCAACATGAAATCAATTTGTGATCTTTGATGTTATTGCATTTCCTCTTGCTGCATTCGTGCTATTTCGTGATTTGAGACACAAAAATGCATGAATAAACCATATTATACCGTGGCTGCATTTGTCGTCGCAAGCACACCAACTTTTTGGTAGAAGAAATGAAATATCGCAATTTATAAACGCCGGTAAAGGTCGCAACTCTTAGTGCACATACGTCAAGCTTAAAGGGGCCGGGCGCAGCAACCCTCAATTTTTCATCCATGCACTGGTCAAATACTGAAGAACTCCGTTGAGATGAAGAATCTCTGGGGAAGAAAGTCTAAATTAAACAAAGTCTACTTCATGCATAAGCAGGCCCGTAACCAGGAGGGCGAAGCTCCCCTACAAACTTTTCCGCCCTCCCCCTGGAAAAATGTGTTGAGCATAGTTGAAAACTA